>Ga0315550_1001264_pt1 | contig 15716 bp, 11 predicted proteins | sample SalMarSW160190MG_2_FD_203100 | JGI IMG/M metagenome (GOLD analysis project Ga0315550, IMG submission 203100) | Salt marsh sediment microbial communities from the Plum Island Ecosystem LTER, Massachusetts, United States - Salt Marsh Sediment SW1601-90 ... | reverse complement strand
ACACCTGACAGCTGTCCCGGAGTGATCTCAGTAACCCTGCATATATGCCTGAGAGCTTCAGAAGGAAGATAATTGAGCTTCTTCTGAACCTCCTGCAGGATAAGTATTACTTTATCCTTTTCACCTCCCGTGTGTCCGATGATCTCATCAACAACCGATGTTATCTCATTAATATCAACCGGCTGGCAGGTGCAGGCTGTTGTTACGTTATTTGTTTTCTTGCTGGTCAATCCTGTGAAATACAATAAAGGTTATTTTTTCCTCTTATATAGATCTTCTTATCCGAAAATGCCGGTGTACAGTCAGCAGGTTCACCCAAAGGTGATACAGAAATCAGCTCAAAGGTATCTGCAGCTTTCACAATATGTGTTGTACCTGCCCTGTCGAGAAGATATACCTTATTATCTGCAATTACAGGGGATGCATAAAACTGTTCCATGAAATAGTGTGTCCACAGGGTATCACCTTCCTGAGGATTATAGCATGCAACATCACCATATCCGGTTGCAATTACAAGGATATGGTTGTTAGCAACAGGACTGGAGACATCCGAAGTGTAAGTATTGTCCTCCCACACAACAGAGGCGCCGGCTCCGGGTTTTATTGCTGCCAGTTTTTGATAATCCGTCACTGCATAGATCATTGTTCCGTTTACAGCCAGTGAAGGAGCAACATCACCTGACAGGCAGTCAACTGACCAAAGTTCTTTCCCGTCAACAGGATCAAAGGCAGTTACGGCAGGATTACCGTTTATCACTACCTGTGTTTTACTATTAAATGTAGCTATTACAGGAGATGACCAAACCGGATAACCCCTTCTTGCAGTTTCCCATATCATCTGCCCGGTGCCTGTGTCAAACCCCATTATCGACAGTCTTTCATTCGAATCATGCTGTAAAATGAGAGTATTTTCATGAATTAAAAGTGAACTTGAATACCCGTATACATTCTCAAGAGTGCCTACATTGAGAGCCCACTTTTTGTTACCGTAATGATCGAGACATATTAAATTGCCATTCGCAAATATTGCACAAACAGAGTTGCTGTTTACTGCAGCAGAGGATACTGCAAGTCCTGCTTCAGCGTCCATTTCCGGCAGTACGGAAGGCTCACCGGGTATCTCTGAAGCAGATGCTGTCCATAGTATAGTGCCGGTATTCTTATCGATACAATACAGTTCTCCATGTGTCCCATTGGCTCCTGTTACAAAAAGTTTGTCACCCCATATCACCGGAGAGCTTTTTCCATTTGCCGGTACCTGTAACTTCCATTTAATATTTAATCCGGTTTCTCCGTCCCATTCTGTTGGATAACCAGCACCTCCGGCAATTCCGCGGCTATCCTGCCCCCTGAAAAACGGGTAATTGGTTGCATCAGGACTGAATTCTTCTGCAGCGATTACAGTTTTTTCATTGTCAGCTAATGAATATCCTGTATTATCCTTTGCTGCAGATTTCTCAACTTTCACTGTTTTTGCAGTTCTTATATCAGGAAGATTACTTCTTAGCAGGAACGAAGATAATATTGCACCAATAGTAATTACTGAAGCTGAAATCATTAACAGCTGTCTTCCTCGCTTCTGTTTTAGCTCAGGATCCGGTATATCACCCGGTACTGATGGTAAAACCTTCTCATTACCTGTTATCAGTCGCTGGCATATAATAAAGACAATTGCGCCTGCAAGAAGCAGGTATGATCCCGTTTCTATCTGACGGCGAGTGGCATAGTATGCTTTTCGTGCCATTAGATCCATAGCCCTTATCTGCTCAGCTTTATTTACATTATCAGGATCTTTGTCATATTGTTCCTTAAGTCCCAGTAATGCCGGATTATCCAGAGGATCTATGGATTTTAGCTGTATAAAGCTGAATATCATCGTCAGTGCGACTATCACTGTAAATACTCCTGCTATCTGGCTGATACTCTTAAGTATTGATATTTCTTTCTCTGTCAGCTTCATCATATACTTTTATTATTAACTTCAACAGGGCAGTATCTGAAACAGCGTCCGCAGCTGTAACACTTTCCCTGATGCGGTTTATATTCTGTCCTTGTTTTTCTGGTTGTCATAGCAACCAGACTGATCCCCAGTGATAATCCCAGGAAGATACCGGCCCATGGTGAAGCTTTCCTGAATCTTGAGATTATATCAATTTCATTAGCGAATAAATCATCTTCCGTTTGTCCCGACTCTTTGAATGCAACGGCTGTCTCTGATACAGCCTCAATGCCTGTCTCTTTCTCCATTCTAATTTCCTTTGCCAGTCTGACCTCTCTGTGAATATCTGCAAGCGCAGGTGCCATATTAAAAAGGATAAGTCCCCCTGCAGCAGCAAATACCGGGATCAGAAGAAAATATGCTATAAACCGTTTTCTTGATTTTACGGGTTCCACGGGTACCTGATCAACATTTGAAGGAAGTATTGCATCATATGGACAAGCATCTTCTTCGCAAAGCCTGCAGTTTGTACATTCGGCAGGAGTGATGGTAAGGTGTTTCCCGGCAAACCTTGAAAAAATATTAAGAAGAACACCATACGGGCACAGGTACCTGCAATAGGGGCGGTTAATAAATATACCGGCAAGAAGAAGGAGCACCCCGAATATTATCATTGTATAGGTAGCATCCAGCCGGAAGATACCCACATATGGATCATACCTGCATATAATGAATTGACTCTTCATGGAAGCAAAGAGTACTGCCAGGGCAAGGTAAATGAACGGGATTGCAGCCATGACAGATTCAACAGCCCTGGGCAGTTTTACCGGTTTAAATCCTGTCAGTTCCTGAATAGCTCCAAGAGGACATACACCTGCACAGAAGACCCGTCCGAAAAGAAGTGCAAATACTAACGGTATGAGGAAGAAAAGGAGAGTTGTCAGAGGAATAGCATAACCATCGTTAAAGAGTGCCAGGGCTACATTCTGCACAGATCCTACCGAACAGATGCACCCCTCGCGGTAGAATCCGAAATAGGCAAGAGAGAATACCGACATCCAGATAATCCCCTGGCGTGATCTCTTCTTCAGAGCCAGCCAGGAGGTTACAGAAAGAGCAGCTATTAAAACACCCACATCAATATATTCCCATGCCTGAGACCGCTGTAAAGGTTGTTGATATTCCGGGTATACATATCCTGACTCAAACTCAGGCCGGGGAAATCTTTCCTGGGCAAACAAAACAGCATGCCAGAGAAGCATTATCAGCAATAGGATATATGGTAAATAGTGTTTAGTCATTTATTTTCCGGTTCCTGGTTATATTTTTCTTTCCAATAGACCCACCCCTTTCCCCTCCCAGGAGGGGAACCTGTTGGATTTACTCCTCTTCAACCTTGTTCAACTTTTCAACTTTTCAACTTTTTATTCTGGTTCTTTGTCTTTCGGAATATATTGAAAATCAACAGGTATCCTCGAGACAGCCTGTGACGGACAGCTACGTGCAATTGAACAGTCATTACAGTTTACACAGATATCATGCTTGATCTGCATATATAAAGAACCATTGCCAAAATCGGTACATCCCTTTACACATTTGGCACATCCGTCACACAAGTCTTCATTGATCGTGTATTCAAAAAAGGGTTCCTCCACAAATCTTCTTGTAATGGCTCCTGTAGGACACAGCTGGAGCTCAGCTCCCGTATTGTAAGTTTTAGCTTCCGGTCGTAAATAGCCTCCACAAAGGTCGCAATAACCACATAGTTTAAATGCATGTACGCATTTTGATGCGGAAGGGGTGAGGACACAATTTGTTTTACACTGGCCGCAGGCCGTGCATTTAAAAGGATCAATTTGCCAGACATACCCTTTTGTTGAGGTTTTTTTTGAAAGTAACAGCGGTATTGTTACAACTGGTGCTACGACAAGTATTTTTCCTGCTTTCTTTACAAAATCCCTTCTCGACTCATATTTATTCTTTCCCTCTTTCATTTCGCATCTTGTAAAAACTTACTGCAATCTGATTCACCTTTACAAATACCAAAACCCGGACAATTACTACAATCATTTGTATTGCTGATTCTTTTGCCCAATGATATAGCAATAAATGCTAAAAGCGAGGCCATTATAATTCTGATTAACCTCTTCAAAAAAATTGCTCTCGGAATTTTGTTATCCATCTCTACATTTTGTGTCATGTTGCTATAGAGACGCTGCATGCAGCTTCTCTACTACCTTATTGATTATCATTTTCTTGTAAACACATACAATTTATTATCAGCAGAATTTGCACCATAGATTGTTTTACCATCTTCTGATGCCACATCCAGCGGTGCAGAAGCAATAAAATCATTATCTGACGAAACATACTCAATAAATCCGCCTTCAGGACCCATTATCTTTATCCTGTTAATACCTTTTTCCGCTGTAACGAATCCCTGGGGTATAATAGCAAAATGAGCCGGATTACAACATCCGCAAAAGCTTTCCGGAGCACTGCCAGGCTCACCAAAGGATGATAATATCTTTCCGTTGATTGTCCGCTTTTCAATCCTGAAGATGCCTGTGTGTGCCATGAACAGATTATTATCATCAGTAAGGTTAACATCGAAATAGGGACTCGGGATTAGCAATTTATCACCGAAATGACCGATCAATGAAATTACTTCGCCATCTTTTCGAAGTATAAAAACTGTTTTATTACCTGCGTCTGCAATTGCCAGATAATCTTTATTTGCAGATACTGAGGTTATTATACAGTTTGCTTCATACGGTCCCCATTCATTTATCAATTTCCCATCTCTGTTAAGCAGAAATATCAATTCTTCAGATGTAGCAAAAACAGTGTCGCCATACACTGAAATAGCTGTAATCTTTTCAGGTGTATCCAGTGTCCAGATGTCTTTTAAATCTTCACTGTAGCAGGATACAAAAGAATCACCTCCCAGATATATATTTCCATCAGCAGAAACAGCTACTGCTTTAAGTCCTTCTCTGATAAACACTTCCTGCTCTATTCGCCATTTATCAGGGTGTGTTTCCATATTATCTGCTGCATCGGTTTGCTCTTCGTCAGACCTTTCAGGCTGGGCAATGTCATATATAATATACCCGATAAAAGCCAGTATGATAACAAGAGAAAACAGGGCTAAAAATTTCTTTTTATTCATAATTGATCCTCCTTTCCAACATAAAGTGAGATCATATTTCTCGAATCCCTCATGATGAGGTAATTACCAGTCAGGGCCATCGGGCCCCAAGCTTCAATTCCATCCAATATCTTATATTCCGAAACAAGTGAAGCACCTGAAGATCCTAGTTTAAATATATAAAGGTTTGCATCATCATCAAGCAGGAACATCCTGTTGCCGCTGACGATATATGGCCCCAGACCACGACCGAACCTGTTCTCTTTGCCGCTTGACCATACAGGGGTTCTCAGATCAGAAATATTATAGCATACCAGTTGTTTCTTAAGGGCCCCGGCGTTTTCAGGCATTACCGTCCACACGAGATCGCCGGTGATCACAGGTGTATGCTGGTCGCTTGATGCTCCCTCCATGGCCTTATGCATTTCAATTACAGTAGCAGAAAAGGATGAACCGTCATAGTTTATTCTTATTCTTGCTCCGCCGGCTCCGTAAGCACCAAAAACAGCTATCTCATTGTTGCCAAGAAGAATAGGAGAGGCAGCTGTTGTTGCAGGATTCCATTCTTTGGTAAGCCACAATAACTTTCCTCTGTCTTCATCCTCTGCTGATACTCCGCATACGCCTCCGATTGCATTGTAAACATACATTTTCTTATTATGTATCACCATTGGCATTATTGATCCGTGAGCCATTCTGAGAGAATCCCGGTTAGGTGTTCTCCATAATTCCTGTCCCGTGGCACAATCAATACCGATCATAAGAGCTTTACCTCCGGGCGCCAGCACAGCTACATCATTGTCAATCAGAGGACACTGACCTGTGTACCAGTCGGGAGTTATTTTCCCTTTAGTGGTTCCCGGGATACCGAACTCCTTCTCCATGTCAAGGGTCCATAAAAGATCACCTGATTCCCGATTGAGACACATAACATGAGACCTGGGACCGATAGTAATGATATATTTATCCGTTACTGCAGGGACAGTTCTTGAATAACCATGGTTTCTCTTTATATCTACATAATACCATCTTCTCCAGAGTTCTGTACCGGATGTTAGTGAAAAGCATCTTAGCATGTCTGCCTTGCGTCTTTCATTATAATCCATGACATAAACCCTGCTATCAAATACGGCAGGACCCGCATAACCTTCTCCCAGGGTAACTTTCCATACTACACGCGGACCTGTTGAATCCCATGATTCAGCAAGGGGTACAGTATCATGGTTTATATTATCGAAATATGAACCTCTGAAATGTGGCCAGCTGCCATATGCATATTCATCAAATTGATCCAGAGTATCAAAATACTCCCCGATTACAACAGTATCCGGCCTTGGCTCAATCTTTGGCCTGTTGTCCGTTCCGGGTACCCGCATCACAATATCTGCCGGATAATGATAACCGGTAAACCACCAGATTAGGACCACGGCAAACAAAATTGCCGTGATCCCTGCTATGATCTTTCTATTTATCCTGCCGCGATTCACCTTTTATTATTACTTCAGGTATTTTACCTCTTTATATTGTAAGCCATAAGGGCTTCGCCATGCCTGATATAAAGTACACCATTATTAATGACAGGATGAGCCCAGTAAGGACCTGTTCCTTTCGTTATCTGGAACTCACTGACTACATCCAGCTTTGAGCTGTTAGGTTTTACTAGTCCAACATGTCCCCATCTTTCCTCATACAAATAAAGCATACCGTCAGCGGAGATTACTGCTCCCTTATTGTACCATTTTGTTATCCACATTGTTTTTCCTGTTGTCCAGTCAACACATATCCATCTTCCCATAGAATTATTATCATGGGTGGAACTGTACAGGTAATTACCTATAAGCACCATTCCTCCGACATGCGGATTGATCTCCGGATTTTTCCAGACCAGTTCCGGATCCCTGCCATCATCGAATAACTTGATTTTTGCTGCAGTTTGACCGTACCCGTTGGCAGCAAATAAGAAACCATCCTTGTAAATCGGTGTTTGAATGTAATTTCGGCCGTTACTCGGATCATCATTTACCGACTTAAAATTGAATTTCCAGAGTATTTTACCATCTGCTGCATTTACTCCGATTATCCATGTTGGTGTATGTGTTATGATTACCTTCCTGCCATTTCTTTCAATAAGCAGGGGATTTACATATTGTGATTCCTCATTAAGTGATTCGGTTTCCCAAACAACGTTTCCGTTATCGACATCGAAAGCCACCATAGCTGCGATATTACCACCCGGGGTTACTATTACTTTATTATTTACAACAAGAGGTGATTCAGATATACCAAAACGTGGAACCGGTGCCTTATACTTAGTGTAATAATCTACCTTCCAGAGTATTTTTCCATTCGTTGATACGCAGGTTAATTCACCCGATCCGCTTACAACAAAGATCTTTCCGTTTGAATAGGTTGGAGTACAACGGCTTTCAGGATAACTTTGAACCTCTAACATGGTTCCACATTCCACATCCCACTTTTTCTGTCCCTCCCGGGTAAAAGCCGTAAGAACATCTTTATCTCCTCTGATGCCTGTAATGTAGACGGCATCATTTGCGACCGTAGCACTGGAATAACCCATTCCTATTCCTGATACTTCCCATAAAAGTATCGGGCCATCTGCCGGCCATTCCTTCATCAATCCGGATTCCTTGTAAATACCGGTTCTGCCTTCTCCGCGAAAACCGTACATTGTCTGACCTGATGTAGTACTACCTGAAAGTGAAACCAATAGAATTACGGGAAATAATCTAAATATTATTTTCTTCATTTCATGTCTTTTTTTATGAACCCGCAATATATAAAAACCATTTATTTTTCAATTTATTATAAAGGGACTCCTATACTTGAAATTGCACATTTTAATAACTTTTAACAACTAGCAAACCTATACACCTTTAAAACGAAAAACCAGAGCTATAAAACGAGAAACATGATATTTATCATATTAATAAATGTAATAATTATTTAATATAAAATTATTATTATTAATTATATTTGCATTTTATCTAACATATTATTATTAATATTGCACTTTTGATTAATGTAATATAATTTATATGTGCGGAATCATAGGAGTATTTGATCTGAAAACAGACTACAGGGAGCTAAAGACCGGTGTCCTGAAAATGTCAAAAAAAGTTCGTCACCGGGGACCAGACTGGTCGGGGATATTCTGTTGCGAAAAGGCTATCCTGGCACACGAACGTCTCTCAATAGTTGATCCCCAGTCGGGCAGGCAGCCATTGAAAAGCAAGGATGGAAATATTATTCTTGCTGTTAACGGGGAGATATACAACCACAGGGAGATACGAAAGCGGTATGAGGATTCATGGGAATTTCTGACACATTCCGACTGCGAAGTAATACTGCCTCTTTACCATGACAAGGGGCCCTCATTCCTTGAGGAGATGAATGGTATTTTTGCCTTTGCTTTATTTGACCGGCAAAAAGATTGTTATTTCATTGCCAGGGATCATATAGGGATAATTCCGCTCTATACCGGCCGCGATAAATTTGGTAACTTCTATGTCGCCTCTGAACTAAAAGCGCTGGAAGGCGTATGCAACACAATAGAAGAGTTTCTGCCGGGACATTACCTCTACAGCAGGGATGGAGTAATGAAAAAATGGTACCAGCGCGACTGGATGAGCTATGAAGCTGTTGAAAATAATGTCACTTCGATAGCTGATCTGAAAAAAGCACTGGAGGCATCAGTACATCGTCAGTTGATGTCAGATGTACCGTACGGTGTTCTTCTTTCGGGCGGTCTCGACTCATCTGTAGTTTCTGCCATTGCAAAGAAATTTGCCCCGAAACGTATAGAATCGGATGACATGATTGAAGCCTGGTGGCCACAGCTTCACTCATTTGCGATAGGATTGCAGGGCTCTCCCGACCTGGCAGCTGCCAGAAAAGTAGCGAATCATATCGGCACAGTTCATCATGAAATAAACTTTACGATAGAAGAGGGGCTTGATGCTATCCGTGATGTTATATATCATATTGAAACATATGATGTTACAACTGTAAGGGCCTCAACTCCAATGTACCTGATGGCCAGGGTAATAAAATCAATGGGGGTTAAGATGGTCCTGTCAGGTGAGGGTGCCGATGAGATCTTCGGAGGGTATCTCTACTTCCACAAGGCTCCTGATCCCCGGGCATTTCATGAAGAAACAGTAAGAAAACTCAGCAAGCTGCATCTTTACGATTGTCTCAGGGCAAATAAGTCACTTGCAGCATGGGGTGTGGAAGGCCGGGTCCCCTTCCTTGATAAAGAGTTCATGGATGTAGCCATGCGAATCAATCCCACGGACAAGATGATCACTAAAGAGCGTATCGAGAAATGGGTGGTCAGAAAAGCCTTTGAGGATTACCTGCCGGCAAGCGTGGCATGGCGGCAAAAAGAGCAGTTCTCTGATGGCGTGGGTTATAACTGGATAGATACCCTGAAGTCCCTTGCAGAAAAAGAGGTTACTGACGAACAGCTGACCAATGCAAAATACCGTTTCCCTGTAAATCCCCCGATGTCAAAAGAAGAATACTTATACAGATCGATCTTTTCAGAACATTTTCCGTCCGACCAGGCAGCTGCATGCGTACCATCGGTTCCTTCTGTTGCATGTAGTACCGCTGAAGCACTGGCATGGGATGAATCATTCAGGAATATGATCGACCCCTCCGGCCGTGCTGTGAAAAACATTCATGTCGATTCATATAAGTAATACAGCATTATTTGATGAAGTTAGTGGAAACATTGCATGCAACGTCTTTACAAACTATTAATATTTTAACTAATTTTATGGCAGATCAAATCCAAAATATGCTGCCATATGGAAGAAGAAAGATATGATACCTTTAAGATCATTTTGTGGATAATTCTTTTCCTGGTTTTCGGTATTATAATCATAACATGCAAGCCATAATCATCAGTGCCGGCAGCACTGCTTCTAACCGAAATAGTGAAGGTATTCTTCCAGGTCGTATGTCTTACATAATCCACGGAACTCTTCGAGAAGTTGTTCATTAAAGGGTACGCCCTTATTCTGTCTTTCCAACCAGATATAATACTCTTTTTCACCGGCTGTATAGATCCTGTCCTGATCCGGCATTTTCCTTGAGCTTCTGAGTTCACGAAGAATATCTCCGGTGGTCTTTTTAAAATCATCCGGATCAGTAAAGGCACTTATATTAATTGCAATGAAAAAATGTCCAAGAGAATAGGGGATTTTTTTGCCGTCTTTTACACCCAGAATCATCTTCATGAAAGTTCCCTGCTGCAAGGCTGAAGAAAGAATCTCTACTACAGTGGAATATCCATACCCTTTATATCCTGCAGTCTCTTCGCCTATACCACCCAGGGGAGCAAGGGCAGCCCGGCCGGCAATCAGATCATCAAGCACTTCCCGGGAATCTGTTTTACTTTCACCATTTTTATCAATCACCCATCCTTTCGGCAGCTCCTTTCCTTCACGTGCATAAAGCTCTATTTTTCCCCTTTGGGTAATTGAAGTGGCGCAGTCGAGTAAAAAAGGGAAAGGTTCATCGCTGGGCATCCCATAGGTTAATGGATTGGTTCCCAGCATATTTTCCACGCCAAAGGTTGGAGCGGTTGATGGTCTTGCATTTGTGCCGGTTATGCCGATCATATTTTCGCGTACTGCCATCATCGCATAGTATCCTGCAATACCGTAGTGTGATGAATTACGGACAACTACCATTCCCATTCCGTATTTTCCGGCCTTTTCAATAGCAAGTTTCATTGCATTAAAAGAAATCACATGCCCCATACCATCATTACCGTCGATTACTGCTGTAGCCGGATTCTCCTTAACAACAGTATATCTGGTAACCGGATTCAGTATACCTGCTTTAATACGATCAAGATAAATGCTTTTCAGACGATTTACACCATGAGAATCAATGCCAAACTTATCGGCCTGTATCAATACATCACCAATTATCTTCGCATCTTCTCGCGGGATACCAGCTTTTACCATAGCATCCGCGATAAATCTTTCAATCACTTCAAAAGGAATAAATTTTTGCTCCATGTTTTTCGTTTCTAATTCATCACATTGTTCAACAATCGATTCTAAAAATACGAAAAAACATATTTAAATCAAAGAGTAAAAATATTCCTTATGTACTATTGTACCGTTATACCGTTATACCGTTATAATGCAAACCAGTAGGACAATTTCACAAGGAAAATATTATTTGGCACTACATCAAACAGATCTTTCATATCATTGCCATAAGAGAAAATGCCTCTGGATGCAGAGCTTGTCCTTCCCTGCGACCATACAAGATAGAATACTGAACCTGGCAGATATTCCCATCTTACCACAAGGTTTGAACGGAACTGCCGGAAATTAAAATCGGGATTCCCGAATGAATAATCATCAATTCCGTCACTGTTTTCATCAATTGAATATAATTTATTTTGCTGGTCGTAGCTTATTTCAGAGGGTTCAAAAATATGAAATCTGTCTCTGTACTCATCTGCCTTTGAGTCTGTTATAACTTTATATTCACTATATTTTCCAGCTGACACAAAAGGTTGACCGTAATATTCAATTGTCAATTCCGGAGTGATAGTATAATTGACCCTGAATACAAAACTCAAAGTCTTCATATCCAGATCACTAAAAAGATATTTTGAATTACCCCCGGAATAGGATGTTGTGACATATTGCAATGTACTGTTCTGTATGCTGTATTCCGGTTCAATGGTCAATAACATTGAATTCATAGGTCTGATTTCCAAACCACTCCAGTATTCCCGGTAGCAACTGCTTTTTTCATCGCCGAGACCCAAATAATTACCAATATAAAATGTGATTTTTTTGGACTGGTCGGTTGAAACATTTAAATTAATATTCAAATTACCCGGATTGATAAATGATGGTCCTCCTCTCAAAAACGTGGGAGAAGTATTTTTCGTCGACCGTGTGAATGATCCGTTCAGATGCCAGCGGTTTTTGAACTGGGTATTGAAGTTCATGTTAGTAGAGAACGATAACATCTCGCCCGAAAAATTCCAGTACATCCAGTAGTTGGTGTTCAGGTAGAAATTATTAAAAATCGCAAAAGGATTTCTTATGTAATATGCCGCCCAGCTTCCGTGATGAATAACATCTGAGTACCTCATATAGCCTATATCATTGAATTCAAGTCCCGGGGAGCGGAGTGTCACGCTTGATTCAAACTGAAGCTTTTTCTGACTCCCTCTCCCAAACTTAACGGTACCTCCATACCCGCTCAGCGATTTCAGTGATGAGTCAACTGACAGGTAGTTTGCATCAGGTCTTTGATAATACCGGGCTGAGGATCTTTGTAAATTGATTATCGCTTCTTCATCACCACGGATATGGCTGAACTCCGCATTACCCGCCAAATACCATGTTCTCTCTTTCCAACTGTGTTGAAAATCAATACCCCCCGTATAGGCAGCAGATGGCAGGTAGTTCAGAGCAGGATTTTCAATATTCCTGTTTACTGCTGTTATTATTCCTCCGACCACCGTTTCGCCCTTATTGAAGTCCTGTTGCAGCCGGCCTAAAAAGTAGTTTGTAAAAGGTTCCACACTCTCTTCTCTTCGTGTTCCCGAATTATCAATTTCTGCTTTTTCGTTGGCAGTGACACTCTCCAGTATTCCTATCGATAATCCTTTTCTTGTCTTTCCGGAAAGTTTTGCGGCTCCCAGTAAAGTAGTTGCGTCCGGAATATCAACATATTCACCCTCAGAAAGCGAAGGATAGAGATGGGGGTATCGTCCTATCCTTCTGGAATAGAACAGGTTGTCCGATGACATGTTGTGTATTACAATGGTTTGATTAGGTCTGAACTGGTAAATACTCTTACCTTCGATGAAGAAAGGACGCCGTTCCGAGAAGTATGTTTCAAAAGCCGACAGGTTGACCTCGGAAGGGTCGGCTTCTACCTGCCCGAAGTCGGGATTTATAGTAAGATCGAGTGTAAGATCATTTGTTATTCCTATTTTCCCGTCAAGGCCTGCTGAAAAGCCACTTGACTTGCCATCGAGGAATGGATTTCCCTCCTCCTTTTCAAATCTCTCAAGTTTTGCCACGGAATAGGGCAGAAGTTCAACTTTTCTTTTCGGTTTGATATTTTTAATACCATGCAGTTCACCAAAAAGATGTACGGAACCCGGTGCACCTTTGGGAATAAACTGCCATCTCGAGCGCTCTTCAAGACGCCATATATGCCTCATAACCTGGATACCCCATACCTGCTCTTCTTTCTTCCCAAACCTGAGCTGGCTGAAGGGTATCTTCATCTCTGCAACCCACCCTGCATCATCTATTGAAGTCTTCAGGTACCAGACAGGATTCCAGCTTTCATCCCAGTTATTGCCATTCTGTGTTATCGCTTCATCACCCTTTGCCCCCGAAGCCATGGCGCTGAACGAGAATGCAGTCTGCTTATCGAAGTAACTGTCAATATTTATCTCTACCAGATCTCCCATAAAATAATCCCTGCGGGTCATAATTCTGCTGATCTTGTCAGCCTCCGTATCAAAAGCTCTTATCAGAACATAGAGATAGTCATTATCATAGAGAATCTTGAAGGATGTCTCCTGCGAAGGGGGTTTGCCTTCCTCAGGATTCACCTGGATAAAATCACTTCCCCATTCAACGAGGTTCCAGCATTCATCATCCATAAAACCGTCAATTACCGGAGCTGTTTCCGTTATAACAGTATTATATATTTTCCTGGCAATAGTATCCTGGGCATATACACCTGATGCAAATAGCATGGTTATCAGGTATATAATGATCTTTTTCGAATTGAATATATTCATCAGAAGTTATATCAGAAGTTTAAGTTTTTACCTCTTAAAGACATATAAGATGAAGGAATGTTGCATCAGGATCACCTGTAATGTTATTTTTCATGGCTGCCTGCTGGCAATCCTGATACATTTCTAATAAAATATCGCTTTCAGTCAGATCTCCTGAAAAAGATATCTCCACTTATCGTTTCGAGAGTAACAGGGGACCCGCCTTTGTTGAGATCCTCCCTGATAACGGATGGTATTCCTGTAGGATGCCACTCACTAACAAGCTTATGATCGGTATAGATCGTCCCTGTTATAGTGGAGAATTTTATGTCAGCTTTTCTATCGGACGGAGCAGCCAGATCGATAAATCCGCTTATAGACTTCGCACGGATCTTGTCGGTTATCCCGTCGATAGTAATATTACCATTTATGGTCTCAATACTGAAGGCAACTCTCTCCGGAATATAAATCTTCCAGTAAATATCTGTAACAGTACAACAGTTATTTTTTCCCTTGAAGTAGTTTTCTTTGAGTTTACCATTAATAACCAATGAATTCCCGGTCTCTTCGAATGAAATGATATAACCCTCGTTATCCTTATTGTCATTAATGCTTACCGATGCTTTTACGAAAACCTCATTCTTGTTCCAGGCGTGGAGATTTATTGAATCAGCTATCTGAATATTCATTTCCACTGATCCTTTTCCGGAAAAGTCGAAATATTTTTCTGTTATCTCCTGTGCCCTTGCTGTTACAAAGCAGATTAAGATAATAAATATGATTGCACTCTTTTTCATCATGGCTGATAAATTTATATTGTGATTACTTCCCTTTGCGGAGGTAAATATTACCGCTTACTGTCACTACTCTGAATTTGGAACCACCCCCGTTAAGAGTGTATTTTAACTGACTGCCACCGACTCTTTTTAAGTCGTTCTTTGATTGAGTGATATCAAAGTCAGAATAAAATGCTCCGCTTACTGTTCCCATTTCCAGGTCGACAGCAGCGCTTTCGGACAGAGAAATATCAATATCACCGCTGACTGAGTTGATTGAGAAGGGTGTGCCTGCGGCTATATTCTTACACATAATATCAATATCGCCTGATATAGTTGACAGGACAAGCGGTCCGGTAACATTATCAAGTCTGATATCTGCACAATTCTGTATTTCAATCTCATTCTTCATGTTCGTGATTGTAATATTATTTGAATTCTCACATCCACTATGCAATTCGAGAGCGAGGTTATCAGGCACCTTCATCCTGTATTTTCCATCTTTGGTAAACGGAAGGAGACAGGAAACCACTACCTGGCTACCATTCTTTTCCACATCCAGGCCAATTCCTGTGTTATCTGTACCACCGGGATATACAGGCTTTAGTCCTTTGGCTCTTTCCGGAGGTGTGAGATCAAGTGAATTTGTTGTTATAATTACTTCATTTCCACTATATCCCTCAATAGGAAGATCTCCGCTGAAGCTCTTCAGAATGAGTTTGTTCTCCCTGGTGTTCTGAACCGGGATCTTATATTCCTGTGCTCTGGCAATACCGGCAAACAGGAGTATAGTAAGAATTAAAAAATTGATTTTTATTGTTTTCATGACTTTTTCTATTAATGTTTAAAATTTACAGGGCATTTCCGGAATCCGCCCTTTGTTATTTAGATTGAATTCAAAATTTATTCACTCAGATTAATATTTTAATACTTTTTTCAGCAATATTTTTCACCTCATCCAGGGTACCCTCATCTTTGATGATCTTCTGTATCGGTTTCACTGCACTTTTTTCACGCCTCTCAACAAGGATATTTATCAGTGTA
>Ga0315550_1001261_pt1 | contig 15725 bp, 17 predicted proteins | sample SalMarSW160190MG_2_FD_203100 | JGI IMG/M metagenome (GOLD analysis project Ga0315550, IMG submission 203100) | Salt marsh sediment microbial communities from the Plum Island Ecosystem LTER, Massachusetts, United States - Salt Marsh Sediment SW1601-90 ... | reverse complement strand
TGTGGAATCTGGCTTTTTTTGGGACTGTGCACCCACCTTTGTACCTCCTTTCCAAGGATTGGTGGTTAGCTATGCCGGGTTGAACCCTTACCCCGCAAATTGCCTTTGGTTAAGGGTTCAATTTTTTTTGAGATTTTGCGGGTGTTGTAGAAGGTAGGGTATTTATCATCGAGGCTGGGACCAGATCTCTATCTCCTGCGGCTAATTCCACTGAGCTAAGGTGGTCTGGGTCTGGTTTCCTTTTTCTTGGATTAATTTAGTTATATGAGCGCTATGGTCAGTCTTTTCTTAGTGAAGGACCGACGAACCTCAGTATAAGGGAGCCAAATCAAAATGATTTGGTTTTCCTTTTTGTTTTGCTGGATTCTTATACTAAGATGAAGCTTAGTGCCATAAAAGGGGCGTTTATGCGTATCATCTACCTTCTCATGCGCCTATTGAGAAATGGGTGCATGCAATTGTACTGTATTATTATATGCAATCAAAACTGGGTGACATTTTGAATCTAAGGCCTTAGATCCTTTTCAGGGACGAGAAGGTAAAAGCAAAAATTTTAGTCACCCATCTGGGATCGGCCAAATTCAATAACATCGGGTTTGAGCACCCCCAGTAATTATCTATTTATTATATTTTCTCATTTTGTGGGAGTTTATAACAAATGTCATCACCCTCCTCCGAAGCTAGATTCCTCTACACTTAGTGCACGGATCTAGCTTTATTTTTTGTTATAATCTGACCTTTGAGGCCATTTATGTTTTATTTTCACGTAAAGCCAGATCTTCTAGATTTGGCTTTTTTTGAAAAAATATAGCTTTATGCTATTTCAATATACTAAGAAAAGAACTAAATCCTTGGTTCGGGCATTGGCTGTTTTTCTTTGCTTTTGCTTTGATCCTCCACTTTGTGGGTTATATCAAAATTCCTTTTTGATAACGCACAAGGTAAAGCCAGATTCATTTGTTTTCTGGATCTGGCTCTTTTGCTTAAAAATTCGATTACGTTTCTTTCTCGTAATTGAACTAATGACATAAGGGTCAAGTTCTTTTTGGGATTTGGCCCTTTTTTGTTTGCTATTTAGACCAAATGCTCCTTCAAAGTAGTTTGGTGACTAATGGACGAGAGCCAGGCTACTCTTTTTAGAGTTTGGCTCTTTTTTGAAAATGACAGGTTTTCAAACCCTTCACTTTTGAAGATTGGAGAGGCCTGTAAAAGGACTGGGGCCAAATTCTTCCTGTGTTTAGGATTTGGTCCTTATTTTGTTATTAATGAATTTCCATAAGCTACCACCTTCAATATGGTAGTGGAGTCAGATCTTCCCAGGGAGTCTGACTCTTTTTATGTTATTATCAGTAAGACTTTATATTACCTCGACAAGAGCCAGATCTTTAGTGTCGCTTCAGATCTGGCTTTGAAATGAACCAGTTTGTTTATGCTGGATTATTATATAGACTAATTTTCATTTTTTTACTTCCTTGGGAATAGTTGTTTCTCTTGGAAAACTCCCGCGCGCCTGTTGACTACGCGGGTGCGTGCAATTATTTTATTATATTGTTATCTGATTTGTAAGTAAGTTGCAATATAGTAAAAAGCAATTAATTGACGGGTCTGTGTAAAAGGCCCAAAACTCTTTTTGAAAGGAGTGCAGTAGATATGAAAAAGTTTTCAGATGTGGCCATCAGAAAGAAGAAAAGTATCGCCCTCAAGAAGAAGAAAAGCCAAAAAGCCAGTAGTTCCGGATAAAAAGCAAAGAAGAAAATGCAAATTTAACATCACACAAGGCTAGTGCTTGAGCCATGATTAACATTAACTATTTGATTAAGCAAATCAAGCAATGCTAGCCTACCGCAAAAGCTGTTAAAGATGGTTACGCCGCTGAGAATGCAGTTTGCTGTTTGGAGCTGCAAACTCAATGATGCCTGTACATTTCTTTTCCTCATACAGGAACTTTAAGTTCTGTTGGTTGATTTATGATATAAAAAAGTGTTTTTTCTTGGGGAAACATTTCAAGTCTTCACGACACGATAATGAATTGCAGGCAAATAAAACCTAAAGGTGACAGCTAAGCGGGGTTTGATTACAATAGGGGTTTTTTTATAAAAGGAGACCTCCTATTTGTTTTTTATTTGTATCTTCTTTTTTTTTGGCTTATAAGTATATACTGTAATATATATTTTGTAGTATATACTTTATTAATAGGTTTTAATAAGTTTTTTATTTGCTGGTTAGGTATAATTTTATATATATGTAATATTATTTGATGTTATGACACATAAAAAGAAAAATAAAGACAAGCAAGATAAGCTTAAGAAGGATAAGGTAAAGAAGAGCAAGGCTAAGAAGAATAAGAGCAAGGTTGATAAAGATAATAAGGCTGAAGAAGTTGATGAAAGTGAGAAAGCTTGTAATAAGGTTCAAATGAAAGCAGGGCTTGAAATACATCAGCAATTAGATACTCATAAATTATTTTGTAATTGTCCTAGTATATTAAGAAATGATGAGCCTGATTTTAAAGTTAATAGGAGGTTGCATGCTGTAGCTGGTGAAAGCGGGGAAATTGATGTTGCTGCTAAGCATGAGGCTTTGCAAGATAAAGAGTTTGTTTATGAAGGTTATGATACTACTTGTCTTGTTGAACTTGATGAGGAACCACCTTATTTAATTAATAAAGAAGCTTTGAAAATAGCCTTGCATATTGCAATGCACTTAAATTGTGAGATTCTTCCAATTACTCAAGTAATGAGAAAAACAGTTGTTGATGGGAGTAATACAAGTGGTTTTCAGAGAACAGTTTTAATTGGCAGAAATGGTTATATAGAAACAGAAAAAGGGAGGGTTGGTATTTGGTATTTATATTTAGAAGAAGATGCTGCAAGAGCTGTTGGACAAGAAAATGGAAAAAAGATTTATCGTTTAGATAGATTAGGTATACCAATGGTTGAAGTTGTAACTGCACCTGATATTACAAGTCCTGAGCAGGTGAAAGAAGTTGCTATGCATATTGGTGATTTGTTAAGAAGTTGTAAAGTTAAGAGGGGCATTGGGACAATCAGGCAAGACATTAATATTAGTATTCCGAATCATCCAAGAGCAGAAATTAAAGGTTTTCAAGATCCTAAGATTTTTATTTCTGTTGTTGAAAAAGAAATTGAGAGACAGAAAAAAAATTTACAAGACAAAAAAAAATCTGGGGGAGAATTAATAATGGAAGTTAGGGGTGCAAACCCTGATTCAACAACGAGATTTTTAAGACCTTTGCCTGGAAGTGCAAGAATGTATCCTGAAACTGATCATCCTTTATTAAAAATTTCAAGAGAAATTATTAATGAAGCTAAAAAAACATTGCCAAAATTAAGAAGCGAGATTCATGGTGAATTAAAGCAAAAAGGATTAAGTGATGAAATGATTAAATTATTTAGTCATGGAGACAAGGTTGAAGAGTTTGATGTTTTATGTAAGATTATAAATGATCCTAATTTTGTTGCTAAAGTTTTGTTTCTTATTCCAAAAGAAATTGCAACAAAAGAAAATATTAAAGATATTGATGATATTTTGAATTTAGATATAATAGAATTTGTAATACAAGCTGTAAAAGATAATAAAATACAAGGGTCTGATGTTAAAGCTGTTATGACTGAGATTGCAAAAGGAAAATCATTTAATGAAGCAATTAAAGTTGAGAAAGTTGATTTAGCAGAAGTTGAACAAGAGATTGCTAAGATTTTTAAGGAAAAACCAGGCCTTTCTATTAGTGGTTATATGGGATTAATTATGAGTAAATTTAAGGGGAAGATAAGTGGAAAAGAGGTTAGTGCTATTCTGCAAAAACTTATAAATCCTAAACAATGAGCTGATTTTTTATTTATCAAAGGTTTTAAATAGTTATATAAACTTATATAACTCTGTTATTTAATAATTTAGTATAATGGATATGAAAAAAATATTGCATTACCCAAGATTAGATACTGTCTTGATGGTTGAAAGATTAATTTATGACACTAGCGGAACTTATACTAAAAAACAATTATGGCAGAGGCTGCCGAAAAAGGTCATGTATCAGACTTTTTGTGTTATTATTGATTATCTGCTTTATGCTAAAAGAATAGCTGTTGATAAGGAAGGGAAAATTGGTTGGATATGGAATCCTAAGCTAGCTAGGAAATATTTAAAAAAACCTGGGTTAGAATGGAAAGGTTAGGATCAAGAATATTCTTTGCTGAAGAAAAACTTAAAAAAAGTTTTGAGGAATTAAAAACTGGTAAATTAGAAGAGCAGGAATTATATAAATATATTAAACAAGCATTTGAAAATTTGAAAGATAATGCTTATTCTGGGATACATATTCCTGCTAGATTAATCCCAAAAGTTTATATTAAAAAATATAAAATAACTAATTTGTGGAAATATGATTTGCCAAGAGGTTGGAGGATTATTTATTCTATTGCAAATGAAGGTATTGAAATTATCAGTTTAATCCTTGAATGGCTTGACCATAATGAATATGAGAGAAGATTTAAGTATTAATTAAATTTATAAATGGTAGAGGGATTTTTAAGATATGGATATGTCAAAAAGAACGTATATTAAAGATGCATTTCAAAAAACAGGAATTGTAGAATTATATGGCTGGGTCCATGACACTAGGGGTTTAAGCAAGATTAGGTTTTTGATTTTAAAAGATATTACAGGAAGGATTCAGACAATTGGTGCAAAAGGAAAAATAGATGATAAAATTTTTAATTTAATAAATAAAATTAATAGAGAGTCTGTAGTAAGAATTAAAGGAGAATTAAGAAACAGTAAGCAAGCTCCTGGTGAAAAAGAAGTTGCAATTCAGGAATTAGAAGTTATTTCAGAAGCTGAAAAACCTTTGCCTATTGATGTTTCTGATCATTCAAGAACAGAACTATCTAAAAGATTAGATTATAGATTTTTAGATTTGCATAGAGACAGGATTCAGGCTATTTTTAAAATAGAGAGCACTATGTTGCAAGCTTATAGGGATTTTATGATTGAGGAAGGAGCTTATGAAGCTGTTTTCCCATCAATTATTGGTTCAAGCAGTGAAGGAGGAACTGAGTTATTTAAAATGAAGTATTTTAATAAAATAGCTTATCTTTCTCAAAGCTGTCAGTTGTATAAGCAGATGCTTGCTTGTTCAATGGAAAAAGTTTTTGCAATTTTTTGTGTTTGGAGAGCTGAGAAACATAATACAATAAGGCACTTAAATGAGGCAAGGCAATTTGATTATGAAGAGGGTTTTGCAGATGAATTTAAAGTTATGGATGTTTTAGGAAGATGTGTTCAGTATATTATTAAAAAAATTGATAATGATAATAAACAAGAATTAAAGTTATTAGGCATAAAGTTAAAAGTTCCTAGTGTTAAGTATTTTACTTTTGAAGATGCTAAGCAATTAGTTGAGAAAAACAATATCAAAACAGAAAAATATGATTTAGGTACAGAAGGTGAGAAAAAGCTAGGAGAATTGTTTCCAGATGCAATTGTTTTTATTCATGACTGGCCTATTAAAGGAAAGCCTTTTTATATTATGCCAAAAGACAAGAAAGATAAAAAAGGACAGCAATTATCAGGAGGATTTGATGCTGTTTATAATGGTGTTGAAATAGCTTCTGGTGGCCAGAGGATTCACCTTTCAAAGTTGTTAGTAAAAAGATTAAAAGAAAATGGATTAAATCCTAAAGATTTTAAGGGATATGTTGACAGCTTTAGATACGGCTCACCTCCTCACGCTGGCTGGGGTATGGGGGTTGAAAGATTAGTTATGCAAATTCTTAAAATACCTAATATTAGGGAAGTTACATTATTTCCGAGAGATAGAGATAGATTAAGTCCGTAATTGGCTTTTTAATTATCTATTCAAAAAAAGATTCTATATCTCTGTCTTTTACTTTTTCATAGAATTTTTTCATATCTTCATCCATAGCGTTTTCAAGGGTTTCAACACTCAATCCCCCTAGGAGTTGTTTTTCAAGCATTCTTTTTAGTTGTTCGCTTTTATTAAATTGAATGATAAAGTTTTCAATAAGATCTAGAGCGCGTCCTGATATAGCATTAAAATGGTTAATAGCGATATTGAAGTTTTTCCATTCTGGATTTGTTTTAAAGAATTTCTTATATTGTCCTTCACTTTCAAATTCTAGCTTTTGAAGTTTCCATTTTATTGGGGCATGTGCGAAAATATTTCTTAATGTAACAAAGTCTTGAAGAGTTTTGAACTTCTCTCTTTCAATCTCTGGAGTTAGTTTTAGCATGAGATTTTCTACAAGTATTGCCTTTGTCATAAAATGGTATGGGATTTTTTCTTTACCTATTTTTGATAAAATTTCATTGAATCTCTTTTCCATCATTGTGGATAATTCAAGAGCTCCTCCTCTTGCTAGGAACACTTCCCTATGGTGCTTCTCTTTGAATTCGCGGTCTTTATCAATCATAATTTTGCGAGTAGTATAAAGTTTATAAAATATTATATCTTAGGGTTTTTATGCCGAAATATAGTCCAAAACAGCTAAAGGCTATTAGAAGAAGCTATGCAAAAAAAGCTCAGCGAGAAGATAGGAGAACAATCATTGAGGCTCTATTGGGTATCCCCGGCTTAATTGGAGTTATGATAGTTGTTTTTGGTGTGCTTTTTAAAACGACTGGTTCTGGATGGTTCATTGTGGGAATAATATCCCTAATAATTTTAGAGATAATAGTGATATATAGGGCCGTTACTAGGGAGACTAGGAGGGGACTAAAAAAAATTTGTTAAAATTCAATTTAAAATTTATTAAAATAGAAGTAATTCTCTAGCTTACTTAATAAATCGTGCCTAAATTTAGATAGGAATTCACTAAAAATAATCTAGAGAATTTAAAACCCTAGAGGAGCCGGTGTCACACAAAAGCGCATGTCCTGACTCTTCTGGGAAAAAGAGGTGATATAATATATAGGTATAACTAGTATATAAACCTTTCGGTTTGTTGTAATTGGGCGGTAGTAACATAGTATACCTTGGTATACTAAATATGAGATTTTATGCAAGGTTTAGGCATAATTTTATAAGCTAATTAAATTTTCTTGTTTTTAATATGAAAATACTTGTGATTGGGGATTTGCATGGCATAATGCCGAGAATTCATTTTAAAGATTTTGATGCAATAATAATGACAGGAGATGTTGCATCTGATAAAGGTTTTAGACCTGTTAAAAATAAATGGATGAAATATCTTAGTAAAGGAAATACTATTGATTTAGGCAATTACATGCTGAAGGAGTTAGGGAAAAGAAAAATTAAGCAATTAGAAAAAGAATCTTTAGCAGCAGGCAGGAAAATTTTGAAAAAAATAAATTCTATTGGGAAACCTGTTTTTATTGTTCCTGGAAATTGGGATGAAAGTTATGGTAAAACCAAAATCAAGAATCCTGATAAAAGTTATTATCATTATGTAAAAATGTTTGCTGATTTTTATAGGGCAGGAAAATTAAATGAAAAACTTGCTAAAGGTTTGAAAAATATACATGATTGTCATTATAAATTGCATAAATTTAATGGAATTAATATTTTAGGTTTTGGTTTAAGTAGTGCTCGTGAAAAATTTACTACACCAAAAGTTAAAAAAAGAGTTACAAAAAAGCAGTACGAGATTTTAAAAAAATGTTTTAAGCAAACTCAAAATAAGTTAGACAAGCAGTATAAAAGAAGAAATAAAAAAAATCCAACAATTTTTTTAACACACAATGTTCCGTATAATACAAGGATTGATATTATTCATGCTCCTGGAACTGATTTTCATAAGCAACATTATGGTTCTTTTATTGCAAGATGGTTTTGCAATAAGTATAAACCAATGCTTTGCATTGGAGGTCATATACACGAGTATTTTAGAAAAATTAAATTAGGAAAAACTATTGCAATTAATGCTGGTTTTGGTAAAGATGCTAATATTTTAATTACTATTAATGATAAAACAAATAAAGTAAAGAAAATTGAATTTTATAAAGGATATAAAGGTAAAAGGTAGTATTTTAAGAAAATGAAAATACTTGCAATTGGCGACCCGCATGGGAAATTACCTAAGAATTTGAATAAGATTGTTAAGGGTAATAAGATAGAGGTTATTGTTTGTATTGGTGATGTTCCTCCTGTTCCTAAGAACGCGGTTCGGAGTGGGACCGTTCATTTTTCAAAAGAATTTCTAAAAAAAGCAGATAAATCTTTTAAAGATATTGTTAAAAAATTATGTTCTTATGAATTGCCTATTTTGATATTAAAGGGAAATATGTATACAAGCAGGAGGGGCAGTAAAGTAGCGCGGGCTATTTTTAGCAAATATAAAAATCTTATTTATAAAAAAACCGGGAAAGTTAGGATTAAAGGCGTGAATTTTATTTTATTTGATATGATTTATGAAAAACATTCTCATAGTTATCACACAAAAGCTAAGTTGGGTGGGCATAAAAAAAGAGAACCTAAATTAAACAAGATGTTAAAGGGAAATAGAGATCAAGTTTTACTTTCTCATACTCCTCCATTTGGATATGTTGATAAAACTCATTCTGGAAAACATATTGGATCTAAAATTTTATTAAATGCAATTAAAAAGCATCAGCCTAAATTAGTTTTGTGCGGACATATACATGAAGCAAGAGGACAAGCCAAAATAGGGAAAACGCATGTCATGAATCTAGGTTATGAAGGAGATTATGCGATTTTAGAGGTTTGAAAATGAACAATCGAAAATTAAAAAAGAGAAATATTAAGTATACTTTTTTAGGTTATTTTCTATTTTTTTCACAAAAATATCTCCTTTAAATGAGGTTTTTTGTTTTAAGTTTTCAAGGACTTCTGTTACTAATTTAATCCTTCCTATTTTCAGAAGAACTTGTGCAAATCCAACGTCCCTTCCATATCTGAAATACTTGACTTTTTTATCAAAACCTTCATCTACTTTTTGGAATTTTTGATAACCTTTTAATAATGCTTGTCTTATTTTTCCAGGTTCTAGAAATCCTTCTCTATCTAATTTTATAAAATCATATTCTTTTATTTCTGATGCCGCATATTCAAAATCTAGTAATCCAGTTATGAACCATTTATTTTTTATTTTTTTAACTTTAAAATTTGATTTATAAAAATCTCCGTGAATTAAGCAAGGTTCTTCATTTGATTCTGCAAGTTTTTTATTTTTTATAATAAAATTAGCTATGTGTGATGAAAATTCTGGATTTATATTATTATAAGAAGCAAATCTTCCTAAATCATCTAATGCCATTGAAAGAATGTGAAATACACTTGGGCTTGAATTTATTTTTTGTTTATTTCCTTTTAAACTAAAACTGCCTTCATCATCAATTCCTTCTGGTAATAGCATACCAAATCTATCAAATTTTATTGTGTGGATCCTTCCTAATATTTCTCCTATTTTTTCTATAATTTCTAGTTGTTCTTTTATTGAAAGATTTTCCCATATTTTATCTAAATCTTCTCCTTCTAATTTAGACATTATTACAAATTCATAAGGAACTGTTTCTTTTGTTTCATCATGTAAAATTATTCTTGGAACTGGTATACCAAGTTTTTGAATTATTTGATTAACTCTTACTTCTTTTTTTAAAGAGAATTTTTCTGGATTGTCATTTGAAAATCTAATAATTACTTTTTCAGGATACTCATTTGTTTCAACTTCATAAATATCATGAGAATATCCCCTGTTAAGTTTTCTAGCCTTACTTGCATTATGAAAAACACATTGTGTTGCTCTTAATGCATCTTTTTCATTATATTTTTTTTCCATTTTATTCTCCTAATTTTGCAATTAGCTCTGAAGTTTCAACTGTTTGAGTAGTTGAAAATCCTGCTGCAGTTTCTCTACCTCCATAGTCTCCATTATAATGTTTTGAAATTTTTTCAGCTAAAGACAAGGCATTAGGCCCTCTGATTGCTACTTTATATTTTCCATCTTCCATGTGAATTATTCCTACATGAAGATTTTCAGGGTCTTTTTCCATTTCTGAATTTAAAAATGGAGAATAAACTCCATTTGCTAGAATTTTGTCTTTTGATGATTGGTTTGGAAAAGTGTAAACTTCTAATCCTTTTTTTGAAGTTCTTCTAGTTTTTGAAAGCAACAGTGCTGTTGATGTTTCCATTTCATTTGCAACTTCAGCTACTTTTGAATTTTCTAAATAATCTAAAACATTTTCTGATGATAATCCTTTTAAAATTTCAGTAAAATCTAATGTGTGGCCTAAATTTGCTGCATAATTTAAAACAGTTCCATAATAACAAAGTTTAGCCATTTTTTCTTGATTAACATTTTCAAATATTTTTTTAGCTGCTCTTGATTTTCCATCATTTGCTAAACCTAATATTGCTAAATCTTTTGCTTTTTCATTTTCTTCATCTGTTAATTTCTTTTTATAATGTTCATATGCTAAAATAGCTGTTGAAATTTGTCTTGAATCTGGTTGAGAAAAATCACTAATCCCATTAATAGATATGTTTGAGTGATGATCTATAAAATCAATATTTACTCCTAAATTAACTAATTGTTCTAAAGCTTCTCTGTTTTGCTGTGCAGCAATGTCAAAAACTCCTGCTCTTTTATTTTGAATATATTCTTCAGGAATTGTTTCAAAAACATTTTTTACTAAATCTCTTTGTGATTTTTGCTGATTAGTAAATGATACATATTTTCCAGGATTTTGCATTAACCAAATTGCTGCAGCTCCTGCTCCATCTCCATCTCCATCAAAAACAAGTGTTCCATCTATGTTTTGATTTGTATATTCTTTTTGTGAAATTATTTGTGTTTTCATTTTATTTTTTTGTTTGTTTTATATTTACTTACTTTATAGTAGTTACAACAATTAATAGTATTTAAGCATATGACACCCCCTTGGGGGTGGGAATAGATATGTTTAAGAAGCATGGTTATTAATATATTTATGTAAATATTAGGGGAAATTTATATGGAAGAATTTGAAGATTATGAGGAATTTGGTCTTACTAAAAATGAATCTAAAATTTATGAGAAATTGGTTAAGCTTGGAAAGGTTGGTTCAGGAGATTTAAGCAGGGAAAGCGGGGTTTCTTATAGTAAAATATACAATATTCTTGATTCTTTAGTTAATAAAGGGCTTGTTAGTGTTGTTCCTGAGAAAACAAAAAAATTTATTCCTACAGATCCTGAAGCTTTGGTTAAATTAATTGAAAAAAAGCAGAAAAGACTTGAAAAAGCTAAGCAAAAAGCTAAGGAAATGAAGCAATTTTATGATGTTAAGGAAAAAAATCCTGTTCAGATGAGATTAGGTAAAAAAAGCTTTTATAAAATTGTTAAGGAATCGAAAAATCCTAAGGAATTTAATTATACTATTAAATGGAGTTCAGAATATAGGCCTGATTGGGCAGGTAGCAGTAAAAGATTATCAAAAAAAGGAGTGGATTTAAGAACTTTAACAAGATATGATAAAGAAACAGAAAAAGATGTTAAAAAATGGTTAAAAATAAAAAAGAATATTCGTAAATTTTCAAATGAAGGCGTTGCAATGTCTGTTACAGATGACGAAGAAGTTATGATTGCTTTAATAAAATCAAATGTAACTTTATTAATTAAAGATAAACCTTTTGCTAAAATAATGAAGAAAATGTTTTTAGAAACTTATAAAAATGCAGAGGAAATAAAATGATTAAAATGAAAAAAGAAACAAAAGGAATTATTCAAATAATTTTTGCAGGCATATTATTGAGCTTTTTTCCTATTTTTGTTAGACTTATAACTCATTTGGATGCTTATAGTGTTACTTTTTTTAGAATTTTAATCCCTGTTATCTTATTGAGTTTATTCTTTGTATTTTTTAAAAATAAACTTTCTCCATTGAAATATGAGAAAAAGAAAATGCTACTTTTTGGAGGATTACATGGATTTATTATTTTAGGATATTTTATAGCCATTAAATATCTAACAATTGCTTCTGCAGTTTTGCTTATGTATACTTTTCCTATTTGGACAATGATTTTTTCTTATTTTCTTTTAAAAGAAAAAATAACCAGAAAAAGTTTTTTTGCATTGATGAGTGCATTTATTGGGATTATTATATTATTATCCCCTGAGAACTTTTTTATTAAGAAAAATTTAATTGGTTCTATTGTTGGATTATTTGCAGGAGTTGGTGCGGGGTTGGTTTATACATTATCAAAAACATTCAAAAAATATGATAAGATTTCTTTAACTTATTGGCAAAATGTTATAGCTTTACCATTTATTTTACCTTTGTTATTTATAGATTTTCCAAATTTTAATTTAGTTACTTTAAGGGAAGTTATTTTTATTTTTATAATTGGAATAAATTCTATAATCCCTTTTATTTTAGTTTATAAAGGAATATCAAAAGTTGGAGCCCATAAAAGCACAATTATTATGCTGTTAGAAATTTTATATCCTATAATTTTGGCTTTTATAATCTTTGAAGAAACCCCTCCCATCACTACTTATCTTGGGGGGCTTTTGATAGTTCTTGGGGCATATTTAGCTACAAGATAGTTTTATAAATTTGGTATATTTCTTTTAATTGTGACCATGGACAAAGAACAAATTGAAAAACAAGCAAAGCAAATTTTAGATAAATTTGCTAAAGCTTTGGAAAAAGTTGAAAAAGAAGATGCTGGAGAAAGTTATGTTGATAGAGAAGAGTTTGAAAGATTAGAAGGAAGGAAAGCAGGTTCAGAATCTGAAGATTCTGAAGCATTAAAAAATGCAGATTTTAAAAAAAATTTTCTTAAAAACGCGCCTGAACATGATGAAGATTTTGTAATTGTTGAAAAAGGGAAGTGGAAGTAGATAAGATTAATAAGACAAATAATAAAATGGAAAAACAAGAAATAATGAATAAGTACGGTTTGCCAGATGGAATAGCTGATTATCTTAGTAAAGTAGCTAGCACTGGTGATGATGCAGAATATGCTATTAAGGAACTTATTGTAAGAAAATCTTGCAAGATGTACAATGAAAGAGTCTCATGGCTAGAAGAAAGGGCACTTGCTTGTTTAGATGAGATCTGGTATGGAAATGGTGAATTAGAAAATAAAGAGGGAGAAAATGATAAAACAAAAACTTAATTTAATTAAAAAAGGGAATTTAAGTGCAGAGCAAAATATTAAAGAGTTTTTAAGAATAATTAGTCAGAAAAATAAAAAACTTAATGCTGTTTTGCATATAAATGATAATGCTATTCATGAAGCTAAAAATATTGATGAAAAAATTAAAAATGGTAATGCAGGGAAGTTAGCTGGTTTAGGTGTGATTATTAAAAGTAATATTAATGTTAAGGGGTTGATTACAAATTGTGCTTCTCGGACACTTGAAAATTATAAAGCAACTTTCAATGCTACTGTAATTGAAAAACTGCTTGCTGAAGATGCTATTGTTTTGGGAATGGCAAATATGGATGAATTTGCTTGCGGGGCAAGTGGAGAATTATCTGCTTTTGGTGCAACTAAAAATCCGGTTGCTCTTAATAGAATTCCTGGGGGAAGTAGTTCAGGAAGTGCTGCAAGTATGGCTGCTGGTTTTTGTGATTTTGCATTAGGAAGTGATACAGGAGGAAGTATAAGGAATCCTTCAAGTCATTGTGGTGTTGTTGGATTTAAACCTACTTATGGAACAGTAAGCAGATACGGGTTAATTGACTTATCAATGAGTTTTGATCAAATAGGTCCAATTGGAAATTGTGTTGAAGATATTGAAATGATTTATAATATTATAAAAGGCAGAGATGAAAATGATTCTAGTTCGAGAGATATGAAAGGTGAAGGTTCAAAGAAGATTGATAAAATTGAGGTTGCAATGCCAAAAATAAGTGCAAGTGATAAAATTTGGGGGCTTGTTTATAATAAGACAATGCAGGTTTGCGGGAAAAACAGATGGGATTATGAATTAGGAACAAAACTAAAACATATTGATTTAGGAGTTCAAACATATTATCCAATTAATTATGTTGAGTTTTTTTCAGGAACAAGAAGATTTGATGGAAGAAAATATGGTTATAAGATTGAGGAGGTTTGTGGGAGTGAGGTTTTAAGAAGAATTCTTGGAGGAAAGGAGATTAGTAAAGCAGAATTTGCAGGAAAATATTATAGAAGAGCATTAAAAGCTAAAAAAATAATTCAAAAAGAATTTGAAAATGCTTTTAAAAAATTTGATGTGATTGTCATGCCAACTGTTCCTAAACTGCCCCACAAAATAGGGGAGAGGTTAAGTTTAGAAGATTATTATAATTATGATACCTTAACTGTTCTTGCTAATCTTGCTGAAATTCCTGCAATATCAATTCCTTGTGGAAAAATAGGCAATATTCCTGTGGGATTGCAAATAATGGCTGCAAAAGGAAATGACGAGTTTCTTTTGAAAATTGCTAAAGAATTTGAAAAATAAATTTGATAACTTAAGGAAAAAAATCCAAGATAATCTAAGTCAATGCAAGATAATTAGGTTAAATAACACATAATTTTTTAATTACAAGATTTCTTGTTTTTTTATGTCATTTAAAGAATTATTAATAAAAAAATTAAAGAAAGATAATTATGAATTTAGTGAAGAGTTCTTGCCTAATGGATATCAGAAAATTGGGGATATTATAATATTGAATTTAAATCCTGAATTAACAGAACCAGAAAAGAAAATTATTGCACAAGCTGTTCTTGATTTGTTTAGGGTTCGCAGTGTTTGCAATAAAGAAGGGGAGATTTCAGGACAATTAAGGCTTCCAAATCTTAAAGTTATTGCAGGTGATGAAAACACAAGTGTTTGTCATTTTGAAAATAATTGTTATTTTTGTTTTGATATTAAAAAAGCAATGTTTGCTAAAGGAAATGTTGCTGAAAGAGGCAGGCTTCCTCAGCAAGTTGGAAGCGAGGAAATGGTTGTTGATATGTTTGCTGGAATTGGTTATTTTACAATCCCAATTGCAAAACTTGCTAAACCTAAAAAAATTTATGCAATCGAGTTAAATCCAGATTCTGTTGGATTTTTAAAACAAAGCTTAGTTAAAAACAAAATAAAATCAGATGCTGTTGAAGTTATTCAAGGAAACAGCAATGAAGTAGTTGTTGATTTAATGAGGAGAGGAATCAGGGCTGACAGGGTTTTAATGGGTTATTTGCCTCCTCCTAAAGAATTTATTGATGCTGCATTAAGTATTGTAAAAAAAGGAGGGATGATTCATTATGATGATTTAATTTTAGTTGATAAAGAATATGAATCAGTAGCAGAAACAGTCAAGCTGTTTAATAAACATGCTAAAAAATTTAAATTAAGAGTAGAGATTGTTCATGCTCAAAAAGTTAAAAGCTATAAACCAAGAGTTGACCATTATGTTTTAGATTTGAAGGTGAGTGGGTTTTGAGATGTTTGGGTTTGTTGATAGATTTTTATATTTTGTCAATTTTTAATAGAGATCTTGCAATTTTTTAAATAATTGTCGAACCAATTTTTTCCGAATTGATCTGGGTAATTATAAGAATCATTTACTATTCTTCCAAACTTATATTGCAATAAAGAAATCTTCATATTGATATCTGGGTAAGGAATATATGCGCGATAGCCATCTACTGCTACCATGTAAAATCTTTTAATAAATGAATTTCCATAATATATTTCATGGTGGTGGGTATAACCCTCATGTAACCCAATTTTTGCCCATGCTTCTTCAAATTTTCTTCCTTC
>Ga0315550_1001260_pt1 | contig 15730 bp, 11 predicted proteins | sample SalMarSW160190MG_2_FD_203100 | JGI IMG/M metagenome (GOLD analysis project Ga0315550, IMG submission 203100) | Salt marsh sediment microbial communities from the Plum Island Ecosystem LTER, Massachusetts, United States - Salt Marsh Sediment SW1601-90 ... | reverse complement strand
CTATTGAAACAGCACCCCTGAATGTAAGGTCAAGATCCGGGAACTCTTCTCTTGCACTCTCTGATGCCGAATATATTGACGCACCACTTTCGTTGACCATAAATACCTGGATGCCGTGCAAAAAGGGAAGGTTTTTAATGTAGGCCTGGGTCTCTCTCCCGGCGGTTCCGTTTCCTATTGCAACAGCCTCTATCTCATATTTTTCGTACAGGTTTTTAATAATCCCGGCAGCTTCGGTCTCTTTTTTCCCAGACATGTGCAGATAAAGCGTATCATGATGGAGGAGATTACCCTGCCGGTCGAGACATGCCACTTTGCATCCGGTCCTGAATCCGGGATCTATAGCCATTATTTTTTTAGGGCCAAGGGGTGAAGCTAAAAGGACCTGTCGCAGGTTTTCCGCAAAGACCTGTATTGCTTTGTCTTCAGCCTTCTCCTTTGTGGCAATCCTGAGTTCAGTCTCCATTGCTCCGGAAAGGAGTCTTTTGTACGAATCTCTGATTGCTAGCGTAACCTGTTTTGAATCATCGGTATCTCCCTTTACAAACAGAGATTCGAGTATTTCAAGCGCTTCTTCTTCATCCGGAACAATGCTTAGATTCAATATATCTTCTTTTTCCCCCCGGCGCATTGCGAGTATACGGTGAGACGGTGCATCGGCAGCAGGTTCTTTCCAGTTAAAATAGTCCCGGTATTTTGAACCTGCTTCCTCCATAGTTGATGCAACCTTGCTGCAAAACATAGCTTTTGAAGCGAATAAATCTCGGAGTCTGGCACGTGCATTTTGGTCTTCGTTTATTATTTCGGCGATAATATCCCGTGCGCCTGCAAGTGCTTGGTCGATCGATTCGACCCCCTTTTCAGGATCGATAAATGCAACGCCTTCTGCTGTTGGATCTATGCCTTGTTGATTAAAGATACGGAGAGCAAGCGGTTCAAGCCCCTTTTCCTTTGCTATGGTTGCTTTTGTGCGGCGCTTGGGCCTATAGGGCAGGTAGATATCCTCTAAAACCGAAAGGGTTTCAGCCTCTATCACTTTTTCCTTTAACTCAGCAGTAAGATGACCGTGCTCCTCAAGCGATTTTAAGATCGTCTCCCGGCGCGAATCGAGCTCTTTAAGCTGAAGCAGCCTGTCCCGTATCGAGGTGACCGCGACTTCATCAAGACTTCCGGTTGCTTCCTTTCGATATCGGGCTATAAAGGGTATTGTTGCATCCTCTTCAAGGAGTGCATAGACAGACTGTACCTGACTGTATTGAAGTTTTAGTTCTTCTGATATTTTTATTATGTGGTTTTCTTTCATACGTACCTTACAATAGTTATGATTATTTTTCTTATGTGTATACCGTATCTTCGTTTCTGCCTTCATACTATGTTTCGTAGCAAGAAGAAAGGATGAATCGTAATAGCTCTGGAAAGGGGAAAGGGGTCTCCATTTGATCATTATATAAGGAAGCACTATATACCTGATGCGGTTGTCTATAAAGCTCAAGCTGCGAACAATTCTGTGATTGGGTCAATATCCCACTTGATTTCTTGTAAACAGAACTCACCACAGAAACTGATTGTTCAAGGTATCTCTTCACACCCTCAGGATATCATCCACCACAAAAACCTGTGATAAGTCTGACAATCCACGCTTGGCCCTAATCGCAGATCACTGTTATAAAGCTGTAATGCCCAACGCATCCAAAATGCTGTGATATGATGTTCATGTCTTCAGCGTCGTCCTCTATTGCCGTTCATATGGGTGCAGTTAATCCTATAACCAAAAAGGATTCGTCTGAGCGCTCTCTGCCTCATAGCGAACAAATGACATTTAGGCAATCACGCCGCCATTGATCCAGCCTATCCTCCTTGGCAGCGAACGGGCTCTGCTCACAAAGCATTCAATCGTAATAAGGACAAATCCGGCCTTGACTCTTGACTCAGGAATTACATAGCATGGCCATGCATGGGCGGTTTGATTGTAAGCTGAGGGCATTGAGGAGAAAGCAGGGCGGTCCTTTGAGCTTGAGTAAAGCGGTGACGGCTGACCCTGTTCGCTCATCAGAGAATGGTAGCCAAACAACAGGTACACATGATCCAAAAGAAAACAGTGGCGCGTTTGAAACGATGGTTTGAGCAGTATGCAGGCGCCTTTCACCATGGAGTTCCCGAACATGACCGGAACATTGACCTCAAGATAGAGCATACGCGGCGGGTCTGCACCGAGATCCTTGAGATCGGCAGGTCCCTTCACCTCGATAATAACGATCTCCGCCTCGCCGAGGTGATAGCCCTGTTCCATGATCTAGGCCGCTTTGAACAATATGACCGGTACGGCACCTTTCTTGATATGAACTCAGAGGATCATGCCGCGCTCGGGGTCAAGGTCCTCAACAGCAGTGGTGTTCTGGAGGGGATTCAGCGAAACACCCAAGAACTTATCAAACGAGTTGTCGGGTATCATAACCGGAGAACACTCCCGGAAAATGAAACTGAAGACTGTCTCTTTTTTACCAAACTGCTCCGCGATGCGGATAAACTGGATATCTTTAGGGTTGTCACGGACTATTATCGCAACAATGATGGTCCAAGAAACAGCAGCATTGAGCTGGATTTGCCCGATGTCCCGGATGTATCCGATGAGGTATGCGCGGATGTAAAAGCGGGGAGGATCGTAAAGACAGCCTCCCTCAGGACGCTCAATGATTTCAAGCTGCTTCAGATGGCCTGGATATACGATGTGAATTTCCCCCGGACCTTCCAGCTCATTAGAGACAGGAACTATCTGGAAGCAATCCGCAATACCCTTCCCCAGACGCAGATGATAGCAGATATCTATGCTCAGCTGTGGGCTTACGTGGAGGCGCACTGCGATAGCGGGTAGCTCCTGGAAGAAGCTCATAGCTCATAGAAGAAAGGCGAAAGGTACAGGGCGCAGGGCGTAAGGCGAGAGGAAGCGAGAAAGCAATAAAGAGCTTAAAGCTGATAGCCTCTGTGATATGGGGGATTGCTCTATGAAACGGAGTGTAGCTCACCAGAGAGAAATCGCGGCCTTTGACCGTTCAGAATCGTGGCGGGCATTGGCAATACTGACGGTCACACCTTTGTCGTGAATTTTTTCCTATCCTTCTTGCAGATAATCTGGGTCACATTCCTTCCGGACAGTATTGACGGGGGAAGCCCTCCCCCCGGTTCTACCCACTGCCCGATCATGTAGAAATTCCTGAAGCCCGGCAGAGTCTTATCCATCCGAAGCATCAATGTCCCCGGACCGGGCTGCCAGCCCTCAAAACTGCCCTTCCAGTTGTTCGTATATCGTATTATGGATGCGGGGGTGGAAACATCGACTGCTTCTATGTTGGATTTGATATTCCCAAATCGTTCCTCCAGGGCATCAACAACCTGGGCGGCAATCCTTTCCTTTTCCCGGTTGTATGTTTCTCTATCGTTTTTCCTGAGATTTACCCAGAATTCATGATTGTAGGTGCCGAGCATCACGGTGATAGGGGTTTTCCCCTCGGGTGCAAGTGTCGGATCAAAGTTGAATATCCTAGCAGACAGATTCTCATAACTCATACTGTCATCGATATATAAGGGTTTCTTGAGGGGAAACACCATGGCATGAGGTTCGTTATCAAAGGTTCTGGCAACCCCGAGCGAGACAAACACAAGGGAGGGGAACGCCTTCAGTATTTTGCTCGATCCGCTGTAATAATCGCGCAGTTTTTCATTCACATATCTCCCGCCCAGCATCTTAAAAATCGTGCTGTATCCATCGGCTGCGGAGATGACGATGTCAGCCCTATGGCTATCACCGTTCTCCAGTTGTATGCCTTGGGCGCAGTCGTCTTCCACTATGACCTTTTCCACTCTTGATTTATAATTGATCTTGCCGCCGAGGGTTTCATAGTTACCCTCGATCAGCTTGGCAAAATTAAGCGAGCCGCCGATTGGATATCCGGCCGCCTTTTTATGCATGCTTGCAAGCGTCATAAGGAGAAAGAATACAGAGCTTTCGGGCATAAATATCTCCAGGATTGCCCTTTTTAGCAATGGATTCTTACATCCGCTCGCAAACTCTTCGGCGCTCATTTTTTCCCATTTTTTAAATGCCCTGAGGTAGGGGAGGATTTTGGCCATCATTTTCAACCAATCAAGAAAATTCATCACCTCGGGCGCTTTATCAAGGGGAAAGGCAAAGGGGATGAATTTTCTGATCCCACCGATGAATTCCTCGATAAGGTCGTTATCTTCAGGCGCCACGCGCTTCATTTCCTCTTCCAATCTCTCTGCATCGGTAAATATCCGCAGTGTATTGCCTTGGGCATCTTCAATTTGGAAGAAGATTTCATGATACACGAATTCCAATGTATCCATATCGATGAGTTCGTTCCATAGACCATAAAAAGTATCCGAAGGTGAGGAACCCATAAGCCAGTGAATGCAGAGGTCAAAGGTGTACCCTTTTCTATCCCAGGCGGTACATAAACCGCCGGGGGTATCATGCAGTTCAAAGATCTCGGTGTCATAGCCGTTCATCTGAAGGTAGCTGCCGGCGCATAAGCCGGAGACCCCGGCACCTATTATGATCACTTTTTTATTGTTCATCGCTGAATCCTCCCCACCGATATATTTTTATCAAGTAGATCATAACTAGCTGAAACTCTTAATACATTAAAAAATGATGCGGGACGAAAGGTGGATGAAGGCTATGCCACGCATCAGGACGGCCTCGAGATTCTCAGGCGGGCTTGAAGAGCCGATGTCCAGGCCATGGTTTTGGAGCATGTTCCGATACCATGTCAGCGGGTTAGCATGTCTTTGAGTTCCATCTCGTATTGTTCGAGCAGGTTCTGGGCCTGCTGTTCCAGCTCGAGGGTTTTTTCGTAATATCCGACCCTCTCTGCCGGATCTTTGCGGAGCCATCGCCAGGGGAGCTTGCGGTTTTTCTTGTACGCCTTGATTGTGCCTTCAAGGTATCTGATGTGTTTGGCATGTCGCTCTCTCAGAACACGGCACCGGAAGATGATCTGCTGCCGGGCGAGATCCAGCCTTGCTCTATCGACCAAGGCCCCCTTCGCCTTTCTGAGCAGTCTGACTGCCTCCCCGATATTATCATGATCGAGCGCATCAAGGATCTCCCGCACGTAGTAGCGAGTGGGAAGGAGGCCCGTATCCTCAAGGGGCCTTGCGAGAAGCCCTTTTACTGCCCTGAACAGAGTTCCGAGGCCGAGCATGGCTTATCAGGCGTGTTTGGCGCGCACACCAGCTTGCATCAGTTTCAGAAAACTCTCCCTGAGCTCCGGGAGGTCGAAGGTGAGTTCGTCGATTCTCCTGAGAATGTGCTGGTAGTCATCATCAGGCTGAACGTCCATTCCTTTGAGAAGCCGCACGGTGGAATCATAGATCCTCTTGTCGATCCGGAGCAGCCCGAACCCTGCTCCTATGATCTCCAGGATTCCGCTGACAACCTCAAATCCCGTAAGCTCGCGTATGGCTATATCGGCCCCGAGCCCGGCTAACGCTCCAAAGAGCGCCCCGGGAAGACTCAGTTTTTGTTCCTTCATTGTGGTATTCCTTTCCAACCGATGTCACTGTTGAAGGTCAATGAAAATACTCTAAGGATCATGTACTTCTGAGCTCTTGTTGTTTTTAAAATTATGAGCGAGTTTCTCGGCATGGCTCATCATTTCATCGATGTACTTATCCTTTTCATGAAGCCTTTTTTCAAGCGCCTGTTTCTCCTGCCTGAGCCTTCTGGTCTCACTGGATGAGAACAAGGATTTCGTCTTTACCGCAATCATGGCCAGCAAGACCCCGGCAAGGAATCCCAAGATGATGCCGATGTAAAATAGGCTTCGAGAATCCATGGAGAACCCCTCTCACATTAAAAAATACTCTTACGTAGATAACTATAAGATGTAAGGCCGGTCGTGTCAAACGGGTTTATGCCTCATGTAGGGTAACCTCAAGATTAAGGATTGCGTATCTCCTCTTTATCCATGCCTCGGTATAAGAGCTTTGACCGGTATTCAGATATCGAGGATGCGGTTGTTTCGGGGATGTTCATCGGTAATGGGAACCGGGCCTTGCCTTAAGGGGCTTTGCAAAGGGAGAGCATGTGCGCCCTCATCTCCTCGTATCCCCGCTCCATCAGGGGCTTGAGGTGTACGATATCGGCGGTGTTATACCGGATCAGCCGATCAAGAGCGCTCCTATCGCCTGTCTGATAGGCCCTCCAGAGCACAACCGCATCAAACCCGTCCATGCCGTCGATATCGGGGCCGCGGACCAGGTTAAACATTCTTTCGATTGCCTTGAGGCCGCCGCGGTATCCCAGCTTCCTGAGGAAAAATCGCAGGTCTATATGGGCGGTGGGAAGGCAGATGTTCGGAAATTGCCGCCGTAGAAAAGGCAGATCGAACTGCGCCCCATTAAAGGTGATAACGAGATCATAGAAGCTGATTTCAGTTTCAAATGAATCCAGGTTGATGCCCTGTATGAAGGTCTTGACCTGCGTTCCATCATAGATGCCGATAACGGTTATCTCGTCAACTCCTTCGGAGAGCCCGCTCGTTTCAATATCGAGGTATACCGCCCTTTGCTTGAAGGCGCCGAATATCCGCCACATCTCTCCAGGGGAGAGCCTCTCGCGGAAAAACCGGATGTTATTCTTGTTTTCAAGGGAGGCCTCGAGATTCCGGCGCACAAAGGCATCCCGGTCAGGGGAAAGCAACACCTTTTTGGCGCCGAGGTAGTGATTCCAGGTAAGGATATCCTGTTGCCAGAGGTGCTGTTCGGTCTTCGGGCCGATGCCCGGGATGTGGATAAAGGTTCGCTCCAGCACGGGATTACCCTCTTTCTTGTCCCACTTAGGGATGGGGAGAAAAACCCTCGCCTTTAGGCGAAGACATTCGTATGCCCGAAGGGCAGGCAGAACCGCAGAATGTCGAACAAACAATATCGAATCTCGAAGTGGTCCCTTTATAATTCTGCGGTTCCTTGTTCATAATTCAATATTCAATCGACGCTCTTTCCTTCGCACGGAGTAATGGCCCGCCCTGGTGCGAAATGTTGAAAAGATAAAATTTCTCAGGTTATATTCTATAGCATCAACCTTCAGAAATACGGTCCCTTTCTTTAGGTCTGGGCCAGGGAGTAGTGGATGATTGGAGAATTGGAAGCCATTATAGCGGATAAACTCCACAGAAGCTCCATTGAAGACGGTGTTGGTGGTGCTGCCCTAACCTTTAAAACCCTTTCTCCAAATCCCATCACTCCATTTCTCCATTTCTCCTATAATCCTATCGGCTCACTTTCAGACTCAAAACGAAGTCATGCCTTCTTGCCGTGAATTCTTTACTGTACAATAGTTCCCAAGCCGTGGATTCCATAGAGCGGCTCGCCGTGGCCGGGATAAACGGCTTGTACCTTCAAGGGCAAGAGCTTCCGAAAGGATTCCTTGATCTTCTCGCCATCGGTGCAGAAGGTGTTCAGCTCGCCCCTGCCCCTCATGTTGAGGATCGTATCACCTGAGATCAGGATCCCCTCATCGCTCTGATAGAGGCAGATGCTGTCAGGGGTGTGGCCCGGGGTCTTGATCAGGTCCCAGTGAGGCAGGTAGGGGACCGCGTGCCCTTCCTCCAGGGTGCATTCGGGAGAGTAGCGGGTCGGCAGGAGGTTTCTGAGAAGGGGCAGGGGAATGGCAACCTTGTCGCTTGCAAGGGAGGCCGCCGTATTCCTGATGTGCTTCTGCTCTGCCATGAGTACCGGCACCAGGGCCTTGAGCCATTTAGCCGCCGGGAAGAGGGCGATCTTCTTTCTTCTTTGCAGGTAGTCCCCGACTGCAGTGACGAAGCAGACCCTTACCTCTGGGAAGAGCCGGACCATCCTGGATATGCCGCCGACATGATCTATATGAAAGTGGGTGGCGGTTACCATCCGAAGGGGAGGAAGGGCTCCCGGTTGCTCATGCAGGTACTGATAGATACTATCGGCTGCGGCTGCGGTGCCGACATCCACCGCAATGAGCGAGTTTCCATCCTCTACGAGATAGGTATTGGCATATCCGCCTTGTATGATATGGACGGGCATGATGTTGCTATGGCGTAAAGTCGATGGTCTCGTAAAAGGTCCTATAATCGTCATGCCGGACTTGATCCGGCATCCAGAACCTGTTGTTGAATTTACTGGATTCCGGCGCCTGCCCCGGACCCCGATCCGGGGTTCGCCGGAATGACAAAAGAACAGATTTCAGACTTTTTACGAGTTCATCAATGATAAAAGAGATCTTTCACATTTCCTCGATCACATCATAGGCCTTGGAGAGGGCATTTTTTAGCTCAGAGGCCTTGGCGCCGCCGCCCTCTGCCATATCCTTCCTGCCCCCTCCTTTGCCGCCGACAAGGGTTGAGAGCTTATCGATAATCCGGCCCGCGTGAAACCGTTCGGTCAGATCGGGCGTGACCCTGCACAGCAGGAATACCTTGCCGTCGCCCCGCGCACCGAGCACGATGATACCCGAGTTAAGCTTATCTCTCAGATGATCGCCGAATTCCCTCAGATCCTTGGGACTATGGACCGTGATCTCCTGGCTGATCACCTTGATGCCGTTTACCTCCCTGATGGTCCCGATGAGCTCCTCTGATTGTCTGGATGCGAGTCTTGATTTGAGGGACTCGATCTCGCGCTCCTGTTCCTTCTGCTCCTTGATAACATGCTCGACCCTTGTGATGAGCTGATCCGGCGTGGTCTTGAGCATGCTCGCTATGGTCTTGAGGCTGTCCGTTTTTGCCTGTATCTCCCTGACGGCTCCCTCGCCGGTAAGGGCCTCGATCCTCCTGACCCCTGAGGAAACTGCTCCTTCGCTTACGATAAGGAAGGCCCCTATATCTCCTGTAGCATGGACATGAGTTCCCCCGCAGAGTTCCCTGCTTACGTCGTCCCCCACGGTCACGAGCCGCACCTCGTCGCCGTATCGTTCCTCAAAAAGCGCGATCGCATTCTGCTGAAACGCCTCTTCCCGCGGCATCACCTGGGTGGTGACCGGAAGATTCCTCTGGATGGTGAGGTTCACGAGCATCTCGACCTCGTGCAGTCTCTCGCTGGGTATGTGGGCGAAGTGGGTGAAGTCGAACCTCATCCTGTCAGGGCCCACGTGGGAGCCCGCCTGTTTCACATGCTCTCCCAGGGTCTCCCGCAATGCGGCCTGAAGCAGGTGGGTCGCCGTGTGATTATGGGCGGTATTGGTTCTCCTTCGTTCATCAACAGAAGCCTCGACTGCATCCCCCAGGGAGATGATTCCCTCGATGATCGTTGCCTTGTGCACAACCAGGCTGGTGAGGTATCTGACCGTGTCGGCGACCTCAAGGCTCGCGTTCTCATTGCCGATCCATCCCGTATCCCCCACCTGGCCGCCTGCCTCGCTGTAAAAGGGGCTTTTATCGAGAATAACCTCTATCTCATCTCCTTTACGGGCTGAATCCACCTCCCGGCCGTCCCTGAGTAATGCGAGAACCTTCGCCGGTGCCGTGAGGGTTTCATAGCCCAGAAATTCCGTGCCGATGTCTCTCGCCTCAAGCCGTATGTAGACCTCCGGCACCTGCTCTTCGCCGCTTCCCCTCCAGCTTCTCTGAGAAGCGGCTCTCTGCTCGGCCATGGCCTGCTCGAATCCCCCCAGGTCTACGGTGAGGCCTTCGTCCCGAGCAATATCCTGGACGAGGTCGGGTGGAAAGCCGAAGGTGTCATAGAGCCTGAACACCAGTTCGCCAGGGATGGTGCGCTCATCCCTGGCGTGCAATTCATCAAGACCTTCCCTCAGGAGGGAGAGGCCGTGGAAGAGGGTGCCTGCGAACCGCTTTTCCTCGTTTATCATCGCCTCATCGATAAATTTCCTCGATTGGATGAGCTCCGGATAGGTGCTTCCCATCTCATCGACGACCCTGTCTGTGAGACGGTGAAGGAAGGGCTTGTCCAAACCGAGCATGTGGCCGTACCGTATGGCCCGGCGAATGATCCTCCTGAGCACGTAGCCCCTGCCCTCGTTGGAAGGCATGATCCCGTCGGCAATCAGAAACGCGGCGGCCCTGCTGTGATCGGCAATCACCTTGAAGGAGATATCGCTTTTCGTATCCTTGCCGTACCGGATGCCTGCCAGCTCCTCGGTGAGACCGATGATCTCCGAGAAGAGATCCGTTTCGTAGTTGGAATGGACCCCCTGCATGACCGCTGCCAATCTTTCAAGGCCCATGCCGGTGTCGATATTCTTGCTTGCCAGGGGGGTCAGCGTGCCGTCCGGGGCTCTGTCGAACTGGGTGAAGACCAGGTTCCATAGCTCGAGGTACCGATCGCACTCACAGCCGACCCGGCAATCCGGCTTGCCGCATCCGACTTCAGGGCCTTGATCGAAGTAGATCTCAGAGCAAGGACCGCATGGGCCGGTTTCACCCATGGCCCAGAAATTCTCCTCCTCGCCGAACCGGACGATCTTCTCGGCGGGCACCCCGATCCTTTCATTCCATATCGTGTACGCCTCATCGTCGTCGGTGTAGACGGAGACCCAGAGTTTTTCCTCAGGCAGCCCGTAGCCGATGGTCAACAGTTCCCAGGCCATGTCAATAGCGCCCTCTTTGAAGTAATCGCCGAAGGAGAAGTTTCCCAGCATCTCGAAGAAGGTATGATGCCGGTTGGTGTGGCCCACTTCATCGAGGTCGTTGTGTTTTCCTCCAGCCCTCATGCATTTCTGGCAACTTGCCGCCCTCGTGTAAGGCCTCTTCTCAAGGCCCAGGAAAAGGTTCTTGAAGGGAACCATGCCGGCATTGGTAAAAAGAAGGCTTGGGTCATCCTTCGGGATCAACGAGGCGCTCATCACGATCTCATGGCCGTGTTTCCTGAAGTGCTGTATGAATGTATCTCTAATCTCCCTGCTGTCCATATTCATATGATAAGAACTCCCTTTTTATAAGGCGAAGTATAGGCGATTTTACCTTGTGTGTAAAGGGTGAAGTGAACGCATTATGTGGTATACCTTCATTGTAAGCGGAGATGAGATCGAAGATGGGAAGGCATTCAAAGGTGGGGAAGGTAGAGCTGGGGCCATATATTCGTGGAAAGGACGACAGTTACTCGAAAAAAGGGTATACCTCTCGCCTGACATCGCCACCCAATGTGAAAAATTAGGCGTGGCGGCCTTCCAGAGGCGAGTAGCCCTCTGGATACCTATCTGCGTGCGGTCACACACAGGCAGGCTCAGGGTCGACATATAACCACTTATCGGAATCGGGGAGCTGGGAGGTCGAGTTATCAAGATGGTAGTCTTGGGTCTTTCCTGTGGCCTTGGGCAGCAGAGGCTTGGACCTTGCTCGACACCTTGCCTCCTAGCATTGCACCTGCCTACTGCAGGCATGGACGACCTCTGAATTTACTCTCTTAACCGGTCAAGATCAATCTCGGATCGAAAAGTGAAATAGAGGTGGAAATCTTCCTATTATTTTTTTTAAAGTTTCTGCAGGTTCAAAAAGAAATTCCCAATCTACTCGATTGCCAGCTACACCTTATTTATGGGCAAGAGATGGCTGCGGATCTTTTTATCACCCACTGACAAAATAGCCCCCTGTTCCAATAAATCTGAAAAATGATCTATGACCCTTTCACAAAATCTATTCACATTTTCAGGTCTCATATTATTCAGACGGAAAATAACAACCGACGGCATCTTTTCACCTGAAAAAGCCAAAAGCTTGCCAAAGTCCAGATCGTGGGTGAGGATGATTCTCTGCTCATTCAATGCCTTATCCATTATTTCAAAATCGCTTGCCCTATCCATAGTTTCATCTATAAGATGTACAGTATCATGGCCTAGCTTCGTCAAATACACCCCGGTCTCAGGAGATATTCCCATATCAAGCAGGAATTTCACCGGGATTATCCCTCTGCCAACAATTCAATGCGATCTTCAGCCAACCAGGCTGCGTAATGCAGACATTGAGATATATCCTCGGGCTCGATATATGGGTATGCTTTGATTATTTCCTCTGAGGTCATACCATTTGCCACTAAGCTTAGTAGTAAAGACACCTGAATACGCATGCCTCTGATACAGGGCCTACCGTTCATGACATTCGGATCAATAGTGATACGATCAAAAGGTTTCAATGTTTTCATAGCCATATCCCTTTAAATTATAGGAATTCGTTTTTTACATGCAGAAGTATAGGCGATTTCGCCTCGTGTGTAAATGGTGAAGTGAACGCATTATGTGGTATACCTTCATTTTAAGCGGAGATGAGATCGAAGATGGGAAGGCATTCAAAGGTGGGGAAGGGAGAGCTGGGGCCATATATTCGTGGAAAGGACGACAGTTACTCGAAAAAAGGGTATACCTCTCGCCCCTCCGGGCCGGAGGCTGACATCGCCACCCAATGTGAAAAATTATCGACCACCAGTAGAAATGGTGGTATGAGGAAGGCCCCAAGATGGGGCCAGCAGACTTTTATTTATTAAATCGCTCAAAATCCGAATTTCAAAACAATATCAAATGACAAAAATTCAAATGTCCAAAACCTCACTATACCACTTATCATTGTACTTCCATAATCTGGTGTAATTTATTTATCCAATTCAACCCTGACCGCCAGCCCGATTTTCTCTAAACTGTAAGGCTTTTTTATATATCCCCCGCCGCCCATCTTTTGAAGCTTCTTAACGCGCTCCGTTTCAGAATATCCGCTGGCGATTATGGCTTTCTGCCCGGGATGCAATTCCAGGATTCTTTTATAGGTCTCAAATCCGTCTATCCCGGGATTCATAATCATATCCAGGACCAGTAAATCCGCTGTATGGTCTTTCATATATTCGACCGCTTCTTCACCGCTCGAAACCGCCGTGACCCTGTAACCCAGCCTTTTCAGCATCCCGGAAAGAATTATTCTCTGTTCTTTCACATCATCAACAATCAAAATTGACTCTCCCCTGCCCATATAGTCTTCAATAGATAACACGGGTTCCTCTCTGGGAGATTCTTTTTCGGTGGCGGGAAAATAAAGTGTGAATGTGGTTCCTTTCCCTTCGGTACTCTGAACATCTATATTCCCTCTATGGTCTTTGACCGTTCCCCAGACAACAGCCATGCCCAAACCTGTGCCGCTTCGTCCCATAATTTTCTTTGTATAAAAAGGCTCATAGATCCTTTCCATATCTTCAGGGGAGATCCCTATTCCTGTGTCTGATACAATGAGTGTCACATAATCACCCTTTTGGAAATGGTCATAGCCTTTTATGGGGTGATCCATATACCGGTTTGCTGTGGATATGAAAATCTTTCCTCCCTCAGGCATGGCCTCAGCCGCATTCGAGACCAGATTCATGACAGTCTTGGACAGATGAACCGGCGAACCCATAATATTTTTCAACTTGTTTTTAAGATCAGCCTCCAACTCTATTCCGGGATGGTATAATATGAGGTTTTCATATTCAGGGCTGTTCAAATAATCGGAAATGATACGGTTCAGATTGACCACCTCTATAACCGGGACCCCTCTTCTTGCCAGGGTCAATAAATCCTGTACAATGGCGGCAGCCTTTTCTCCTGAGCGCTGTATCGTCAAAATAGGCCCTCTTAATGGGCTGTCCTTTGGGATATCCATGAGCAAAAGCTCAGGATAGCTCACGAGACCGGACAGGATATTATTGAGATCGTGAGCAACACCCCCTGCAAGTGATCCAATGGCCTCCATTTTCTGGGCCTGGAGGAGTCGCGCCTCAAGGCGTTTTTTCTTTTCCTCTGCCTGCTTGCGCTCGTTGATCTCAACCCTGAGTTGATCGTTTGCTCCCTTCAGCTCTGCAGTCCTTTCTTCAATTCTTCTTTCCAATTCCTCATGGGCCTTTCGCAGATTTTTTTCAGCCTCTTCCAGTTTTATGGTTTTCTCTGTGAGTTCAAAATTTTGCTCCCGCAATCTTATTCTGTTTTTTTTCTGGACTATGGCTGTGTATGAAGAAATGTATGCGACAACCAGAAGTAAGGCGGTCACCACTGCGAGGATCATAACCTGGTTCGGCCACGGAGGATATAACGACGTGAGGACCCCCTGATGCGGAAGGAAACCGAAGTGTTCGGCTACCACGACAAAGCTGAAACTGGCCGAACACAGAATGGACACCACAAAAGGGAACCCTCGCGGCGCTATAAGGCCTAAATACGTTATCAGGGCGGCATAGATGGGGGTGAGATACAAGGCTTCAATACCGCCCATAAAATAAATAACGGCCGTGTACCCGAAGATCTCAAGCACGTTGATCAGCATTGAAAAGGCGTTGTATAGGTTTCTGCGTCTGCTGTGTTTCAATATCAAAAGAAAGGGCGGGTTTATTAAGATGAGGTATAGGACTGACAGTGTAATACCGCTTATGTGATTGATTCTGATCTGGTTCAGCAGAAAAGCGACCAATGCGAATATCCACATCACCACACTGGCCCCAGAACGGGTAAGGGCTCCTTGAAAATGCCTCCTGTAAAGGATCTCAAAGGAATCGCCGGACTGTACGGCCTCATCATATTGATTTCGTTCTGTCATCTCCTAAACCTTTTTCGCGCCTTCTTTGCTCATGAAGCCGGATAGGCTTTGTTGATTCAGCGCACCGTAAACCGTTTTGGAAATGATCTTCAGGACATAGGGTGAGAAATGCAAATAACCCCTTGAAATCAAATAATTAATATCTTCAGACATGAGCATGGCGGCAGCCCTAACTTTGGTGCCCGTATTTCCCAGTATATTGGATACTTATCGACCCATTTGCCACCAAGCTTTAATCAAAGATAGGCGCTTGATATTATTCAACATGCCATCTATAGGCGGGCAGCTTGCCAAGAAGGTTTGCTTGATCCTTTCTGTTCCTGGCTCATGTCAAAACAGGAAGCGTCAAGGTCGGACTTGAAACCAAAATATCTTGGAATGTGCATTTTAATGCATGCCCTTTTACCTTAATCTGTCTCCCCAAGCTCCTGCTTCAGCTTCATAAAATAGTCTTTGATGTATTCCTAGTCTTCCTGGGCCAAGTATCGTGACTCGTCCAGAGCCAGCCCCTCCCATCGGGCCTCAACATCCTCAAGTCAATGGGACAAGTCTGCTCTTGACTCATAGTAGTTCAGTACGCATCTAGTGCGGTACGAAATAAAGGGCTTTGTCGGCGTCATGGAGAATGATTGGAGCAAGAATGGCTTAAGGATCAAGGCACACCGCTCAGGTCTGCGAATAGGAAAAGGAAAGGCCCGGATCATTTTAAAATCCGGGCCTCTTAGTTGGTGGTGGGTATGTGGTGGATTAGGCAGCTATAGTGAACTCAATCAATAAGGAACCTATACACGGGATATTAACACAACAAAGCCAACAAACTAGAAAAACGGTGGTTGTGTTTATTGAGTTTCCCCTTGGGGGGTATCCGTTTTTTCACCCATGCCGAGCTTTTCCCTCACCCTGCGGGTAATCTCGTTCATAACGTCCTTATGCTCGGTCAGAAACCTCCTGACATTCTCCCTGCCCTGACCGATCCTCTCTTCGTTAAAGGAATACCAGGCACCGGATTTTTCGATAATATCGTGATCCACTCCGAGGTCGAGCAGGTCGCCCTCCTTTGATATCCCCGTGCCGTAAATGATGTCGAACTCCGCCGTTCGGAAGGGAGGGGCGACCTTATTTTTCACTACCTTCACCCTGGTCCTGTTCCCGATTGCCTGGTCCCCCTCTTG
>Ga0315550_1001257_pt1 | contig 15764 bp, 13 predicted proteins | sample SalMarSW160190MG_2_FD_203100 | JGI IMG/M metagenome (GOLD analysis project Ga0315550, IMG submission 203100) | Salt marsh sediment microbial communities from the Plum Island Ecosystem LTER, Massachusetts, United States - Salt Marsh Sediment SW1601-90 ... | reverse complement strand
CCTGCACTTCCCACATCCTGTGGGTCGCAGCTTGGACAAAGATACCAGCTTTTACAAGAAAAAGGCCGAAAGTATTCATGATCACAATCAGGGTTGATGCATTTTATTCTTGCTAACCCCTTTGAATTGTAAAGGTTTACGATAATCTGCCACTTATTGTAGAATGAGACGTATAGCAGGTCAAGATTTTCTTACTCTAATAAATATTAGTAGTGCATTGTTACAGTATCGACAGGAACCATCCTCTTGAAGTGTGTAGCCGCAGGGGTGACAGTGCTCCGAAAGTGCGACATCTTCTCTTACTGTCCGAATTTCTTGACAAAATATCACTTTGAAGTAATAATGGTTGAGAAGAGGAGAAATGTAATCAATGAAAAGGGATTGTGCCATGAAACAGATACGAGTCGAGCCAGTACACCCCTCCATGAGAATTCTGTCGGATGAGCAGATCTTTGCAATCCATAGTGCAACCGTTGAGGTGTTGAGCAACATCGGGATGGTAATCAAGGATGAGGAAGCACTCAAGCTGTTAAAGGAGGCGGGAGCTGCGGTGGAGGGAGAGGCGGTGCGCATCCCCGAACAAATCCTTCGAATGGCGCTTGCGACTTCACCATCCAGAATTCAGATGTATGACAGGCTCGGACAACAGGCGATGAGCCTGGAGCGGGGCAAAACCTATTTTGGAACGGGATCAGATACGATCTATACTATAGATGTGACCGATAAAACAAGAAGAAAAACCATTGTCGAAGACATCAGAAGGATAGCCCGTCTGACCGACGCGCTCCCAAATCTGGATTTTGTGATGTCCATGGGAAATCCAGGGGATGTGGAGCCGCAGGCATCCTACATTCACGAGTTTGTCCAGATGATCCGGGGAACAACAAAGCCCATCGTGTTCACTGCGAATAATCTTGGCGACGTAGAGGCAATCCACAGAATTGCTAGCTCGATCGCGGGCAACGCCGACATGCTGCGTCAGAAACCCTTTCTCATTCTTTACGCGGAGCCAATATCACCGAGGCTTCTCAATCCCGAATCAGTTCAGAAGCTCCTGTTCTGTGCAGCACACAGCATCCCGGTAGCATTCCCGCCGTCACCCAATGCGGGTGCGGGAGGACCGATAACGGTCGCCGGTGCCCTGGCCCTTGGAAACGCAGAATGCCTGACGGGGCTTATTCTCACCCAATTAAAAAATCCCGGGGCTCCCTTCATCTTCGGATCGAATATCGCTGCACTTGACATGATGTCTGCTGTTATCAGCTATGGAGCGCCGGAGTGGATTCTTGGCTCCGCCGCAAGCGTCGAGATGGCGCGCTTCTACAACCTTCCGGTATGGGGCACCTCGGGTGCAACGGATTCGAAGCTCATCGATGCTCAGGCGGGAATGGAGGCGATGCTCTCGGTATATAACGCCCTGCTGACCCGAAGCCAGTTGGTGCACGACAACGGCTACATTGAATCGGGCCTGACCTCCTCTATGGAGATGGTTGTGCTGATCGATGAAGCGGTATCGATCACACGGTACATCATGAACGGTATACCTGTCGATGACGAATCCCTTGCACTCGATGCCATACGAAGAGTTAAGCCGGGAAGGGGTTTCCTCGATGACGATCATACCCTCAACAACTGGAAAGAGGTACAGTACCTCACGAAAAGGATGGACAGAAAGGTATTCGACAACTGGATGGCCGACGGAGGTATGGATATGTACGCACGACTGAATGACGAGGTGAAGCGCATTCTCGAAACCCACCACGTCCCCGCGTTGGATGACTCGGTTGAAAAGACGATAGAAGCGGTTATCAAAAAAATATCGTGAGTACAACCCGAAGCTCCTATTTCCCCTATTTTACAATAGTGCAGCAGGAGAGCAGTTCATGGCTGAATGTGGGTGAATATCATGCCGAACGGGTACACTGGCAGATTGTTGCGTGTAGATTTGAGCACAGGATGCATTGAAGTGAACTCAATCGGTGATGAGGTGTACGAAACATACCTGGGCGGAAGCGGTCTTGCTGCCTGGATCATTTCTACGGAATTACCTGTACAAACCCCTCCCCTTTCTCGGGACAATCTCCTGGTATTTACCACCGGTCCTTATACGGGAACAGTAATACCGACCTCCGGACGGCACTCCGTAGCCGCCAAATCACCCCTGACCGGCATCTGGGGTGAAAGTGACGTGGGTGGGACCTGGGGCTATGCCCTGAAAAGAGCCGGATTCGACGGAATCGTGATAACAGGGGCCTCCACAAGACCCGTGTATCTCTGGATTCATAATCGAACTGCCGAGATACGTGACGCGGGTCTTCTCTGGGGAAGAGACACCTATGAGGTCGATGTTCTCGTCAGGGAGCAAACCGATGAGGAAGCATCGGTTTCATGTATCGGTCCGTCCGGAGAATCACTGGTCAAACTTTCCGCTATCATGCACGATGGACGCAATGCACGGGCTGCGGGTCGATGCGGGCTCGGTGCAGTGATGGGGTACAAGAAACTCAAAGCAATTGCGGTGAAGGGGGATGAGGAGCCGCCAATATCTTCCAGGAATGCCTTGATGGGCGCGATACGACAGCTCGTGCCGGATATGGTGAAACACACAGAGGATCTAAGAGGGTTTGGCACAAGCGGATCTGTCGAAGTCCTGGAGGAAATAGGCGATTTGCCCATTAAAAACTGGCTTCAGGGAAGATGGCAACGGGGGGCAGAGAGGATCTCCGGGACCGCCATGAAGGAAAGTATATATAGCGGCGATTACTTTTGTAAAACCTGCGTGATTGGATGCGGCAAAGAGGTCAAAATCACTGCGGGGAGATATGCGGGAGTGGATGGTGCGGCAGCGGAGCACGAGACCGTGGGTACGCTTGGAGCACTCTGTCTGATCGATGATCTCGAGGCAATAACGTTTGCCAACGATATGTGCAACCGCCTGGGGATGGATACAATATCTGTCGGTGGTGCGATTGCCTTTGCCATGGAAGCGTTTGAAAAAGGACTTATAGACAGAAATGAAACTAACGGTGTTGATCTTTCATGGGGTAATGCAGAGGCGATGGTGGAGATGGTACGGCGGATCGGAACTCGAACTGGAGTATTAGGGAGCCTCCTCAGCGAAGGTGTGCGAAAGGCGGCTGAAGGGATTGGAGGACGTGCAAGGGAGTTTGCGATGCACGTGAAGGGTCTCGAGCTTCCAGCCCACGATCCTCGAGCCTTCGGAAGCCTGGCCCTGGGTTACGCTACCTCCAACAGAGGAGCCTGCCATCTGCAGGCATACTCCCATCCTCTGGAAGGATGGATAAGCATGCCTGAGCTCGGATACGACATCTGTGCAGACCCCCACATGGACGAAGGCAAGGGAACACTGGTTGCGAAAATGCAGAATCTCATGGCTCTGTTCGATTCCCTGAAAATCTGCAAGTTCAGCATCTATGGGGGGATTCGGGCCCATCACCTGGTGGAGCTCCTCTCATGCGTTACCGGCTGGGATGTGGACCTGAGCGGTCTCATGAAAACCGGTGATCGTATATTCACGCTCAAACGTCTGTTCAACTGCCGGTGCGGTATCGGAAGAAAGGACGATACCCTCCCCCCCAGACTGCTTACCTCCACGAAAGATGAAGGTATCTCGAGTGAGTATCTCCCCCATCTCGGGAAGATGCTGAACGAGTATTATCGATACCGGGGGTGGGATGAGGAGGGAATTCCCACAAAGAGGAAATTGAGAGAGGTTGAGTTGCATGAGCTATGAGTTCAGTAAGCCAACCTGCGTGGCCTTCGGCCAATATGCAGCTCGAAGGACCTCCGAGGAGATCGTAAGTCGGGTATCGAAATGCCGAAAAGCGTACTTATCGTGGCCACCGGGGAGCCGTGGAATATCGGGATAGTGGAGATGATCGGTGATGCGCCCGGTGCGAGCGGGTGGAGGTCTTTGACAGTGTTGTTCCGAATCCTGACATGCACTGCGTACGGAAATGCGTTCTCATGTGCAGGGAGTTACACAGTGATGCTGTTGTCGCCCTGGGAGGTGGATCAGCGATAGATGTTGCAAAAACAGCCGCCCAGGAGGCTCGTATCGGTTTTCTTATCCACATACCGACCACTGCGGGAACGGGAAGTGAGGTATATTATCATTGCTGCCACTGCGCAGCTTTGAGCACTTTGAGACCGCGAGGTGTAATCCAGCTCTCGATGCCGCCAATAATTGCATCGAGGATGACTGCCAGTGCAGCCGTGGGAGCCGCACCCTGAAATATGAGCTGGACGACCCGTACGGCAATACCCGTCACGATCAGCTCGCCCAGTCCACCCGCCCCGATCATTCCGGCTACCGCCGCAGTACCTACATTCACAACCGTCGAAGTTCTGACTCCTGCAAGAATGACCGGCATGGCCAGCCGCAACTCCACCTTGGTCGTGACCCGCCACCTGGGCATACCCATGCCGCGTGCAGCTTCTTTGACAGTGGGGTCTACGGAGCGTACTCCGGCGTAGGTATTTCGAATAATAGGAAGCATCCCGTATACAAACAGAGCGATGACCGCTGCTTTGTAACCCATACCCAGCACGGCCCCTGCAATACCGATAAAAGCAAGGGTTGGTATGGTCTGCCCCACATTTGCTCCTCCTATGAGAACGGGAGATATAAAACGCATGGCCTGCCTGGTGCTGAGGAATCCGATGGGTATACCGATGGCAATTGCCAGCAGCTCAGCGGCCCCGACAATCTGAAGGTGCCGCACCGTAGCGCTTAGAACCTTCATAGGCGGAGCCATCTTGAAAATGCCGACTGAACCCAGGTTGGTCATCCAGATAGTCAAACCCAGCAGCACCGCAAGGAGCATACCCAGGATAATGTACTTTCTCACTGTTCTGTCCTCCCGCCCGATTTTTTCTCGAAATGCTCCTGACCGAGTATAGCTCGAATTATCTCAAAGGTGAGCACGCCAAGCAGCTTTCCCCGTTCATCGAGTACCGCCAGATTCCCGATTGCGCTGTTGAGCATCATGGAAAGCGCCTCATTCAGGGGTGTATCGGGAGATGTTGTTACCGCCGGCGGGACCATAATTTCCCTCAGCGGCTTGCCGCCCTTTATATCTTCATATGTAATCCACCCCAGAAAGCGCTTCTGTCTGTCCACGAGCATGGCCCATTTCAGCATGTACTGTTTCATACGCTCCTTCACCTTTGCAGGGTTGTCCTCCTCCTTGACCAGGAGAGCGGCGTCCTGCATCACATCCCCGGCACGGTAGAGGCGCATACCCTTCAGAATCCTGTCGGCACCGACGAAGTTGCGCACGAACTCGTTTGCCGGTTCGTTGAGAAGAGTTGAAGGATCGCTGTATTGCACCAGCTCTCCCTTACGAAGCAGAGCGATCTTGTCGCCCATCTTAATCGCCTCGTTTATGTCATGGGTCACGAATGCAATTGTCTTCTTGATCTTCGACTGTATTTTCAAAAACTCGTCCTGCAGCTTGGCGCGTGTGATTGGGTCGATGGCGCCGAAAGGTTCATCCATCAGCAATATTGGAGGATCTGCACCCAGACATCGGGCCACGCCAACTCGCTGCTGCTGGCCGCCTGACAGCTCACTCGGGTATCGATCGAGGAAAGTCCCCGGATCCATTCCCACCAGCTCGAGCAACTCAGCGGCGCGGTCGTGACATTTAGCCTTTGACCACTTTTTCAGAAGGGGTACGGTCGCAATATTCTCTTCGACCGTCAGATGGGGAAAAAGTCCTATATTCTGAATGGCGTATCCGATTCCCTGCCGCAGCTCATTAGGATCGAGCTTCATGACATCGGCCTCGTCGACGTAAATGTTTCCTGAAGTCATGGGAATGAGACGATTTATCATCTTCATACTCGTGGTTTTACCGCATCCGGAGGGACCAAGAAAGACACAAAACTCACCATTTTGTATCTCGAGCGTCAGATCCTTGACGGCCTTTGTCCCATCGGCATATACTTTTGAAACGTTTTCCAGTTTAATCATTGATTCTTCCCCGGATTCTGAGACCTTTGGGAGTGGTTAAACGTTCAACCCTGCCCATAATGATATCCACCACAATGGCTAACAGGGAGACGAATATTGCACCTACCAGAATGAGATCGACCCTGTAATTCGCAATCCCCCGGAATATGGGTTGACCCAGCCCTCCTGCACCGATGTATGAACCGATAGCCGCAATACCGATGTTCATGACGATTGCCTGCCGCAACCCGGCCATTATCACGGGAACGGCAAGCGGAAGCTTTACCTTGAGCAGGATCTTCGCTTCGCTCATACCCATGCCCCTGCCCGCTTCTATCATTGCGGGATCCACCTCCCTGATCGCCGTATACGTGTTGCGGATGATGGGAAGCAGACCGTAAAGGACGAGGGCGATAACAACGGGAAGAAAGCCGATTGAGGGAAGGGTCAGAGCACTCAGGATCCCCATGAGAATACCGTAGAGAGCCAGCGAAGGGATAGTCATCATAATGCTTGCAAGATATATGACTGTATCGGCAAGTTGCTCTCTCCCCTTGCCAGCGATATAAATGCCGATTACAACACCGAGCACTGCGGCGATGGCATTGGCAACGAGAATGATGTACAGGTGCTGGAGGGTCCATTCCAGAATCTTGTCAGGGTGTGACAATACGTAGTTTACGGTTTGAGCCCACATACGTAGTTACTCTCCTCTCATGATCTTCCCAACCGTGTATTACACCGACAAGCCAATCTGCGTACGTCTTGCATCGAAACTGATCGTGGAATCCATATAAGCACCTTCAGCATTGTTTTTCATCAAAGAGATGCGTACCCGGGTTACTCCCGTCGGCCGCACGGTCGACGGGAGTCCTTATGAGAAAGTTCCTCATGTGAAAGCACCCGAGGTGCAAAAATCATCTAGGGACAGTTTAACTAGTGGATCAACCCCTTGTTCTCGAGCCATTCCTTTGCTGCGTCTTCCGGCTCCATGAGATCGATATCGACCTTTGCATTGAGCTCAGTCATTTCCTTGCGGGCACCGGCTGGATCGTTGGGGAATGCTGCAACCAGTTCCTTGAGCGCATCTTTGAGACCTGGATTGGCATCGAGAACCTCCTGACGGGTATAGGGAGCCAGATCATAGGGGGGCCAGAAGTTCTTATCGTCCTGCAGCACCACCCAGTTGTACTTGACCACGCTTGCATCCGTTCCAAACACCATTGCTGCAACGCTCCTCCCATCGGCCAGGTACTCTTGGGTCAGGCCCGGTAGTACGGTTGTCACATAGTCGGGCTTGAAGGCGAAACCGTAGTGCACCTGCAGACCGAGAATACCATCGGGTCGAGAGTAGAATTCGAAATCACTCGCAAAGGGCACTTCACCCTTTTTATCATTCACGTATTTAGCGAAGTCCGACAGTGTTTTTATGCCGTTCGCTTTGGAAAACTCACTGGTCACGGCAATAGCATAGGTGTTGTTGCACCAGATCGGATCCAACCAAACGAGGCCACGCTCCGCCTCGCTTTCCTTCGTCTTTTGATACATTTCCTCGGGAGATTCACCCATGAATTTATGGCCCGTGTAGGTCAGCCAGAGAGTTCCGGTATAATCCATGCTCAGGTCTATGTCTCCGTTTTCCATCGCTTCCCTGAGAACTGTGCTTGACATACCGGTTTTCAGCTCTACATCAAAACCCCGATCCTTAAGGAGAATGGCCATGAGATTTCCTACAACAAACTGTTCGGTAAAGTTCTTGGTTCCGATGTTGATCGGGGGCTTGTAGGGAATCCCGGACTCCTTCGGTCCTTTTTCCGCCGTGGCAGCCTTTTCTTCGGCTTTAGCTGGAGTCGGTTCTGCCGGTTTCTTTTTCTGTCCCCCGGCAAAGATGCACATGACGAGAGACATCATCATGACGACAAGCAGGATCTTTTTCAACATACTAACCTCCTTCATGTAATATTTGAAGAACACCTTCAGATGTACAGATTATTGATACAATCAATCGGACAATATCGTGTGCTGGTTTTTATTTGCGAAAAAAATCCGCCGGGCGGTAGTATTTTTCATACGTAAATCAGAAGTGTACTTGTTAAACGTATCCCCTCTATTCGACCATACACCTAGTGCTGATATTACGTCAAGAGATTTATCTGTGGAGCTTTTTTCTCAGGAGGGATTGGGGTGTTGGGGCCTATTGATAGGTTATTATAATCGGATTATTGAGGTAGAACCTAAAACCGACCATTATTGGGCCGATTATATCTTTTCCCCCATTCTCTCCTCTTAATTTTTCTCATAATACCCTCCTTACTTCCTCTTGTCAAGATAAATGGGAAAAATCGCTTCGCCGGCGTAATAATCTCACATCATATTGGATTATTACAGCAAGCAAGGGACGTGTTACGCATGTAAGAGCAGATTATCGAAAAAAGAGAAGGTTTTGAAAATATAATAAAGCGAGACTTAGGATGCTTTTGTCACAACCTTATCGAAGGGAGGATCGTGGTTGCGCTTCAAGCATTCCAAGATTTTTCGCACCTCATGCGGTTCGGTAATCACTGCAATTACTTTTAACTCATGGCCGCATTTCGGGCATATCAGAGGTCGGCTTTCGCCTTCCATGGCTCTGTCGACATTTCCGACATCCTGTCGGTCACAGTGGTAATGGGGATTCCATCTCACCAGGTCGCCGAACGACTGATATGAAACCACAGATGCTGTTTTTAATGCCATAGGTGCTGATTCATTGTAGAAACCCTGTATGATTGAAAATATGATTCTCGAAACATCTTCGCCTGCACTTCCCACATCCTGTGGGTCGCAGCTTGGACAAAGATACCAGCTTTTACAAGAAAAAGGCCGAAAGTATTCATGATCACAATCAGGGTTGATGCATTTTATTCTTGCTAACCCCTTTGAATAGTCTCCGCATTCAAGGAACTTTTCTACTGCTTGCTTGATGAGTATTATTCTATATTAAAAATTTTCGGCACAGAAGAAATCAACGTTATCGCAACCTGTGTGAGGGTGCCTATTTTCAATGCGTATTCCGAAGCCCTGAACCTGGAGTTCGAACGTAAGGTCGGCGTCGAGGACGCCCGGCGTTCACTGAAGGCCTTTCCCGGAATCAAAGCCCTTGACGACCCGGACAAGGGTGCATACCCGCTACCACTGGATGTATCCGGCACGGACGAGGTGTATGTCCGGAGGATACGGGAGGGCCACAGCACGTCAAACACGCTCAATCTCTGGGTGGTCGCTGAAAACATCAGGAAAGGCGCTGCGCTGAACGCTATCCAGATCACCGAAAAGATGATCGAGCTCGGGCTGGTTGGCTGATAGGGGAAAGCCTGAAGAAGCCGAATACCAAAATCTTGTATGGCGCTATTGTGTACCAGCGGACCAAATCTGCTGCCCCATCGCCTGTTTGAGAGCGTATTCACTCAACACCTCATGGTAGACCGCCATAAGGTTGGCGAGCTTCGCCTGTTCCAGCGCAGTCTGTGCATCCAGGTATTCAACGTTTGTAGTAACTCCGAGGTCATATTGCACCTTGGCGGCATCAAGCGCTTCCTGAGATTGCCTGAGCTGCACAAGAGACATTTGCACCGCCTCACGGCTTGCGGTCAGATCCTGGCAGGCCTGAAGCACCTGGGTGGTAACAGTGCGCCGTATTGAAGCGGTATTTTGGCGTGCCGCATCGAGCTTGCTCTGGGCCTCCTGTATCTGGTCGACCACAACAAGACCGTTGAAGAGCGGTACCGCAAGCTGAACACCGGCATTCCAGTTGAAGGTGAGGGAATCGGTGTACGGGAGAATGCTGTTCCTGAACCCTGCCTGGGTGTGAGCCGAGAGCGTAGGAAGCCCTTCGAGCCGCGCCATCTTAAGGCCGAGACTGGCGGAGTCTTCGCCGGCGAGTGCCTGTTTGACCTCAGGTCGATATTCCAGTGCCTGTTTGAGAAGGGCCTGGAGGTCACTGCTGGGACTCGAAACTCCTCCTTCAGAGGTGAAGGCTCCGCTTGGGGTAACAGAAGCCTCCGGATTGAATCCATCCAGGGCTTTCAAGGTAATTAGCGCCTTCTGGTAATTATTCTGGGCGTTGATGCGCTCGCTTTTCAGTGAGGCAACGCGAACCTGCGTGGAAAGCACCTCGAACTTGGTCGCCGAACCGGTCTGCTCCTTTTTCTGGATCATCGCGAGGTGCTGCTCGAGGTCGGCAAGCTGCTGGTCGAGGGAACTCACCTGCTCTTTGAGAAACAGCACGGTATAGAAGGTCTGCACGGTGTTGTAAGCCAGGTTCATTTTGACACGGTCGATGGAATTCTGTGCGGCGGAGACCCCGGTCTCTGCGAGCTCCATCGAAACAGCTCGTCTGCCTGAAGCGAAGAGTATCTGGTCAAATCCGATGTGGAAGTCCCAGTTATCCTCCTGGCCGAGCGAAAAGGTACCAAGGCCGGGAAAGGTGAAGCTCTGTTCCGGTTCGATGCGCGTGTAGGAGGTTGAACCGGTAATCTTAGGGTAATATAGTCCCTGCGCCTCACTGACCACGGCGCGGGCTGCAGAAAGGTGCGCCATCGCCTGTTCGACCAACGGATTATTGTTTACCGCACGCGAGATTGCTTGGTCCAGGTTGAGCAGTAGTTCCTCTGAGTCAGTCGCCTGTGAGTCAGTCGCCAGCGCGATCAGCCTCGTTTCCGCCGTGGCTGTGTGTCCAACGTGGGACTTCGGTTGTACCGGAGCCTTCTGTCCCGTGAATTGTGGCTCGATTGCTTGCGAAAAGCCCTGCCGGCCGATTGTAACCGCCATGACTACAATCACTATCAATGATTTTCCGTTCATAATTCACCTCTATCTTTGAAAGACGCTATCAGACACCTGCCGTTCGGACTGGTGTGACAGCGCCGGTTCTCTTGCGAGCATGTCTCAGCAGGATGATCGGAATAAGCGACAGCGCCAGTATGATCATTGCTAAGAGATAGACGCCGTCGATTGCAGAGACATAGGCTTGCTTCTCTATCTGGCTTACGATGAGATACTGCCCCTTACTCACTGCTGCGCCCCCCGTGCCACCGGTCGCGCGTAGGGCATAATAGAACAATTGTGTCAGCACCGTTTTGAAACTCGGCGTGTAGGCGTTAGCGGCTTGATTCAACACGGCTATGTTAATCGTTGTTTTATGAATGAGAAGGGTACTCAACCCTGCTACTCCGAAGCTTCCTCCAATCTGTCTGATTACGTTAATGAGTCCGGATGCCTGCGCGATCTTCTCCTGGGGCATCGATGAAATCGCAGTCGTTTGAATTGGAGCCATAAAGAGACCCATGCCGAGTCCGAGAATCACAATATTCGTCAGGATAAAGCCTTTTTCCGTAAAGAGTGAAAGGGAACTGTAGCGGTAGAAGCCGTACGTTATGAGGAGAACTCCCAGTATGGCGGGAATCTTGCCTCCAATTCGGTCGGTAAGGCGCCCGCTCGTTATCGCTCCAACGGCAAGCATCAGCCCCATCGGAAGAAAGACATTCCCTGCTTGCCGCGGTGAATAGCCAAGAGCCTTCTGTAGAAAAAACGGCAGGAGGAAATTACTTCCGAACATTCCGACTCCCAGGAGAAAGAGCAGGACGGCACTCAAAGAGAAGTTGTAGCTCTTGAACAGAGAAAGTTCGATCAGAGGATGCTGCACGGTGAGCTCGGTGATGAGAAAAACGGCAAGCCCGATGGATGAGACCGTAAAACAGGTCAGGATGAAAGGTGAAGTCCAACCGTCGGCATTCCATGTCGCGTTTCCTTCAGATAAAGCGAGGAGAAGGGGGGTCAGGAAGAAAACAAGGCTCAAGAATCCTACGAGGTCAAATGAATGCATAGCCTCGTTCCGGTACTCGCGTAGAACGATGAAACCCACGATGACGCCCAGGATCCCGACGGGAACGTTGATATCGAAAATCCAGTGCCAGGAGATGTTGTCGATGATCCATCCGCCGACCGTCGGCCCCAACGAGATGGACGCCGATGCGGCGATTGACCAGAAGCCCAAAGCGATTCCCCGCTTTTCGGGCGGAAACTCACGAGTGACAATCGCCATCCCAACAGGCTGAATCAGGCCGCCTCCGATGCCTTGAATGGCGCGAAAGAGGATGAGAGTAGAGATGCTCCACGATGTGCTGCAGAGAAAGGAGCCGCCGGTGAAGAGAGTCAATGCGAGGAGGAAGGTGAGCTTGTAACCAAATCGGTCAGCAATCCAGCCGGAGGCTGCGAGCATCACACCGAAGACCAGCATGTAGGCAGTGATCACCCATTGCACCGCGTCGGTAGATGCGCCGAAAACTACCTGGAACTTTGCAAGCCCGATATTGACGATAGTGGCGTCCAATACCGCCATAAAGGTACCGATACTTATCGCAAGCAGAACCAGCCAGGGATAAGCAGGATGGTCGGGATGGAGCCGCGGACTGTGCGAGACTATCCGGTCGCGCAGATTCGAAAGGTTTACCGGCATCGCACTATTCCTTCCCGGTACGCACTCGAACCTCTGCAGACATCCCGGGACGGAACAGTTCGCCAGGCTTCGTGTTCAGCCCATCATTATTGTCGATCGAGATGCGGACCGGCACTCGCTGCGTCACCTTTGTAAAATTTCCTGAGCTGTTTTGAGGGGGTATGAGAGCAAACTTGGATGCAGTCGTTGCGCCAATGGTTTCTACCTTGCCCTTGAATATGCGACCCGGCAAGGCGTCGACAGTGATGTTTGCGTCGGCTCCTGGTCGCAGATAGTGAATCTGCGTTTCCTTGAAATTCGCTTCGATCCATGGTGTGGAAAGATCGTACAGGGTATAGATCGGCTGTGCCGGCTGGACAACGTCCCCCGGCATTGACCACTTCTTCGCCACGACGCCGTTGATCGGTGATGTAAGTATGGTACGTGCGAGGTTTGGTTGAACTGAATCAAGCTGAGCCTTTGCAAGCTTCTGCCTGGCAACGGCGATGCTGTACCCAGCCTGCGCTTCTGCGAGTGCCGTTTTCAGGTGATCATACTGCTCCTTTGGAATGATTCTGTTCTGGAACTGAATAGTTGCCCTCTTGAGATCGTTCTGCGCCTGCTCGAGCTTGATCCGAGCCAATGTGGCGTTCTGCACTGCAAGCTCTCTGTTTGCCTGTGCCTGATTCTCCTGCGCTTTGAGCGTACTGTCGTCGAGCGTGACAAGGCGTTCCCCCTTGGACACCTGGTCTCCCTCTTGAGCTGTCATCGAGGTAATTCTTCCAAGCATCTGCGCACTGATCACGACCTGGTTTCCATCGACGGCTGCATCGTCGGTCGCCTGGAATTTTGCTACGTAAAGGCGAATGTAAGCCATGACTCCAACAGCGATCAGTGCGAGCACGACAATAAGCACGACAAACGCCTTGCTCCTCAGTCTGTTCTTTTGGCGCCCACTATCACCATCTCCCGACATATTAGGTCGATCAGTTAGTCCCGGCATATCTTTCCTCCGTTATTCGTCTGGTTGGCCGGCGCATCCATTGCATCAAGGATCGCCCGAAGCCCAGTGCATAGCCCTGCAAGCTCCTTGTTGGTCATCTTTTCAAACAGGGCCCGCAGGCGCTCCCTATGAGCTTGAAGTCGCTCCTCAACGAGATTTTTACCTTCCGGCGACAGACTCAGGAGCATCCGCCGTCGGTCGGCCGGATCTTCCGTGCGTTGCGCCAACTTGGCTCGAACGAGTCGATCAACAAGCTGGCTGGCAGTTGGTTCGCCAATCCCCAGCCACTCAGCGACACATCCGACCGTGGACGTCCTTTCCTTCTGGAGGAACATGACTGTTCTGATTTGTCCCAGTGTAAGATGGATGCTGTCGAGCCATGCAGGTTGTGAAAGCGTTGCTATCTTGCTCATGAACCGCTTGAAAAGTTCGATCGTCTCCTGGATGTACGCGATATGCGACCTCTTCGAAGCACGTGGTTCCTTATCCATGAGGAGAATATAATTAATTATATCGAAAAAATAAATATAATTGTTTTAATAAATCTATTTGATTCTACCGATCAATTACATTGGCGAATAGGACTTCCTTCGGAATCAATACAGATGCTGCACTGTTTCAAAATAGATGCGGCGTGAATGAAAGGTGCACGGAGATACAGTCGGAAGTTCATGGAATCCGTTATGAAATAGGTTCTGGCGTCTGAGAGCAAGCCGGATAACGGTTGCAAGGCCGGTTGAAGTGGGTAAAAGGATACTGCGCAAGCAGGGAACTGCTTTCCATATTTTGTTATTCTTCTTATACTTGATGGGAAATGCAGATCGAGACCGTATGCATGTTTTTTGTTTCAACTAGCACTGAGGATCGAGTGTGCACTCGATTGGTAAACCGTCAAATCTGAAATACAGACCAGAAGGAGGGGTAAATTGAGTCTTCTTTCTTCGAAGCTGGTTATAAGAAGCAAGGTAATGCGCAATCGAATCGCCATGCCCCCTATGGCAAACAATCTGGCGACCCCGGAGGGCGAGGTGGTACCCGGGCTCATCGCCCATTACAGGAAACGGGCTCGGGAGGGAGTGGCCCTGGTAATAGTCGAGCACTCATACGTGCATCCCACAGGCAGGGCGAGCTCCAACCAGCTTGGGTTACACCGGGATGATTTAATCGCCGGGCTTAGAGAGCTTGCCTCATCAATAAAAGGGCAAGGGGCCCTTGCGGCTCTACAGATTACGCATGCGGGGAGCAGCACAACCGAGGAAACCAGCGGAGAAAAGCCTGTTGCACCGTCCTCTGTTCCCCATCCCAGAAAAAAGACCAAGCCCCGTGCTCTGACTCGTGACGAGCTGGCGATATTGAGAGATGATTTTGCAAGGGCAGCTGCCCGTGCGGAGCGGGCCGGGTTTGATTCAGTGGAGCTCCACGGCGCCCACGGTTTTCTTTTAAACCAGTTTCTCTCGCCCCTCACCAACCATCGAGAGGATGAGTACGGAGGCAGCTTGCAGGGAAGAGCGAGATTTCCCCTGGAAGTGGTGCGGGCGGTTAAACGCGTATTGAAAGAAGACATGCTTCTCATGTACAGATTGGGAGCGGATGATCTCATGGAGGGGGGACTGAAGGTGGATTCCACGGCACAGTTCGCACTGTGGCTTCAGGAAGAGGGAGTCGACATAGTAGATATCTCAGGAGGGATGAGCGGCTACGCCATGGTGGACACCGAACCGGGCTACTTCAGAAGCCATAGCAGGGCAATAAAATCGGTGGTGAGAGTTCCGGTGATGGTCACGGGCGGTATCAACAGAGCCATGCAGGCGGAGGATATTCTTTCGACCGGCGATGCGGACATCGTGGGGATAGGAAGAGCCCTGCTGAAGAATTTCCGGTGGGCGAGTGAGGCTATTAAAAGTCTCGAAGGCTAACCCCTGGAGACCGAAACCCGAGTGTGGATGTTCATCGCACAATGTAATATACAAGACGAAATACAAGACTATTTTCTTCTACTTTATCAAAAGTACAATGTGGGATAAAATTTCCTTTTTTGCAACCACAATGCGGGATTCAAAAGGGAGTAGCTTTGCGGGGGAACCATGAAGCTGGCTGGAAGGCGATTGGTGATCGGCGCGGGCGGTTCGCTCCTGGTGGTATCGTTTCTACTGGCGGCTGCCGCGGTTCTACCCACCAACGGGGGAGCCGACCAACAGGTCAGCCAGGCTGGCCTGCGGGAGGTCACCTTCGCCGTCCGCGTCGGGGAGCGAATCAGCGACCTCGCGGACCGCTGGCAGGGGATGGGCATCAGCTCACTGAGCACAGTG
>Ga0315550_1001256_pt1 | contig 15782 bp, 5 predicted proteins | sample SalMarSW160190MG_2_FD_203100 | JGI IMG/M metagenome (GOLD analysis project Ga0315550, IMG submission 203100) | Salt marsh sediment microbial communities from the Plum Island Ecosystem LTER, Massachusetts, United States - Salt Marsh Sediment SW1601-90 ... | reverse complement strand
AATCTGCAAAGCTGCGCACGAATCCAGCCCGGCCCTCACGATCCCGGCCAACCCGATGCGGTCGAGCCCAGCCGGCCGGTCGTACCTCCCGTTGCGGCCCAGAAATTCAGTGCGATCGGCGGTCAGGCCGTGAGGCTCCTCGCTGGCGGCCACGAACGCTACCCGCTCGCCGAATTCCTGATTGTAGGCATTCATGGCCAGCAGCGCTTTGTTGACCGCGTTAAACTCGGGCACGACGTACTGCTGGGTCGCGCTCCGGCTAGCGCCCAGCACCCACTCACCGTAATAGGTTGCCGTGATACGCCGCGCCCGATCCCAGATATTCTCCAGGCGCAACTGCACCACCTTCACCGGCGCATCCCGCACGGCAAAGAGACGCAGACGCTGCTTGAGGCCGTGACTGCAGTGCTCGAACACGGAATACCCCGCACCGTGGCGGATCAGGTAGGGAGATGGTGCGGGCGCAGGCAACGGCGTGGGCGACCAGACGCTGGCCGTCTCCTCGTCGCGCAGATAGAGCACCTCGCCCGGCGCGTCGGACACCGGGTCGTTGCGCCAGGGGGTCAGCCGGTTCTCGCCGCTGTTCCCCGCCCAGGTGAATCCAGAACCTGTCTCCGACACCACGAAGCCAAAATCAGGATTGGCAATAACGTTGACCCAGGGCGACGGCGTCCACTGATCCGGTTCGAGATAAACCACGTACTCGCGCCCATCAGGACTAAAGCCTCCCATTCCGTTATCAAAGATCAGGTCGGCAGGCCGGACGACACACGGTGTAGGTTGCTCCTCTTTTTCCACTTGCGGTGGCGCTTCCCCCAATGGGACAGATGGCGAAGCGACGAAACGCGGCAGGCGAACGGGTTGCTCGCGCAGACGGCCCAACTGCTCAGCCAGCGACCCGCTTTTGCCATCCAGAATGGCCCGAGCCGCCGTCGCCAGCAACACCCGATCAGCCTCGGCCATCTGGTCAGAACGCAGGACAAAGATGCCGCCGCGCTTGTTCAACCAGTCGTCGCTGTCCACGTGCGAGATCATCCGGTGGATCTGACCTTGCAACTCCTGGTCATACCCACTCTCTCGCTCGTTGAGAATAACCAAATCGATCATAATCTGCTGGCCGCGCCAAAAGGCATGAGCTTGGAGCACCTCACGCAACAGATCTATATCTTCCTGCTCGCCGATACGCACCAAGAGGATCGGATAGTCGCCGGAGATGGCATACGGCCACAGCGCGGGTTGGCCTCTTCTATTGGCTGCCAGTGTCGGAGGATCGGCGCGCAGAGCAGCGTGGGGATAGAGGAGTACAGAGAGCAACTGCTGAATGCGCTCCAAATCAGGCGTGGTGAGATTGAGCTGGTGTAACTCAAGCTCACTGCTCGTATGCGCCAAACTAAAAGCCCGCGTGACCCTGGACCATGACCGGTAGCGTCGGGCCAGATCGATCACTTCCTCAAGTGATTCGCCCGCCAGCGTGACGTAGGCGAGCTCTGTCTTGAAATGCGGCTTCAATTCGACGTCCTGCCCCAGTGCCATAATTGGGTCCAGAACGTTGCCTACCGTTTGTGAAAAGCCCCCCCCCTCCTCTGAGACCAACGCCGCCGGAGAGTGAGGCGTTCTGCCTCGTCCCAGGAAACGAGTCCGATCCGTCTCATAGTCGCCCGTGACCTCAAGGTCTTCTCCAACCACCAGCATGTGGATCAAATAGATCGGCTCCTCCTCAGGAGAGCGCGGGCGGCGATAGTACAGCAGGCCATTCAAATTGGAGCGATACTCGCTCTCGATAAACAGCTTGTTGAAGGCTTGATGGCGCCGATCGACGGACTGAGGAGCTAGTATTACTTCACCGTAGCTGGTCAAAGTAAGATGGCGTGTGCGATCGCTGTGATTGATCAATGAAATACGCCGCACTTCGACGTCGTCATCGGGAGGAACGGTGATCTCCATGCGCAACGAGATATCGCGATCTCGACGTCCAAACTCGGCTTTGTGAGCGAAAAAGAGCACTTCTTGGGTCTCCGCCGGTATACCGACCGGCTGATAGCTCGCCGACCAAAGCTCGCCACTATCCCGATCCTGCACATAAATCCAGGTGCCCCAATTGTCCAGAGTAGTATCGGCGCGCCAGCGGGTGAGCGCCACGTCCTGCCAACGACCATAACCCCCACCCGCACCGGTGACGAGCACACTGAACCTACCGTTGGAAAGCACGTGCACCTGCGGCACCTGGGCGTCCGCCGACACGCTCCAAGGCGACAGTGTCACCAAGGGCGCGGCCTGATGGACGGCGCGAGACTCCTCCGGGTGTGGGATTTCGACAGGCGCCTCTCGTGGCATCTGTTCCTGCAAAAGCAACTGAACACTCTGCACACGGGGATCGGCGTGGGTACGGCGCACCATCACGTCGTCCCGGAGGTAGTTCGTCAATGCCAGCAAGGCCATGCCCTGGTGATGCACCATATAGGAACGCACGATGGCGCTCTCCTGCCCCTTGGCCAGCCGGGAACGGGTATAGTCGATCGCCTCATAGAAGCCATACCGACCGAGCATCTGCTCCTCGATGAGACGATTAACATTCTGCATTACGGCCTGAGGACGTAAAGTCAGAGCAAGCAGAGAGGCATACGGTGCAATCACCAAATCATCACTCAGGCGACGCTTAAAGTTCAGCCCTGGCACGCCGAATCCGCGGTACTGGTAGTTCATATTGGCATCAAATGCATAATAGCCCGCCTCTGAAATGCCCCAAGGTACGCCCTTCTGCCGGCCGTAGGCGATCTGGCGATCGACGACCGCCCAGCAGGTTTGGTCTAGAAGCGTCCCCTCGTAATTATGCAGCAGCAGAGAAGGCATGAGATATTCAAACATGCCCCCGGTCCACGAGAGGAGCACCCGCGTACCATCAACCTGGGTAATGGAGCGGGACAAATGCAGCCAGTGGCTCTGAGGGACATCGCCCTTGGCAATCGCCAGAAGGCTGGCTATCCGCGCCTCAGACGCCAGCTGACCATAATGCCAGTCGTCCAGTTTTTCGGCCGTTACGTTATAGCCGAGGTAAAGCACCTGAAGCTGCGGATCAAACAGGAACCCAAAATCCATCTCCCGGACATAAGCCTCTGCCTGCTCACCCATATCTTGGAGACCTATGGACAAGCTCTCTGCAGCCATTTGGGCCGAATACAGATCCCCCCCTAGACTCATGCACCAATCCCGAGCCTCCTCCAACTGCTCGTCGGACCTCGGCAAGGAAGCGGAAGACGGTTGGTCGGCAGCGGCGCGTTTATCGGCTAGCAAAGTCTGCAACTTGCCCAACCTCTCCCGCGCCGCCCTGCAAGTATCAGGCACCTCGCCCAATTGCGGAGTAGAAGACAGGACATCAATCAGCGACTGCCAAGCATCGGCGATGTCCGCGTCCCCTATGTACCGACGGGCAAACAGGGCTGGCGGCTCGCTCATCGGCAGTAGCCAAGGCAGCAGCATATCCATCTCGCCCTGCATGTCGAGCAGTTGTGCACTCACCCGCTCCGACCAGATGCGCAGACTGCGCAAAGTGTCAGCCTCTAGAGCACTGGCGCCTATCTCGACCAGCGAAATCAGCAGACGCTCCAATTCCTGCCAGCCCTCGTCCCCTAGCTCAACCAGCAGCGGTGCCCAGGCACCAGGTTTATCCCGCACCGCCAATATCCGCTGGCAGATGTCCATCAGATAATCCTGTAGAGCCACAACCGCCTTTTCCACAGCGGGCTCACCCTCCACACCTTCAACGGTCTCATACAACACATGCAACGTGTCGAGCAATCCCTGCCAGCGCTGCCAGCGCAAGATGGACATTTGAGGTATAGCCAGACATCCCTGCCTAAGAGCCAACAGACAAGCTGCCAGGTTGCCACTATCCACGGTGGATACGTAACGCGGGAGCAAAGGCCTCAAGCTATGCGTGTCGTACCAGTTCAACAAGTGACCTCGATGCCGCTCCAGCGCTTCCAGCGTCTCAAAAGTAGGACGCAGCCGCAGGACCAAAGCCAGAGAGCCGATATAGCCCAGATCGTAAGCGGCCAGGGTAGAGAGCAACATAAGCCCAATGTTAGTAGGGGAGGTACGGTGGGCGACAAGCCCTGACGGATCCTCCTGAAAGTGATCGGGGGGCAACCACTGATCGTCTGGGCCGACGAACTGTTCAAAATAGAGCCACATACGACGCGCCAAGCCACGCAACCTGCGGCACTGCTCCTCGGAAAGCACGGCCCGCTCACGCACCCTGGAGCGACTGAGCCAATGGGCCAGATAGGGAGAAATAACCCAGGCGAACAAGAAAGGCGCGGCAACAGGAAATGCCGCCGGATTGAACAAAAAGATCAGCCAGGCCAACCCGAGTGTAAGCAGCGACACACCGCCCATCTGCTTCCAGAGAATCCTTACTTTGGCCCGTCTGCCAAACAGGCGAAGGGTATGAGCTGCAGTGGTCCATTGCAACAACCGCTTGTGGCTAAAGAGCATGCGATATAGAGTGGAGGTGATGGCATCTGCCGCAATCATGCTTTCGTAGGGCAAAAAGACCAGCGCCAGTAGCCAACGCAGTGTGGCCAGCCACACCGATCTGAGCGCGCTACGCAAGGTCGCTCCCTGGAACGTCTGCCTAAACACGGAGAGCAGGCTAGAGAAAACGATCACGGCTACAGCCAGAAATCCAGCCAGCGTCCATACCAGCGTCGAGCCGGGAAGCCACAACCAGCCAGCGACTAACAGTGCCAACAGCGCCAGTCCAAGCAAGCTGCGGCGCATATTGTCGATAATCTTCCACCGGTCGATCGTCGAGAGCGGGTTGGGAATCATTCCCTGCCCTGCGTGAGGCGCCTGGGGAAATAACCAGGGGAGCAACTGCCAGTCGCCGCGCACCCAGCGGTGCAATCGGCGCGTGTGAGCGAGATAGTGAGCAGGATACTCTTCGTACAGCGCCACGTCCGTCACCAGCCCGGCGCGCCCGTGTATCCCCTCGAAAAGGTCGTGGCTGAGCAAGGCGTTATTGGGTATACGTCCCTTCAAGCTGCGCTCAAAGGCAGCGACGTCGTAAATTCCCTTACCTGCGTAAATCCCCTCGCCAAACAAATCCTGGTAGACATCGGACACCGCGTGCGTATACAGATCCAGCCCGATGTCGCCGGAGAAAATCTGGGCAAATCGTGACTGGGCTGCACTGGTAGGCGTGATCTCAACCCGTGGTTGGAGCACCGTGTACCCAGCGACCACATCGCCAGTCTGTGGGTCGAACTCGGCCTGGTTCAGCGGGTGCGCAAAGGTGGCCACGAGACGGCGTGCACTATCGCGCGGTAGAAGCGTGTCGGCGTCCAGCGTGATGACATACTTGACCTGTGGCAAGATATCAAGGTCGCCGACACGTTCGCTGAAGGAGGCCTCCGCGCCATTAATCAAGCGATTAAAGTCAGCCAACTTGCCTCGCTTGCGCTCCCACCCCATCCAGCAATCCTCGGACGGATTCCATTCCCGTTCGCGATAAAACAGATAAAAGGGGCCAATGCCATCTCGGCCATATTTTCTATTGAGCGCTCGCACGCCCTCTATGGCCTGCTCAAGCAATGCGTCGTCACCCGGCATGTGCTTCCGCGGCGCGTCGCCAAAATCAGTGAGCAGAGCAAAATGCAGATACGGATCCGCATTACCTAAAAAGTGTAGTTCCAACTGGTGCAATAGAGACTTGACTTCCCCCTGGTCGGTCAAAAGCGTAGGGATAACAACCATCGTGCGATATTCAGACGGGATACCCTTACAAAAGTCCAATCGAGGCAGCAGGCGAGGGGGCACGGTGCGAGTGATCAGCCAGTTGAGCACGTTGATAGTCACCGCCATAGCAGGCAGAACGACCAATAACCCCGCGCCGATCAACTGCCCAATCGACCCGCCTCTGCTCCACGCATAGGCCAGAAGGCCCAGCAAGATAGCCAATGTGAGCAAGATGATGCCACCCAGATACACCAACGTAGGATAACCCAGCAGCCAACGGGTCAGACGCTTGCGCCAGGAAGGGCGGTAATCCAGCCGCTGCTCAAGCTGTGCGCGGCCAGCGTCTATAAGATAGTAGCCAATGTGAGCCCTGCGAGGCGATTCTTTCCCCAGGCGTGACGCCTCGGCCTCTTTGGCCAAGCGCACCACTTCCTGGGCAACATCTCTTTCGTCAAGCCCGGTCGCCAAGGCCAGTTCCTCAACCTCACCCCGGTAACGGTCACGCGTATCGAAATCCATGCGCGCATAAATATCCGCTGGGTCATCGCCCAACACCTGTTCCACCAGGCTGGCGTTTTCAAAAAAGGTCTTCCAATCCTGTGTCGCCAGCAAACGCAGGCTTTGAATACAACTGGCGACGATAGCCTCATCCTCCAAGTCCTCGGTCACAGATCGGGTTGCGGCATCTACAGGTTCAGCTTCTCCCAAATGCCCGACGGCGATAACTGCCTGCGTCAGGTTCTCCAAAGTTCCTATGCGCAACATGGTCGGGAGCGCCCACAATTCACCCATTGTTAGGGGGGTGACCTGCTGATAGAATCGTACTGAGCGCGTTATCCGGTCGAGATCCAATTGGTCTTCGTGGTACTCGATGATCTTGCGTGCCAGCGCATAGACCCTGGGGTATCCCTCCCAAGGCACAGATTCAAGCTTGGGCAACTGGCGATAATAGCCAACCGGCATATGCTCGCGGATCTGACGCAGGGTCTGGTCGACGAGATAAAAGTTATCCAGCAACCACTCGGCCGCGTAGGGAACGGCCCATTGCACCTCAGATGCCTGCGCAAAGTGTTGGTAGGCAGCACGCAAAAGCTTTTCCTGCTCCTGGAGCTGATCCAGAAGAGAAGGCTGCCCCCTGGCAAGGCGCGAGGTAGCGCGAACTTGGACAGTTTGGCGCGCCAGATCTTCTAATTGGTCTCGCAAAGACACTTCGTCGAATTGAGTTTGGGGCATACGCTAATATCCCTTGCCCTCATCACAACCGGGGCCAGGTCCGTAAAATACAACCTCCCTGTTCGTAGTGCGGGCTTCAGTGGGCTGAAGCCCGCACTACGAACGAATTGCTCTTTTACGCGTCCCTCCTTTTAGGAAAATTCGCGTTTTTCTTAATCCTCTCTAATGCCTCTCTACTTTTTCGTATTCTCAAATCCGGATGACCCACTTGCTCGGAGATTCTCACAACCTTCTTCAATAGTTCAACGGCCTCGTCGTATTGCTCCATATCCTCGTAAAGAGACGCGAGATTATACATCGTCGTGGCCGCGTTCATCTCGTCACCAACTTTTTCTACGATCTCCAAACCGCGCCCAAAGTACTTGGCAGCTTCTCCCCGCTCCCCTTTATCCTTGTATAAAAGACCCAAGTTATTGAAAACGGTGGCCGCTCCACGCTCATCCCCCATCTTTTCCAAAATCTTCAGGCCGCGCCGAAAGTGCCTGTCGGCCTTCTCCCATTCGCCTTTGCGCCTGTACAGAGAACCCAGATGGTTGAATATATCAACCCTCCCCCGCTCATCCCCCATCTTTTCCAAAATCTCCAGGCTGCGCTGAAAGTACCCGTCGGCTTTCTCCCATTCCTTCTTGTCCGCGGACAAAAAACCCAGATCAGTGAACGCATCCGCCATTTCACGCTCATCGCCCACCTGCTTCAAAATCTCCAGGCTCTTTTGAAAGTACCCATCGGCCCTTTCCCACTCCCCCTTGTCCTTGTATAGGAAACCCAGGTTCTTCAAAATGGCGGCCCTGCCATGCTCCAAGACATCAAGGCCACGATGGAAGTATTCGGCAGCTTTTTCCCTCTCACCCTTGTCCTTGTACAAGAGACCTAAATAATTGAAGGCGTCGATCTTGCCCTGCCCATCACCCATCTCCTTCAGGATCTCTAAACTACGCTGCAAGTGCTTAACGGCTTCGTCCCACTCCTCCCTATCCTTGTACAAGAAGGACAAGCTGTTCAAAATGTCCGCCCTCCCCCGCTTGTCCCCCATCTGCTTCAGGATTTCCTGACTGCGCTGCAGACGCTCAACAGCCTTGTCCCAGTTCCCCTTATCCTTGTACAGGACCGACTGATGGACTGCCAGCGTTTTCTCCAGATCCGCGGACATCTGCCCTTCCTGCAACGACTCCCATATCTTCAGTGCCTCCTCCCAGTCACCAGACAGGAGGGCCAGTTTCCCTTCGTAGAACTGGAGCCAGGGCTGATTGTAGGCTTCCAAGTCGGCCTCCAGCTCGCGGGCCAGATTGAGCAACAGTTCAAACGTACTCAATCGGCAAGACTGGCCTGCCTTATCAATCAGGCTTATGAAACGCTCGATCCCACGCTCCTCATCGGCCACCAAGAGGTGGTACACCTCCTCGCGTTTCCACTCTGCACCCCGCTCTCCGGATGATTCCCCCGCCTGCAACTTGTCGGCATAGTAGGCTGCTGCCACTCCACTCAGTTCTTGGAGGCTCTCGGCGTCCTCCCGCCAGCGATCCAGCAGCAGGTCACGCACGTTCTTGTGGAGAACATAGCCCCGGTCGTGGTATGGGCTAACGAAAGTCATTTTTGTCAGCTCAGCCATGATTGCCCCCGTCCGCTTCGAAGGCTCACGCCCCTCACCTCGCAGCCAAGCCAGAATTTCCTCGTTAAACCAATGCGGGATGGCGCAAAGGCGGATAGCTTCGGCCACATCGGAATCGGCGCGGTCTACCAGTTCGTCCAAGATTAGACCCAATGCTTCCTCTTCACTCATCTCTGGAGTGATACGCTCCAACCGTTCACTCATGATCCCACCTCTCCTACAGCTTGTAGATTCTTGACCACCATGCCCATGAAGAGTGGATTCCCGCCTCTGCTGGCCCGCCAGCAAAATTTGGCCTGCTCATCGGTAATCTCAACCCCTACCTTTCGAGCATAGACCTTGATATGCTTGACGCTCATAGATGGCAGGTTGTCAATCAGATGCGCGCGCTTTTCCCACCCCCACCTGTCAATCTCTGGCCAACGGCGCCCCGCAGTCACAACCATCACGCCTTTGAGCGCGCCCTCTGCAATTGGACACAGCAGGGCATCCAACAGCCAATCTTCCTCCTCCGCACTGATGTCCTCGAAGCTGTCGAAGAAACAAGCCACTCCCCTGCTCTCGACCGCAAAGTCGCCCAGGTCGGTGATAAAGGCTCGCTTCAGACGCTCCTTCATATAGCGCTGGCGCAAGTCATCGCGGGTCACGCTAACTCCCGTCAAAACCTGAGTGACGACGTACGAGTCGATAACATCTCCCTTGACCTCTGTACTGGCTTCCGCGTGCGCGGCAACCTCCGCATCAACAGACTGGCCGGTGTTGAACGGCTGCAAGGCTTGGTACATGTGGCGCGGCGATAGGCCTAATTGGTCGCACATGTCACGGGCCAGAGTGAAGTGGGGATTGTCATACGATTGCCCACGAAAGTCTATCCAGCACCTGGGAATGCCCTTCTGTTCACAGTGAAAGCGCAATATGCGCAAAAGGCTCGTCTTGCCGCACATGCCCGGGGCTTGGACGAGCATCAGGCGCTTACTGGCCGAATGGTCCAGCATCTCCTCGAACCGACGTTGTTGATCCTCAAAATCAACAAGCTCATCGAGGAAAACAGATTGCATTGACTGAAAGACCATGGTTCCTCCCACATGACAACTAGGCATCTATAAGAACTCGCAAAAGAATGGTTCGTTCGTAGTGCGAGCTTCAGCTCGCTGAAGCTGGCACTACAAACTGGAAAGTTGTATACGTACAGATTCCAACTCGCACAACGCGCAGGTTTGAAACGTCGCTTTGCCAGTACTACAACGAGATTTCGATGCCGCGTCATTTCGAGCGAGCGGAGCGAGTCGAGAACTCTCTTGCTCAGAGCACCGTTCTTAACAGCGTCGAGATTCCTCGACTCCCCTTGGTCGCTCGGAATGACACTCTGGGACAAAGTCTCGTTGTAATACTAGGCTTCGGTCAGAATGTCCGACTCTTCCACATCCTCTTCCACGTTTGTCTCAGCTTTCCCTCCCCCACCGGCGCTGGTGACCATTGTGGATTTCTTAACCGCGCCGCCGACCTTGGTCTTTGCAGAGGAAGGAGGTTTCACCTGCTGCGCTGGCTGCGGCTGTTCAGTGTCCTCCTCACCCTCCAGATCTACCCTCACCCCAGGCCCCTGAATAGACACCTTGCTCTTTCGGTAGCGCAGAATGACCACCAACGCCAAGCTTGCAAAAACCAGAACGACGATCAAGTAGATATATTGAGCATCCATACTACACCTCCATAGTCAAAACCTGTCACATGCAAACGAGAACACACCTTCACTCGTCATTCTACTGCTTTACACTTGATCTCGCAACACGAGGGCATACGCTAATGGTATCATCTCAATATCTTGGGAATGTAGGTCGGATTGGCAATCCGACTTACTCTTGCCCTACTTTTTGAGAAGATACCGCTAATGTCCCTTGTGCTCCCTGGCCAACATCTCCGCTTTTGTGCGCTCGACCTCGTCAGGGGAAAGATCCTGCACGATCAACAGAGGTGTGGTACCATAGCCAATAAAGTTCACGACGAGGCCGCCATAGGGCCACTTTGTACCGCCAGAGTGGCCATGGGCACTCAAGATAACCAAATCCGCATTCGCCTGCTCCACCAGATCGTGCAGCGTCTCTGCGGCATGATCGCTGAGCAACACGCTGGTTCGTACGTGCACATCCAACCGGGATTGCAGCTGCTTCAGGTAGCGAGTCGCCTCCAACCGGTTGCGCTCCACCAGTCGGTTCGCCAACTCGACGTCTTCCTGCGTAGGAGGCGACCAGCGAGGCATCTGCGGCCTAGCCACGACGTGCACGCCCAGCAGTTCTGATTCGTGATGGCGAGCCAAGCTCGTAGCCAGCGATAAAACACATTCAGCCCGGCGAGAGCAGTCCAGCGGAACCAACAACCGCCGGTAGCGCAACCCTCCCAATTCACTAACAACAGGCTGATAGGCACGCACGATCATAAGCGGCAGGTAGGCGCGCAAGATGATCTTTAGCACGATACTGCTGACATTCCAACCACTCAGGCCACTTTGCCCATGGCTACTAAGAATGATCAAATCAACCCCGTTCTCGTGCGCAAACTCGATGATGCGCTCAGCCGCCTGCCCCTCCAAAAGAACACGCTGTGCCCGCAGGCCAACTTCCTGCAAGCGCACGCGCACCCCTTCCAAAGAAGCCTCAGCCTCGGCCTTACGAATGTGCCAGCCCAACGGATCGACGGATTGCGCCCGCTCGGCGGTACCATCGCGCTCCAAAACACGTAGCAACGTGACTCGAGCCCTGAAAGCTTGAGCTACCGCCACCACATGAGGCAACACACACTCAGCCAGAGACGATCCATCCAGAGGGACGAGAATGTGCTCAAGCATAATGCCTCCTTCCCCTCCACATAAAGGCTATCCGTACTTCTCCAAACACAGTCATGGTTCGAGGTTCTGGCAGATCCAAGGTTAACCTTGCGAGGGTTTCGAAACGCTTTGAAATCGACCCTGTTTCACGCAAAGATACCCTTGACCCGAACAGGCTCCGAAAATAGTTCAACGGATGAAACGGATAGGCACGCCGTTTTCGTCACTGAGGGCGCCCCACCGAGTCATGGGCACTGCCCCGAAAATAGCAGCTTCCCACCTAACCTCCCTCACCATGGGAGGAGAGGTTGGGAAAAGGGGCAGTCTCCGCTTCCCCATTGGACACAGGCAAAGTCACGATAAAAGCGCTACCCTCGTCCACCTGGCTCTCCACCCTCACCTGCCCACTGTGGAGTTCCACCAGCTCCTTGACCAGTGCCAACCCTAACCCCACACCGCCGTACCTCCGTCGAATGGAACCATCCACTTGGTAAAACCGCTCAAAGATACACTCCAACTGATCGGCAGGAATCCCAATCCCTGTATCTCTCACTTCCAGCTTGACGTGCTCGTCCTCTTGCCATATACGAACAGTGATCGTCCCCCCCTCAGGTGTGAACTTGATGGCATTGTTCAGCAGGTTATCTAGCACTCGCCGGAGATACATGAGAGAGCCGTTCACAGGGGGCACATCCTTTATATCTGACCGCAACGTCAACCCCGCCCCTTTGGCCTTTATGGCAAATTCGCCGACAGCCATCCGAGCCACTCCATCCAAAGCCACCGGCCGCCACTCCGCCGGACGCGTCTCCGCTCCCAGAATCAATGTGATATCCTCCACCAGATCGCCCAGCATTCGAGAGCGTCGCGTGATCACCGAAACTGGATGCCGGTGTTCTTCTTCCAGCTCGCCCAACTCTCCAGAATCCAGCATCTCGGCATATCCACGGACAAGGGCCAGCGGCAAGCGCAACTCGTGGGACACGTTCTGCATGAACTCGCGCTTCAGACGATCAAGCTCTTCCTGTTGAGCGAGGGCGGCTGCCAGATCGTCCGCATGCTCGAGCACACGCTGGTGCATGTGCACGTTGTGAATCGCAATGGCGGCCTGATCGGCCAGCAACTCGAGGACATTCAACTCGCTTGCGGTGAAAACGTGCGGTTGCTCGAAAGCGATGTTCATCACACCGCATACGTCACCGCCGAAGCGCAGCGGAAAGCCCGCCACCGCCCCACCCCACCGCCGATCACTGAACATCGGATGCACATCGACATCGGGGATCACGACCTGCTCGCCACTGTGGGCGACGGTCTGTGTCAGGCCTTGTGGACGCGGCATGGCATAGGGCTCTCCCTGTAACCCACCCGCCCACATCGCGGCACCAAAAACCAGGTTCTCACCATCGTACAGAAAAATGTGCGTGTTGTCGGCAGAAACCAAACGTAGCGCGTGCTCTATGATCGCCTCCAAAACCGGATGCAACTCCAAGCTAGATGTCACATGCAGACTCGCCTGCCGCAGTGCCTCTAGCTCTGCACCACGCCTGCGCTCAGTCTCCAACAGGCGGACGTTCTCGATGGCGATGGCCACTTGATCGACCATCGTCTGCAGAACAGCGACGTCTTCCTCAAAAAAAGCATTCGGTTCCTTGCTCTGCACCGACAGAGCGCCGATGCACCGCCCCCGGCTGATCAGCGGCAGAGCCATCTCGGAACACGTCTTGGGCAGAAATGGATTGTCAAAGCGAATCGCCTCCTCCTCAACGTCCAGTGCGACCCGGGCCTCCCCATGGCTGGTGCACCAACCGATCATCGAGTTCCCATCCACCCTAAGTTTGTGCCCCTCCTCAAGCATCTTGTCAAAGGCCTCACCCGTGCCCGCCCACAACACGGCATATTCATTAGACTCGTCCAACAGGAACAGCCCGACGTAATAAAAATCGAAATGCTCCTGAATCAAGCGCACCGTCTGATCGATCAGGGCCTTGGGATCAAGAATCATGCTCGCCGATTTAGAGACCTCGGCAGCGGTCTGAAGCTGAGTGCTGCGGTGCTGAAGCGTACACAGTAACTCTGCGCGCTCGGCCTCCACCCGTTTGCGCTCGGCGATTTCCTGCTGCAGCTCGATAATGCGCTCGTCAACCCATCCCTCCACCTCCGTATAGGCTTTCTTGACCTCCCTGTACGCCTCATCCAACTCCCAAGCTCGATCCTCTAACCTGTGCTCCAACTCGGCGATCCGGTCACGCAATGGATTAAGTGCCTGCTGTTTGAGCAACCCATAAACCATAACACCCATACCAAGCGCAATCGCCACAGACATCACCGGCAAACGGACGTTCAGCGCTCCGCCCACAGAAAGCCCAATCGGCAAAATTAGCGCGCTTATAGCCAGATACAGTCCCCCGACCCGATGACGGCTCTGCCAGAGCAGAATCAGCGACCAGACCCAGTAGAGAACGGACAGCAGAGCCGCCACCCATCCCCAAATACCGTAGTTGACTACGGGAGCATCATTGGCATCCAGGTTGCTGTCGAGGATCGCTTGGTGGCGAAAGAGAAAGATAACGGCCATAGCAGCCAATCCCAGACCCACAGTCCACGCAATCCATTTTGTGAAGCGATCGAGGTAACGAGCGACGAACATGACAAAGAAAGGCCCTGCCAGAGCAGAGGCCAAAGTAGCTGTTTCTATCAAGGGGAGAGGATCGCCCCTATCAAGCCACAGAGACAAGCGTGCGAGGATCGAGAAAGCGGCCCAAGTCACCACTGCCAAAGCGAAAAGGGCAAAATAACGATTGAGAGAGCGCTCTAATCCAGACCCTATCGCCAGCAACATCAGCGAGGTCGTGATTGTAATCGATATGATCAGAGCAGTGACGTCCAGCCAGAACAACGGCGTCACAGACTATCCTCCCTCCCTCCCTCGCCCCCTCGGCAAACAGGCTCCCACAAATGTTTGACATGATTATAGCACAATGGACAACCACTGACAAAACACTCGCTGCCCCACCGAGGAAGAGAAAGAGCCACTGCGCAGCCAATTTCGCATCATTGGTGCCACACCCAGGATGCTGTATAATGACCGCCAAGTACCCATGCGATACATCACCCGGAAACTGACGCCCAAAAAGGAGTGGATCTACACACTTGCCCTGATCGTCTTGGCGGCTATCCCCCGTTTTTGCTGCCTGGATCTGGTCGAGTTCAAGCGCGATGAGGCCAACCACTACCGGATGGCTTATTTCTTGACCCGCGGCCACTGGCGCTGGACCGGCTCTACTGCTTCAATCGGCCTGCCCAAGCCGCCGCTCTTTGTCTACACCCTGTCCCTGCCGCTGATGGTGAGCGACGACCCGCGCGTGGTCACTGGGTTCCTGGGGCTACTCGCTGCATTGGCGACCGGCGTGTTCTACCTCGTCCTGCGCCGCTTCTTGAACAGAAAAGCGGCTTTCGCCGCGGCGCTGCTCTTTGCGTTCAACTCCCAGGCCGTGATGTACGGGCGCAAGCTGTTTACAGCCGATCTTCTCCCTCCGCTGTGCACCCTTTTCCTGGCCTCAGGCGTGGCGTTCCTCGCCAGCCCACGCCGGCACGCCGGGCGGCTGGCGATCCTCACCACATTCACGTTCGCGCTGGTGATTCTAACGACGTTCTCTCCCCTGATGCTCCTGCCCACACTAGCGGTGCTGTTCCTAGAACGCCGCCGCGACCTGAGAGCCGTGTACTGGGCCGGTGCATGTGTCGCCTTGATCCTGCCCTCCGTCCCTTACCTCATCGCTGTGATGGACCGCCTCCCTGCGATTGTGAGTGCCGGAACCGCATCCGGATCATCCGAAAGCATCCGATCCATCCTGGCCGGGATATGGACACTGCTACAGGGTGCTGCGTGGCCCGAAAATCTATTCAGCATCGACGGGCTCGTGGCGCTCGCATTGGCGGCTCTTTCACTGGTCGGTCTGCTGTTCCTGTTGAACCAAGCGCGGAGAAGACACGGGCGCTGGGCGCGATTCTTTCTGGCGTGGCTGCTCCTGTCGCCCCTCGTCGCCCTGCTGATGCCGTTCGAGATCCACCCGCACTACTTTGTCGCCCTGTACCCGCTGCTCTTTGTGTTGCCTGCCGCGGGCGTAGAACTCGCCGCCCGCAAAGCTAACGTCGCAGGCTGGATCGCTTTCTCCCTAGTCGTTGGCATCGCTATCTGGAACGTACAGGGGCTGAACGGCATTCTGCACGCCGCCACCACGGGATCGACCTGGTTTGGGACCCCGATGGGCTACTGGTGGCGCGCCGCCGAACGGGCCCGCTCGCTCGCTGCAGAGAGAGAGGCAACCGAGGTCTTGCTGGTCCTGCCGGATGATCGAGACGGCAGGCTGGATGCCCTGCTCG
>Ga0315550_1001255_pt1 | contig 15789 bp, 12 predicted proteins | sample SalMarSW160190MG_2_FD_203100 | JGI IMG/M metagenome (GOLD analysis project Ga0315550, IMG submission 203100) | Salt marsh sediment microbial communities from the Plum Island Ecosystem LTER, Massachusetts, United States - Salt Marsh Sediment SW1601-90 ... | reverse complement strand
AAGAACGCCATATTCGTTACCAACGGTGATAATGATACCTTTCCGACATGGTGTATTCAGGAGGTGTACGGAATCCGGCGGGATATTAGAGTGGTGAATTTATCATTGGCCAATACCGACTGGTATATAAAACAATTGCGTGATAAATTCAATGTTCCGATTAAAATGACCGATATGCAAATCGAGGCCCTGAGGCCGTACCAGGATCGGGACGGCACCAGACATCGCATCCAGGATCTATTATTGGATCGTGTTATACACGACAATAACTGGGAGGTACCGATCACTTTTGCGGTAACGGTATCGGAAGAAAACCGCCGGTATCGAGGAAGATCCATTGAGGATCTGCTGGTACTCGAGGGTATGGTCTACCGTTTATCCATGAAAGAGGGTAAGGATCAAATGAATTACGATTTAACCCGGCGGTTGTATGAGGACGATTTTGAATATCGGGGCGTGGCCGATCCCACGATTTATAAGAGCGAAAGCACGCGACGGTTGATAAACAATTATGCACAGGGATTTTTGTTACTGGCCGATTCGCTTCGTAAAGCCAAAGACTACGACGGGGCATTGGAGCATATCAGAAAGGGTTTGAAGATTCTACCGGAATCATTCGATATATATGCTTATACGGCGCAGATGCTGGGTGAAATGGGCCGCCTTGACACGCTGGAAACGTTTATTGGAAACGCCCCGGTCGAAAATAAAAATGTACTGTATTATAACTGGGCGCTGTCGGCCCGAATGGCGGGACGTGTGGATGAAGCAATTCAGGTTTTGGAACGAACGCATGAACTGTATCCCGATTATGTCAATGCCTTTCAGGCGTTGGCGACAACGTTGTATCATAATAAAGAGTATAGCAGGCTGCGAGTCCTTGTCACCGATTGGGTAGCGAGACATCCCGAGGATTCGGACTCTCGGGAACTTTTAAAACAGATAGAGTCGGTCAATCCCGCCAAAGATACGCTCGAAGGACGATGATCGTGAATATACTGGCGCTAAACTGGCAGGACCTGAGTAACCCACAGGCTGGCGGCGCCGAAGTACATCTCGAGGAATTGCTTCGGCGAATCGCGAGAAAAGGTCACCGGGTGACCTTATTTTGTTCCGGCTACGATTCATCATCACCGGAGGAAACTATCGAGGGAATAAGAATAATCAGGCGCGGCAACCGCTATAATTTTAATCTGATCGCTCCGTTTACACTTCGGAAATTGGTCAGGGAAAATAATTTTGATGTACTGGTTGAAGATATCAATAAAATTCCATTTTATACGCCGCTCTATTTGAATTTGCCGACGCTTGTGGTCGTGCCGCACCTGTTCGCCACGACGGTTTTTAAGGAAATCAATTTTTTACTGGGCACTTATATATATTTGACCGAAAGGCCGATGGTGTGGATTTATAAGGGCCGGAAGTTCAATGTCATATCGGAATCGACCGCCGATGATATCGCGGCGCGCGGAGTAGATCGGGATGACATATCGATTGTTCATTGCGGGATTGATAAAGGTACCTATAATTTCGATCCGAGCATATCCAAATATAAAAAGCCGACGGTTTTGTACCTGGGTCGCATTAAGAAATATAAGTCGATTGATGATTTAATTATTGCTTTCGAGAAGGTACTGAAAGCAGTGCCGGAGGCGCAGCTAAAAATAGTCGGAGCGGGCGATTATCTCCGGGAGTTGAAATCACTGGCGGGGAAATTAAAGATTCGAGATCGGGTCGATTTTCCCGGTTTCGTCAGTAGGGAAGAAAAGGTTGATATTCTCAGGCGCAGTCATGTGGCCGTTTATCCTTCGTTGAAAGAAGGCTGGGGGCTGACGAATATCGAGGCGAATGCCTGCGGGACGGCGGTTATTGCGGCCAATTCTCCCGGCTTACGGGATTCGGTACAGCCCAATCAGACAGGTTTTTTATATGAATATGGCGGGATTGATGACCTGGCTGAAAAACTGGTGAAAATTCTGACCGAAGAGGATACGCGTTCACGGCTGGAAAAGGGCGGTATGGAATGGGTAAAAAAATTCGATTGGGACGATGCCGCCGATAAATTCCTGACTATTCTGGAAGAGGTCGCATCTCAGAGATAAAGAATAATGCCCAAAAAGAAATTATTATCGGTTATAATCGGTCTGCTTATTTCCGTCGTTCTGGTCTTTATCATTTTCAGGAACGTTAATTTCGGCGAATTAGTGGGGGCACTAAAAGGTGCCAATTATTTTTGGCTATTGCCGAATATGTGTCTGGTCATTCTGGCCATGTTTCAGCGCGCCGAACGATGGAAATATATGCTTAAGCCGATCGGAGCGCCGAAGTACAAAAAATTATTGTCGGCGACATGTATCGGGTTCATGGCCAATAATGTTTTGCCGTTGAGATTGGGCGAGTTTGTCAGGGCCTATGCTCTGGCGCGGAACAATGAGAAAGTCACCAAATCGGCTTCTCTGGCGACAATTTTCGTTGAACGGATGGTGTTTGATTTGCTGGCGCTGCTCACGATATTGGCGGTGATTTTGTGGTTTATTCCTACAAAATTCGATGAAAAGTTTAAGCTGGGCGCGGCGTTGTCTCTGGGCGTGGCCATCTTCGGATTGATATTCGCCGTGGGATTGGTGATGAGGCCGGAGGGAGCCGGTAAACTCCTGACGCGATACCTGTTCTTTCTTCCGGATAAAATCAAGGAAGTTGTTCATAATACGGTTATTAAATTTTCCAAAGGGTTGATGTTCCTGAAAAGCTGGCACTGCACATTCTGGGTATCGGTGCACACAATTCTTCTCTGGCTGGCGATGGGAATCTCCAATGTTTTTGTTTTCTATGCCTTCGGACTGGATAAACCGCCATATAACCTTCCGTTATCGGCTTCATATGTGCTGCTGGTAGTGGTTTCGATTTCAATCTTAATACCGTCATCACCCGGTTTTATCGGAGTCTATCACGCCGGCGTGGTACTGACGCTGGGCTACTACGGTATCGGAACAAGTTCTTCCGAAGCGGTTTCGTGCGCGCTGGTCCTTCATGCGGCGCAGTTTATCCCGATTACGCTGATGGGTTTTTATTTTCTTTATAAAGAAGGATTGTCCTTAGGCCAGCTGCGAAAAGAAGCTCTCGAAAAAAGCGGAAATGACCAATCAGGATAATATATATGTTGTCCTGCCGGCTTATAACGAGCAGGGCAAAATCGGCCGGGTGGTCGAAAAAGTAAAAGAAATCGAGCTCGTCAGCAGGATCGTCGTGGTCGATGATTGCTCGAATGATACAACGTCCGAGGAGGCCAATGCGGCCGGTGCGACGGTTATCAAACATAATAAGAATATGGGTGTCGGGGCGGCTATCAGAACGGGAATAAATTTTGGCCGGGAAAACGGTTTCGATATTTGTGTGATTCTTTCGGGTGACGATCAGCATGAGCCGAATGAAATCGGTCGGGTGGTTGAACCGATTATAAAAGATGAATTTGATTTTGTCCAGGGTTCGCGACGGCTGAAAGGCGGGCGGGTGGTCAATGATCGTTCGTTCAGGAAAATAACGACCAGGCTGTATTCGGCATTTTTTTCGTTTTTGGTCATGCGGCGCATTACCGACGCGACCAATGGTTTTCGGGCTTTCCGGCTGACGATTTTTAATGAGCCGGAGATGAATATCGGACAAAGCTGGCTTGACAGGTACGAACTGGAGCCATATATATTATATAAAGCGGTTAAGAATAAAAGTATTCGGGTGAAGGAAGTTCCGATTACGATATATTATTATGGAGACAGAAAGCAGTTTACCAAGATGAAACCGTTTCGGGATTGGTGGCGACTGGCGAGGCCGATGATTTATCTGGCGTTGAAATTACGAAAATAGGGGAGAGCGTAGTGATTAATATTGATTTTACCGGAAAAACGGTTCTGGTGACTGGCGGTGCCGGTTTTATAGGTTCCAATGTTGTTGGGCGGATAGTCCGCGCGGGGGGCAAAGTTATTGTCCTGGATGATCTCTTTACCGGTGATCAGAGAAATATAGATGCCGAAATCCCTCATGAGTTTGTCGAGGGATCGGTAACCGATTATGAACTGGTTCGAAATCTCATGGCCCGGGCCGATTATGTGGCGCATCTGGCGGCACGGAATATCATAATTTCGACGAAAAATCCGATGGAAGATTACCGCGTCAATATCGGCGGGACATTGAACGTACTGATGGCGGCCCGAGAAACCAAGCCGACGCGAATCGTGTACTCGTCATCGGCTTCGGTCTATGGTAATCCGCGGATATTGCCCATCACCGAAGACGAAAGCCCGCTGACATTTTCGCCGTACTCTGTCTCCAAACTATCCGGCGAAAATTATTGTTATGCTTTTTATGAAACGTACTTTGTTCCCGTGACGGTCGTTCGTTATTCGAATATTTACGGGCCGAAGCAGAATCCGTCAAATCCGTATTGCGGTGTTATCTCGAAATTCATAATGTCAATCGATCAGGGCCAAGCGCCGCAGATTCACGGTGATGGTCAGCAGACACGGGATTTTACGTATGTCGATGACGCCGTCGAGGGGACTTTAATGGCGCTATTATCGCCGCGGGCGGATGGTCTCGTTTTTAATATCGGCGCCGGAACGGAGACGAGTATAGTCGATATTGTCAATATGCTTTACGAGATAATGGGCGGGGAGATCAAGCATGAACATATCGATCGCAGGGATATCGACAATATCAGGAGGCGCGTCCTGAATATCGAGCGGGCCCGGACGCGTCTGCGCTGGCAGCCGCAGGTGACGTTGCGGGAGGGATTGCGCCGGACGTATGCGTGGTACCGAACGATTAAAAGCAAACCAGCATAGGAATAGATGCTTTCCGGGGCGAAATTCAAACAGATCTTGTTAATCTTTTTTCTTCTGTGCCTCGGTGTCAGGCTGATATATGTGCACACACAACGGCAATTGCCGGTCATGTGGGACGCGCGGATTTATTCCTCAGCCGCGCTCGGTCTAATACATTACTTCAGTAATTCGGAGCGTTTCGGTCATCCGGAGCTGGATTCGCCGGCCGACTCGGCGTCATCACAGGCGCGTTTTATCGGTACGATGGATAAATATATCAAAGGCGAAAAGATCGAATGGCTGCACTATGACATTCCGACCATCGCCCGGGCGCAGCATTACCTGTTTTTATCCGGCCCGGTTTTGCCGGCATATCTGGCGGTTATTTTTCTGGTTGACATGGGAAGTGATTTTTCCGTCGTGCGAACGGCCAACGCGATATTGGACAGTTTGTGCATGTTATTGTTAATACTTATTGCGGTGCGGTTGATCGGTAAGCGGGGGGCGATTCTGGCGGGCATAATGTATTTGATTTATTTACCTTTTATATTGCTGACCGGTATGGTCTCGCCGGATCAGATAACGATACTTTTCATTCTTATAACGTTGTATACGATCTTACTATGGTATGATAGTCAGAAGCCTAAATATATTTATTTAGCCGGTTTGGCTTTGGGTTTGCTGGTGCTGACGAAGCCCACGGGAGTTTTGCTTTTTATTCCGTTCGGGGCGGGATTTATTTATGACAATCGGGAAAATATGCGGAAATTAATTAAGCCGTTGATTAAAGCGGCGCTGCCCTTTTTGATGGTGACGGTTCCATGGTTTATTTTTACAAGTATGTATTTCGACCGACCGGCAATCCGTGACCCGGAGTATTCGACTTCGAATCTCAGGTCGAGTTCATCGATCGTTCATGGGGGTTATGATCTGGATTACGTGAATCCGGATTTCTGGCTGGCGCCGCTTTCGCATACAATCATTGACAATCCGCTGAAATATGGTCGTCTTCTACTGAAGAAATTTTCGAGATTGTGGTCGCGGCCGTTTAATGAGATGAACCTGACTTTTATCATGAACCCGAAAATGAGTACAGTAGTGCATTTTGTAATAGTCATATCGGGACTGTTTGGTGTTTTTTATATATTCATTGATTCCAGGACAGGCATTATATTTCTGCTGTTAATCCCTTTGTACTATACGATAATCCACATTATATTTCACTCCCTGGCACGTTATAATCTGGATGCTATGCCGATAATGATGATGGCCTCGTCGCTGGTGATTATAAAAATATTTAATTATTCTCATGAAATGTTAAAATCGGCGGATAATTGGAAGATTATCGTAAGAATAATTCTGTTTCTGGCAGGCGGCGGATTTATTCTCTTTTTTCCTTTTTGGCCCATGATAAGTCTTTTGGGAGGCCGGGCAGGAGCGACGGTCCTTGTTATTATCAAGACCATAATATTTTTAACAATGGCGTACTATCTTTATAAAATATTGTCCGGCAAAATTGGAATAAACAATTCCTTGAAAGTGATCAGTATCCCGGTTATTTTGTTGACACTGATAATTTTGGTACTCGGGGTCGCAACGGATAATTGGGCGGAATGGAAATGCCGTTTGATTAATCCCGGTCAGGCGGCGGGTGTCAGGATATATTTCCCGGAGAATTTCCGGATCCAGCCGGGTGATTTATGTCGGGTTGTGATTGATATGGTAGCCAACCACAATCGAAAGAGTCCATTTTTATTTACGACCAATGACCAGACGGCGCCTTTTTATTTTGATCGGTCACCTGTGAGCGATTTTTATTATCACAAGACGACTTATGATGTCTTTCAATTGATCTACGGTATGGGCATGGAGGAAATGCGTAACTGGCGTTCGATACCGCTTAACTCACAGACGGTAAATCAACTTTTGGATATATTCGGCTATCTGGATTTTAAAATTCAATCGAGTAATTCAATTACGGATGAAAAATCTTTTATAGATATTTTCGGGTATTATCCGTCAGGACCTCCCGATGAAGCAAATGTTCCCAGTATGTCTTATTACGCGACCTCCATTGAAAGATTTGTTGAAAAGGGTGATCCGCGGATATGGATGAAATATCCTCTTTCGTCCGATTCGGTTATTTCTTATTATATAGACGGTATGAACGGGCAACGGAATCCGGATGACCTGTCGCCGGCGGCCGGAAGGCAGTACGGCCGGTACGGGATTTTTCTGGAGGTAATGAAGTCCAACAAGGCCTTGTATCATTATTAGGAGTTGAATGTGATAAATATCGGTATAATCGGCTGCGGTTATTGGGGGCCGAATCTTGTCCGCAATTTTAACGCCTGCGATACGGCGGGGGTGATCGGCGTTTCTGACCTTCGGGAAGAAAGATTGAAGTTTCTTTCGCGACTTTATCCGAATATAAAAATTTTGACGAAAGACAGTGACGAAATATTGCATCATAATAATATTGATGCCATCGTTATTGCGACGCCGGTATTGACGCATTTTCCACTGGGGATGGAGGCGCTTGAAAACGGAAAGCATCTGTTGATGGAAAAGCCGATGACGGCCACGGCCGAACAGGCGGAAGTGCTGATTGAAACGGCGGAGAAAAAGGGCCTGACCCTGATGGTCGATCATACTTTTATTTACACCGGAGCGGTTCGGAAGATTAAGGAAGTAATAAACAGCGGCGATCTGGGTGATTTGTACTATTTCGATTCGGTGCGGGTCAATCTGGGTTTGTTCCAGCATGATGTAAATGTTATCTGGGACCTGGCGCCTCATGATGTTTCGATAATGGATCATCTGCTTCAGCAGCGGCCGAAGGCGATTTCTGCTACCGGCGTGGCGCATTTCGAGAATAAGATAGAAAACACAGCGTATATTTCGGTTATGTACGATTCACCGCTGATCGGGCACATTCATGTTAACTGGCTGGCGCCGGTCAAAGTGCGCAAGACGCTGATTTGCGGTTCGAAAAAAATGATAGTTTATGATGACGTCGAGCCGTCCGAGAAAGTGAAAATATACAACAAGGGTGTTGAATATATTAAAAAGCGGGAGGAGGCGTACGATCTTCTGGTTCAATATCGAACCGGCGATATGCTCGCGCCGAGGATTGAGATGACCGAGGCGCTTAATCTGGTGGCGGCGGAATTCGTCGATTCAATAACTCAAAGGAGAAAGCCACTTACGGATGGACAGGCCGGATATAATGTTGTTCGTATTCTGGAAGCGGCCAATCAGTCTTTAAGACAGGGCGGAAAGGTAATCAGGCTGTGAAAGATGTCAAGCTTATCGGGGACGTAAAAATTTACGACAATGTCGAGATTGGTATGGGATCGGTCATTTACGGTCCGGCGGTTCTGGGTCAGCCACCGCGCGATGCAAAAGAAGGGGAGCTAAAATTGGCCATCGGTTTGGGGGCTATTATCAGGCCATTTACGACGATTTATGCCGGCAACAATATCGGCGATGATTTTCAGAGCGGTCAGGGGGCGTCGATCAGAGAACATAATTTTATAGGGAACAATGTTTCGGTCGGGACCAATACGGTTCTGGAATTCGAAAACAAAATCGGCGACGGGTGCCGGATACATTCGGGTTGTTTTCTGGAAATGGTAACACTGGGAAGATATGTTTTTGTCGGCCCCAACACTGTTTTTACCGATGACCCGCACCCGATGAACTGCCCCAAATACAAAGAGTGCGGCGGCGGCGCCATAGTCGAAGATATGGCGCATATCGGCGCCAACTGCACCTTTTTACCGGCGGTCAAGATCGGCCGCGGAGCATTAATCGGCGCCGGATCGGTCGTCGTCAAAGATGTTCCGGCGATGAAAGTCGTGGCGGGCAATCCCGCGCGCGTTATCAAGGACGTAAGCGAACTGGAATGCTATATCGATGCCTATCCAAGACCATATGTCTGGTTTCCGTACGTACCCGAAGACGATAAAAAATAATGTCCAAATCTGAAGTCCTGGTATCACTCTTTTCGTACAATGAGGGTGATAAACTGAAAAAATTAGTCAAGGATTTTCCGGAAAAAAGGGAGTATGATATTTTATTTGTCGATGACGGTTCGACCGACGGCAGTTATGAATATTTGAAAACGAAAGATTATTATCTTATCCGCCACGAACAGAATCAGGGGATAGGCTGCGGGATACGCGAGGCTATCGATTATGGCCGGAAGAATGATTATAAAATAATCGTCATCATGGCGGCCAACGGCAAGATGCTCCCGCATCATATAGAGCGAATGGTGGCGCCGATTATCGAGCAGGATTATGATTATGTACAGGGTTCGCGGAATCTGTCCGGCGGCGAATCGCCCAATCTTCCACTGTTTAGAAAAGTCATGATAAACCTGTTTACGAAAATCGTCAATTTGTTTACAGGATACAAGGGTACCGATATAACCTGCGGCTATCGAGCGTACAAGTTGTCGCCATTCGACGACAGGCGTTTTAATCTCGATCAGGAGTGGCTGAATCGCTATGAAATGGAGTATTATATCCATTATAATTTTATAAAGGGCGGCTACCGGATGACGGAAGTACCGATTACGATGGCGTATCCCGGAGAAAAAAAGAACTATAGTAAGATAAAACCGTTTATCGGCTGGTGGTCGATGATTCGGCCATGGCTGTTTCTGATATTTAAAATAAAAAAATAATTGGAACAACCTATTCAGTTTTTTAGTATTACTGATTGGAAGCATGAGTAATAAATAAGCACCGCTATGGCGTGAGGGGGAGAAATTAGCGGACTTAACCGGCCCAGGGATGGGCCGGTTTTTTTATGAAAAAGTTGCCAAGAGGAATAAAGATTATTCTGGTAAACGTTTTTTTTGTCCGTATATTGCTTGGGTAATTAATTAATTCAGATGGCGGATATTATGGTTGAGGATGGAAAACAGTGTGATTCGTGCGGAAACGAAATAAAAACGGGATCCGCTTATTGCCCGGCGTGCGGGAGCGATTTATCGGGAAATGGCGGCAAGGCGTCGGCGGGGAAAAGTCCGGTTTATGATTATTTGTTTATTTTCGGTTTTTTACTGATATTTGCGGTTGTTTTTTTCATCGGCAAGGATAGACGGGCTGTCGGCGGCCAGCCGTCAAATGAATCTATGAACCCGGCGGCGAATGCCGGTGATTTCGCAGAGATGTCGGCGAATCTTCCAGATGATTATGATAAATTGGTGGCGCTCGGGAATAAACTTATGGATAATCGTCATTACGCGGTAGCGGTTGAATGTTACCGTCGCGCTCTGGCTATCGATTCCACTGATCCCGATGTTGTTTGCGACCTGGGTTCATGTCTCCATGCGACCGGTGATTTTGATGGGGCGATCAACATGTTTGAAAAGGCGATAGCCCTCGATTCCTTGCATGCCGTCGCATATTTCAATCTCGGCATTGTTTATCGGGCGATAAATAATAAAAGTAAGGCCGCATATTACTGGGAAAAATTAATCTCGATGTATCCGGATAAAGACCTTTCCGACTCCGCCCGGAGATATATCGAACATCTTGATTTATAAATCACATTTTCTTTCAGACAGAAAATTATTTTTGCCCGGCAAAAAAATAATTAAATTAAATGCATGCATGAGGGGATAAGAAAATCAGCCCGAAAGATATTCGACGGCCTTCTTGATATTGCCTATCCGCCTGTTTGTCTTTGCTGTGATGCCTTTATGGAACAAACAGACAAGCTGGTGTGCGATCGCTGCTGGATGCGGACGATGCAATTTGAATTTCCTTATTGCGCCAATTGCCGGGAAGTTCTCGAGAAGAATTTGACCTGTCCCGAATGCACGGGTGAATATTCGCTGCCCGTTTTCGCCCTGGGTCATTTCACCGAGCCTCTTAAAGAGATTATTCATAGATTCAAATATTATGGTTTTAAGAGGCTGGCTGATGATCTGGCGGGGCGGCTATTGGATTTATATTCCGAAAAAATGAAATCGCTCGATCTCGACGCGATAGTGCCGGTCCCGCTTCACAGCTATCGCGAAAAAAATCGAGGCTTTAATCAGGCGGCCGTTCTGTCCGATATAATTGGAAAGGGCCTGGGTGTCGGGGTGGTCCATGAAACTCTGGTCAGGATTAGAAGAACCAAGGATCAAACCCGGCTCAACCCGCAGCAACGAGAAGAAAACATTAAAGGCGCATTCAGAGTTTTCGGCGACACTTTAAGGGATAAGAGGGTAATGATAGTTGACGATGTTATCACAACCGGGGCAACGGTGCGGGAAGCACAAAAGGTCATTGGCGAAGCGGGCGCACGCACCGTGGCATATTGCGTAGCGGCGGCGGCCGGATAATGATTAAATTATGAATGAAACGATGACGAAAGATTCGGTACTGGAGGAGTACCTGCAGTACCTGGAGTTGGAGCGCGGTCTGTCGCAGAACAGCCTGGCGGCATATCGAAGAGATATCAATGAATTTAGGACGGCGTTCAAATTATCCGATGAATTCAATATCCGCCGAAAGGCTGTCAATGAATATATTGCAGGACTGAATGATCAGAACAGAAAGCCGGCTTCCATCGCCAGAAAAATATCATCGCTGCGCGGTTTTTATAAATATTTATATGAGCATGAATTGGTCCATGAAAATCTGTTTGAATTCGCCCGCGTTCCGCGAATTTCAAGATATCATCCCGACTATCTGACGATTGAGGAGATGGAAAAAATTCTGGCACAGCCTGATGTCAACACTGTCCCGGGAATTCGCGATATTGCCATTCTGGAGATGTTATATGGAACCGGAATAAGGATATCGGAATTAATCAACCTGAAATTATCGGCGATTTATGACGAGATTGGTTTTATTAAGATTATCGGTAAAGGGGGAAAGGAGCGATTAGTTCCTTATGGCAGTCAGGCTCGTCAGGCGACCGAAAAATATCTGACCGAAGTCAGGGAAAAAATAAGGGAGACGGCGCAAACCGATGTTCTTTTTCTTTCCAATCGAAATAAGAAATTTTCGCGGGTGGGTGTCTGGAAAATTATCAAGAAATATGCTCTAAAAGCCGGAACCGGTAAGGCGGTCACGCCGCATTCATTCCGGCATAGTTTTGCGACGCATATGATCGAGGGGGGCGCCGATCTCCGGACGATTCAGGAGCTTCTGGGTCACGCCAGTATCACGACGACGCAGATTTATACCCAGGTCGATAAAGAATATTTGCTTTCAATTCATAAGGAGTTTCATCCTCGCGAAAGGAAAGTGGCGGGGCATTAAGTTATGTTTCACTGCGCGTGCCGACAGGAAAATATCGATATTGTCTTTCAGCTTTCAAAGACATTTGGCGGCAATGAAATCTCATTTCATTATTTCCGGACGCTGGATGAATTTTTAGTTCTATCTCAGCGATACAACATTGATCTGGCGGTTATTGCCGGTGACGGCGATTTTCACAGTGAGCTGGAGTTAATACATCTGATTAAGAGTCATATTTTTCTTTCGATTATCCCGACCGTGCTGTATCATCCCGATCCGCCTGAATCGGTTTTAATTGCCGGGTTTGAAAACGGCGCCGATGATTTTCTGTACGGTGAATGGCGCGGGCGTTTATTCGACGTTCGCTTTCGCATGGTAGCCGAGCGAAGCCGGCGAGACATTTCATTTAATCCGTCGACGGCCTTACCGGGGCCGGGCTTGATCGAAAAAGAAATCGAGCGTTTGCTGAAACTCGAGGCTGATTTCGCCGTCTGTTACGCCGATATCGACGATTTTAAAGCGTACAATGACTATTATGGATATTATTACGGTGATAAGATGATTCGTCTGACGGCGCGTATTATTCGCGATGCTGTCTTTGATATTTGCCGCGAAGGATTCGTCGGCCATATCGGAGGCGACGATTTCGTTTGTATTATTCCACCGGGCGAGGTTAGCCCCATCTGTGAAAATATCATCAAGGTTTTCGACATTTTCGTTCCGTATCGTTACGCCGATGAGGACAGGGAGCGGGGAACGATTACCAGTCGGAATCGAAAAGGGGAGATTGAAACGTATTCGCTTTTGTCGATTTCAATTGCGGTGGTGATTAACCAGCGGGGGACATTTACACATGCCGGTGAGATGTCGCATATGCTGGCTGATTTGAAGAAATATACCAAATCTCTGAAAGGTTCCAATTACGTCGTCGAACGACGAAAGAAGTATTAGGGATTTTCTTTTTTTTCTAACGATTCAAGCAGATTATGAGCGGCCGTTAAGCCCGGTTTATACTGAAGCGCCTTTCTTAAATACGCTTTTACCGAATCGACGGGATGGTTGAAGCTGTAGAAAGTCACGGCCACACCGTAGTAGCCCTCGGCCAGAGCGGGATCGGTTTGGATCGCTTTGCGGTACATTTCCATAGCTCGATCCGGCTGCCGCGTCGAATAATAGATATTGCCCCAATTAAAATAATCGATAGCGCTCAACGGACCAAGCTTCTCACCGTCCAGAAACATCTCTTCGGCTTTGGCGAATTTATGCATTTTGGCGTAGAGTATACCCAGCTTAAAATAAATAAAACGATCGTCGGGAGCGATTTCCCCGGCCTTATTATAGGCTTTTTCCGAACCGAGGTAATCTTTTTTGTCGGCATAGAGATCACCCAGATTGATATAGGACTGATATAACTCAGGTTCGATTTTTAATGCTTCCCAATAAAGCTTTTCAGCCTCGTCGTATTTTCCCATATCTTCAAAGACCAGACCGATATTGTTATAGGCGCGTGCATATTTCGGATCGACTTTGACAGCTTTGCGGAGAATAGTCATGGCCTCATCATTTCGGCCCCGATTATGGAGAAGCAACCCCAGATTATTCAAGGCCATGGCCGAGTAGGGGTAAACGTCCAGTGCCTTTCTATATTCCAACTCGGCTTTGGCCGGGTTTCCCCGGCGTTCGTAAGTCAGAGCCAGATTCAGGTGAGTTTGGAAGGTATTTTCAAAACCGATGTCAAAATAAGTATGGTTGGAAAGGAATAGAGCAATCAAAAAAAGAAGGGCGTACTTGCCGAATCGTCGCCAGTCTTTTTGGAAGTAATAATTCCATAAGGCGGTGGCGCCGGTAGCGGCGAAGAGAAGCATGAATGGTATAACCGGCAATCTATGGCGCGCGGTAACGAGGAAGAGGACGACGGTCGGAATGTACCCGATTATAAATATATAAAAGAGCGACAGCTCTTTTTTCCGTGGCCAGAGATAGACCATCCCGACCAGACTGAAAGGCAGAATAAATCCGAACGGGAAATAGATGACTTTTTTCCATAAAAGAATCGAATACAGAGAAGAGTAGCGGCGGCTGTCATAAATATCGGTTTGATCCGAATTTTCAAAACCGACAAAAAAGTACACGATTTTTTTTAAGGTAATGGCGAGAAATTTGCCCGGATTCTTCCCGATAAATGTCAGGGCTTTTTTGGCCCAGAAAGCCGATTCCTCCGAGGCCGACAGCGAATGCCCGGCTTCTTTCTCGGCGGCCTTATGTGTCGCCTGAGTAAATTCATTCCAGGGCAGCGATTCATTCAGGTCAAGCTCGGGCATCAGCATCGTAAGACCTTCGGTTTCCGGATTATTTCCAATATAAAAATTTATTCCCCCTTGCGATGAGATAAGTATCGCCTCGCCGGTAACGATATAATTTCTGAGCGTGACCGCTAAAACCGGAATCAATACACCGGCCAGATAAATCAATGTTATAATCAATTTCTTTTTGATATCGTTTAATTCCGAGAGCGTGACATAAATCCAGATCAGGAAAAACGGTACAAGAAGGAGTATGTTCGGCCGGGCGATAGCGGCCAGGCCCGGGACGATTCCGGCCAGGAACCATTTGAGCGGGAGGAAACGTCCTTTATATTGAATCATAAGATAGACCGCCAGGAGATTCAAGAAGATGAACAGGACCGGAATAAGGAGCATCTCTTCATAAAAAACGATAGTGCCATACGCGGCGTAGGCCAATCCGGCAATTATGCCGGCTTTCTTGGAAATTATTTTTTTACCCAAAAGATACACCAAGACGGCCGACCCGGAGCCTATAAGCGCCTGAAGAAGCCGAACCGTGAATAATGAACCGCCGCTAATTTTGAGGAAAAGAGCCAGCAGGTAAGGATAAAGCGGCCCCCTGAAATAGGCTTCGCTACCCCAGAAATTTCCACCGATTATTTCCTTGGCCCAGTCGAAATTCCATAATTCGTCAATCATCGGGTAATAGAAAGTCGGATTGGAACGGGCCTGGATCAGATAAATAAGCCGGACAGAAATACAAGCAGCGGCCATTTATTTCTGCGTAAAAACCGTTTCATTTATATACAATTTAGCCTTTTTCGGATGCGGATGATTTTGCCTGGAAATAATATATGGCGGCCAAAGCGGCGAAGGCGATTAATGACAAATATGGTCCAAAGGCTCCAGTTAATGATTCCGTCATCGATTCATGCGCGCCGAAATAATCGCGATATTTGCCCCAGCTGACAATCACAAAGGCGGTTATAACACTCACCAGGGCATCGCCGGCAACAAGCCCGGAGCCAAAGAGGATACCCATTTGCTGGCGGATATTGAAAACTTTTTTGATTTTCGTTGATTTTTTTATCAGTAAAGCCAGTAAACCTCCAGTCATCAGAGGAGTTGACAATGACAGCGGCAGATAAAGGCCGATGGCGAAGGGCAGTGATTGAATTCCCAAAAGCTCAATAGCAAGCGCAATCATCCCGCCGACCATAATCGGGGCCCAGGGAATATTGGCATTCATCACTCCCTGGACGACGGTGGCCATCACGTTAGCCTGCGGGGCGAGAAGTCCGGTCGGATTTTGTTCCGATTGAAATCCGAAAGCATCCGCCAGAAGATAAATCGTAAAGCCCATGGCCAGTGCAGGGAAGAGCAGGCCGATAAATTCTGTCAATTGCATTTTCTTCGGAGTCGCCCCGAGCAAATACC
>Ga0315550_1001254_pt1 | contig 15790 bp, 13 predicted proteins | sample SalMarSW160190MG_2_FD_203100 | JGI IMG/M metagenome (GOLD analysis project Ga0315550, IMG submission 203100) | Salt marsh sediment microbial communities from the Plum Island Ecosystem LTER, Massachusetts, United States - Salt Marsh Sediment SW1601-90 ... | reverse complement strand
GGGCGGAAGCGCCGATGTGGCGGATCTTTCCCTTTTCCCTGTATTTCCGAACCAGGTCGAAGGTTCCGTTGTCCTGCATGGTCTGCCAGGTCTGTGGATCCGGAACTATGTGAAACTGGTAGAGGTCGATGTAGCCGGTTTGCAGACGCTGAAAAGAAAGCTCGATCTGCTCTCGGAGGGCTTCGGGTTCTCGAGCGGGTCCCTTGGTAAATACCAGTACGTCGGATCGGGGGTACTTCTTGATTGCTATGCCGATCCGCTCCTCCGAAGTCCCGTAGCCGGTGGCCGTGTCGATCCAGTTGAGACCCCCGTCCAGGGCCCGCCGGAGGACGTTGATGGACTGCTGTTCGCTGAGACGCTGGATGGGAATTCCCCCGAAGCCGATACGGGTAACCTGCAGTCCGCTCTTTCCCAGTCTGATCATTTTATTGCTCGTCATCCGGTTATTCTACCGCAGAGGCGGGTAACTAGCCAACCAATCTGCCGTGCTCCGGCCATCTCCACCGGCTGCTGGAGCTTCAGGTGGTTCGGCGCTGAGGAGTCGATGACGGCTTGTGGAGGATCAGCGCTTGAGCGGGCTGGTCTCCCGGGCCATGGTGCCGGTCTCCAGGATCTCCTGGATCTTGTAGGTGCCGTATTTCCGGGCTTTGAGAAATCCGTCCCAGGCGCTTTCGGCCAGCCGGCCCTCCCGCCACAGATCGAGGAGCCATTCCGCCGTGTACCCGGGATCCTCCTGGGGAATTCCGGCTTGAATCTCCAGCAGCCAGCGGCGGTTGAACACTTCCTGGGCTCCAATTGACGGGGACATGATCAGGGGGATACCCAGACCGCAGTAGAAGCTGAGCTCACTCGGTTTTGTCCAGAGGATGTCCGTGGATCGAATCGCCTGGCCGAACAGCTGGAAGTACTCCTCTTTGAGGGGACTGTAGATGATCCGCAGATGGGCACAGCCGGGAAGCAGCTCCTCCTTCAACTGGAGGAAGTAATGATGGACCTCCTCCCGAACGCCTGCCACCAGGTTGAGGGCGATCTCTCCGGATTCGATCTTGTCCCGCAGGCTCCTGGCGATCTCATATCCGAACTCCTTCTGAGCCCCTGCCCCTCCGACGGCGTAGGTGATTGTCAGCTGGCGCTGTTTCTTGAAGCGGCAGTTGCCCTTGCCCAAAAAGTGAACCACGTTCCGGCCGTGGAGCGGCCAGAAGCGGTCGTTGGGATCGAGGTAGAACAGGCGCTGGGCCGCGTCGGCCCGCAGTACATCCAGGTTGGCGTTCCCAAGGATCGACAGGGGGAAAGGGAAACCGGTCAGGAAGATCCGCTCATCCGGTACCCCGTAGCTCTTCAGACGCATTACAGCCCGACCACAGGGCGCCAGATAGTGAATCCGGCTGCTGCGGGGATTTTCCGCCACCCAGGCCCGGCTGATCTCCGCATCGCAGATGATGCAGTAGATGCGGCTGTAGCCGGCCTTGTCCGCGGCAATCGCCGGAGCCAGGTAGGAGGTTATCAGTGGCAGGGGTTTGCTCTTGATTCTCTCGAGCATCCCTCTGCACAGGCCGCGATCGACGAAGCGACCCAATAGTTTGACCTGGTAGGAGGGGGAGGACATATCCCGCATCGGGTAGAAGGAGGGGATGCTCTGCAGGGCGTCGAGCATCCCGAACAGGGGTTTGCCAATGATGGGAGTTTTGTGAACCCGGGAAAGGAACTCGTACATGCTGCGCATCCGGTCCCAGAGCTTCTTCTCCGCCGGATCGCTGGCTACTGTTCCGCCCACCGTGATGATCCCTCCCTCGGCGAGATAGCGGAGGGGATAGGTGGCCCGCTGGTGACCAAGCCCCATGTCCACCGTGGCTACCCAGGCTTTCTGTATTTCCTGCTCTTGTGCCATTACGCTTTCTCCCTTTTTCTCTGGCTAGCCTATCGCAATCTTCGATCAGCAACTAAAATGAGGATTGCGATATCCTCTTCCAGCCGATTTTCGGCTGTCATCGTAATATCGGCACCTGTGGGGATTGAATACATCACAATTGCAGGACCCATCTCACGGGATCAGCCCGGCTACGAAGCGGGCCGTTGCCTGCCCCAGATCCGGCCGTCCGGCGTTTTGGTGGATGAACTCCACGATGCGGGTTCCAACGATTACTCCGTCGGCGTAGCGGGTTAGCCTGCGGGCATCCGCCCGAGTCTTCACGCCGATGCCGATGCAGATCGGCGTGTCGGTCAGCCTGCGGATCAGGCGGATGCGGTTTTCGACCGCCTCGCCGGCTGTCAACTCCAGTCCGGTGATCCCCAGTTGGGGCACGTAGTAGAGGAATCCGGAGGCGGAGGCGAGGATACGCTTCAGACGTTCCTCGGGGGTCAGCTCCGAGGCCAGCAGTACCGTGCATAGATCCCGCTTCCGGGCCAGGTAAAAAAAATCGGGGTCCGCCTCCGGGGGCAGATCCGCGATGATGAATCCATCCACCCCCGCTGACCGAGCAGTTTGCAAACAGCGCTCCCTGCCGTACTGGAGGAACACGTTCCAGTAGCCCATGAGCAGGATGGGGAGATCGGTGAGCTGGCGCAGCGCAGACACGCGTTCGAAGATCTCCGCGAGGGTGACTCCCCGGGACAGAGCCCGGTTGGCCGCAGCCTGGATTATCGCTCCGTCGGCTATCGGATCGGAGAAGGGGACGCCGAGCTCCACGGCAGTGACCCCCACCCGCTCCAGCTCGCAGATGATGCCCCGCAGCGCTTCCCAGGAGGGCTCCCCGGCCATGATGTAGGCGATGAAAGCCTTTCCGCCCTGCTTGTTCAGCCGGCCCATCCGTTCCGTCAGCCTGTTCATGTTGCACCTCCTGCGTCGGGATGAGATTCGAGGAAGCGCGCAACCTGCTGGCAGTCCTTGTCGCCCCGCCCCGACAGGTTGACGATGATGATCCGCTCCCTGTCCATACCGGCGGCCTCCTTGCGGGCCTGAGCCAGGGCGTGGGCGCTCTCCAGGGCGGGCAGGATGCCCTCCAGGCGGGCCAGCTCCTGAAAGGCGGCCACGGCCTCGCCGTCCGTGGCGCTGACATAGCGAGCCCGCCCCGAGTCCTTCAAATGACAGTGTTCCGGACCCACGCCGGGGTAATCGAGGCCAGCGGAGATCGAATGGGTGGGATGAACCTGGCCGTGGGTGTCTTGCAGCAGGTACATGTGGCTGCCGTGAAACACACCCCGGGTGCCCAGAGTCAGGGTGGCGGCATGGCGGGGTGTGTCGATTCCGTCCCCCGCCGCCTCCACGCCGACCAGAGCCACCTCCCGGTCTTCCAGAAACTCGTAGAACAGCCCGATGGCGTTGCTGCCTCCATTGACGCAGGCCACGCAAAGATCCGGCAGGCGTCCCTCCTTGTCGAGGATCTGACGTTTCGCCTCCCGGCCGATCACCCGCTGGAAATCCCGCACGATCGTGGGGTAGGGATGGGGTCCCACGGTGGAGCCGAAGATGTAGTAGGTGCTCTTCAGATTCGTGACCCAATCACGGAAGGCCTCGTTGATGGCGTCTTTGAGGGTGCGGCTTCCGCTTTCAACGGGAACCACTTCGGTGCCCAGCAGGCGCATGCGGAACACGTTGAGGGACTGCCGTTCCACGTCCTCCTCCCCCATGTACACGGCGCACTCCATACCGAACAGAGCGGCCACCGTGGCGGTGGCTACGCCGTGCTGACCGGCACCGGTTTCGGCGATGATCCGTGTTTTCCCCATGCGCCGGGCCAGGAGGATCTGGCCGACCGTGTTGTTGATCTTATGGGCTCCGGTGTGATTCAGATCCTCCCGCTTCAGATAGATCCGGGCCCCGCCCCAGGCCTCGGTCAGGCGGGCGGCAAAGGTCAGAGGTGTGGGGCGGCCGTCGTACTCCGCCAGGTAGTGCTCGTACTGGGCCTGGAACTCCGGGTTCCTGATGGCCGACTCATACTCCGCCTCCAGCTGCTGGAGGGCCGGCATGATCATCTCCGGAACGAACTGTCCCCCGAAATCGCCGAAATATCCGACCCGTCGATCCTCTGTTTTGTTCTTCATCTGTTCCTCACTGCTTCGAAAAATGTTTTCATCTTTTGTCGATCCTTGATGCCCGGCCGGCTCTCCAGAGCGCTCGAGGCGTCCACTGCATAGGGCTGGACCGTCGCCACCGCGGCTTGCACGTTCTCCGGTCCCAGCCCTCCGGCCAGGAGGAAGCGTTTGTCCGGGAATGACTGAACGAGCTCCGCTGCCAGCTGCCAGTTTGCCCGTGCCCCGGTACCGCCGAGCTTGCCCTGCACGTACGGTTCCAGGAGGATGTAGGGGGTGCGATAGCTTTCGACCAGCTCGAAGATGCTCCGATCCCGGATGCGCAGGGCCTTGATCACGGGTAGCTCGAACCGGGCGCAGTACTCCGGGTCCTCATCTCCGTGCAGCTGCAGCACGGTCAGGTCGGCCCGTAGTGCAGCCTCTTCGATGAAGCATCTGTCTGCGTTGACGAACACCCCCACCCGCTCCACCTCCGACTGTTTTCCCTGATGCCCTTTCTCCGGGCTGCGCAGGATCGCCCCGGCCGTCTTCGGGGTTATCTGCCGGGGGCTGGGGGCGAAGATGAAGCCCAGATAATCGGCGCCAAGGGTAACGGCCAGCCGGGCATCCTCAGCGCGGGTGAGCCCGCAGATCTTGATTCGTACGCGGGGCGGTGCGGCCGCCTCGGCGAATTCCGCTTTCCCGTTTGCTTTCACGGCGAACCTTTGAGTCGGCGCAGCTCGAGCCCGGGATCTTCCGCCCGCATCAGCTGTTCGCCCACCAGGAAGGCGCGGATGCCCACGGTCTTCAGGCGGCGGATATCCTCCGGTCCCGAGATCCCGGATTCGCTCACCCCGGTGACCTGCCCGGGCAGGCCGCGCGCCAGATCGAGGCTGACGGCGATATCCACCTCGAAGCTGTGAAGGTTCCGGTTGTTGATGCCCACGATGCCGGCACCGCAGGCCAGAGCCCGACCGAGCTCCCTGGCGCAGTGAACCTCCACCAGAGCCTCCATGGACAGCTCCCGGCTCAGTTCGATCAGCTCGCTCAGGCTGCGGTCCTCCAGGGCGGCCGCGATCAGCAGCAGGGCATCCGCCCCGGCTGCCCTGCTTTCATAAATCTGGTAGGGATCGAAGAGAAAATCCTTGCGCAGCAGGGGAAGCTTCCCAATTTTTCGCAGCGTCTTCAGATCCTCCAGGGAGCCGCCGAAGTGATCCTCCTCGGTGAGCACCGAATAGGCATCGGCTCCCCCTCTCTCGTACGCCCGGTGAATCTCCGCCAGGTCGAAGTGAGGCCGGATCACCCCCCGGCTGGGGGAACGGCGCTTGAACTCCGCGATGATGGCGATGGTGTTGTCTGAACTGCCTGCGTGGCTATCGGCCGGCGCCCCGGAGTGCGCGGCGTCTTGCCGGGGATCCAATGCGGCCCGGAAGTTCCGGGGCGGCGGCAGATCCCGGCAGCGCCGTGCCAGCTCCCCTCGGGGAATCCGCCGCCTGCTCTCCTGCAGCCGTGCCGCCTTGTCCGCCAGTATGCGCTCGAGGATCGAGGGAAGCTCCAGTGGGCGGCCATCGATCCGGGATTCAGAACCGGATTCAGGCATTGCTCAGCTTCCTCAGGGCTTCGAGCTTGATCAGGGCTTTGCCCGAAGCCAGGGAATCCCTGGCCAGCTCGAGACCTTCGACCAGGGTTTCCGCCCCGCCGCCGACGTAGATAGCCGCGGCTGCGTTGAGCAGGGCCACCTCCCGGCGGGGCCCGCTATCCTTCCCTTCCAGGATGTCGAGGAGGATGCGGGCGTTCTCCTCGACCGTGCCTCCGGCCAGTTCTTCGGGCCGGCACAGCTGCAGGCCCAGATCGGCGGGATCGAGAACCCATTCCCGGAGCTGCCCGTCCTTGAGCTCGGTTACATAGGTCGATCCGGTCAGGGTGATCTCGTCCAATCCGTCCGATCCGTGGACCACCAAGGCCCGCTCGACACCGACGTTCTTGAGGGCTCCGGCCATGATCGGAACGAGCTTCCGGTCGAACACGCCGAGAACCTGGGCCTGGGCGAAGGCTGGATTGGACAGGGGGCCAAGGATGTTGAAGATGCTGCGGACGCCGATCTCCCGGCGGGGGCCGATGACGTGGCGCATGGCGCTGTGCAGCTTGGGGGCGAAGAGGAAGCCGATCCCAGCCTGATTGATGCAGTGGGCCATCTTTCCGGCCTCTATTCCGGTGTCGACCCCCAGCTCCCGCAGCACGTCGGCCGAGCCGCAGCGGCTGGAGACCGACCGATTTCCGTGCTTGGCGATGGGAACACCGGCACCTGAGGCGATCAGGGCGGCAGCCGTGGAGACGTTGAAGGTATGGGCGCCGTCTCCTCCGGTGCCGCAGGTATCCACGACTTTGAAGCCGGGAGGAATCGGTACGTGGGTTGCTTTGTCGCGCATTACCTCGGTGGCCGCGCTGATCTCCTCCACGGTCTCCCCCTTGATGCTCATGGCGGCGAGAAACGCCCCGGTCTGGGCCGGGGTTGCCTCCCCGTCCATGAGGATGCGCATGACTGTGATCATCTCTCCGCGGTTGAGATCTTCCCCCTTTACCAGCCTGGCGATTGCCTGCTTCATGTCGATCGCCGGGCCCTCCTTGATCCGCTCGAGGAAGTTCCGGATCATCCGCCTGCCAACCGCCGTGGCCACCGATTCGGGGTGAAATTGGACTCCCTCCACCTCGTACTGCCTGTGCCGGACGGCCATGATCTCCCCCTCCGCGGTCCACGCGCTCACCTCGAGTGAATCGGGGAGGCTCCTGGGCTCGATGATCAGGCTGTGGTAACGCACCGCCGGAAAAACCGGCGGCAGGCTGGAGAAGAGGGTGCGGGAGTCGTGGAGGATGTCGCTGGGCTTACCGTGCATCAGCCGGCTGGCTTGAACGATCCGTGCCCCGAAGGCGGCGCCCACGGCCTGATGTCCAAGGCACACACCCAGGACCGGAATCTTGCCGGCGAAATGGCGGATCATCTCCACCGAAATCCCGGCCTCATTCGGCGTGCCCGGCCCCGGCGAGATCACCAGATAGTCCGGACCCAGGCGCTCCGCCTCTTCCGAAGTCAGCCCGTCATTCCGGAAGACCCGTACCTCCTGGCCCAGCTCCCCGAACAGCTGCACCAGGTTGTAGGTGAAGGAGTCGTAGTTGTCGATCATGAGGATCACAGCGTTCCTCCTCTGGCCATCTGGATAGCCCGAAACAGGGCTTGGGCCTTGTTCAGAGTTTCCTCGTATTCCCGTTCAGGAATCGAGTCGGCCACGATTCCCGCACCGGCCTGAACGTAGACTCTGTCCCCGCTGACCAGCATCGTGCGGATGGTAATGCAGGAATCGAAGTTGCCGTTGAAGCTGAAGTAGCCCACCAACCCGGCGTAGGGTCCGCGCCGGGTCGGCTCCAGCTCTTCGATGATTTCCATGGCCCGGATCTTCGGCGCCCCGCTGACGGTGCCGGCCGGAAAGGTGGCGGCGATCAGGTCGAAGGCATCCCGGTTTTCTTCCAGAGCGCCCCCCACGTCGCTGACTATGTGCATCACGTGGGAGTATCGCTCCACCACCATGAACTCGGTAACCCGCACGCTGCCGTAGCGGCAGACCCTGCCGATATCATTGCGGGCCAGGTCGACCAGCATCAGATGCTCGGACCGTTCCTTTTCATCCGCCAGCAGCTCTTTTTCCAGACGCATGTCTTCCTCCACGGTGACGCCCCGGGCGCGGGTGCCGGCGATCGGCCTGATTGTAACATCTCCGCCGAAGGAACGGACGTGAATCTCCGGCGAGGCTCCCACCAGTTTGGTATCCCCGAAGTGGAGGTAGAACATGTAGGGGGAGGGATTCACGATGCGCAGCGCCCGGTACAGGCTGAAGGCATCCCCTGCGAAGGTCGAATCCAGCCGTTGGGACAGCACGGCCTGGATGATATCCCCCCGCTGGATATAGTCTTTGCAGGTCCTCACGGCCTCGAGAAAGTCCTGTCGTTCGAAGTTGGAGTTGGGATGCTCCTCCCCCTGTACCCGCCCGTTTTGTCTCTGAGCCTCCGGCAGCGGGCGCCGAAGATCGGCGAGAATCTGCCGAAGGACACCCGCGGCCTGGTCGTAGAGAAGATCGAGGTTGTCCCCGGGGCGAGCCTGCAGGTTGTGCATTACCGTGAGCTTGTGGCTGACATTATCGAAGGCCACGATCGTATCGGTGAACATGAACAGCATGTCCGGCACGCCCAGATCATCCGGGTTGGTTTCGGGAAGACTCTCCAGCTGCCGCACCGCATCGTAAGCGATGTAGCCTACCGCTCCGCCGGCAAAGGGGGGAAGGGCGGGGTCCGACACGGGCACAAACTCTTCGGTCAGCTTCTTCAGCTCTCCCAGGGCATCGGCGGATTCGATCGCCGTGACCCGGGATCCCCTGCGGATCGTTACCTTGCCTCCCCGGGCTTCGAAGATGATGCTCGGGTCCCGTCCCAGGAAGCTGTAACGGCCGACCTGGGTTCCCCCTTCCACGGATTCGAGCAGAAAGGTGTTCTCTCCCCGTCTCAGCTTGAGGTAGGCGGAAACCGGCGTCTCCAGATCGGCGTACACCTCCGTGTAGACGGGAATCAGGTTTCCTTCTCCGGCCTTCTGTTTGAACTCCTGCCGGCTCGGTAGTACGGTCATCGTCTCCTCCCAATCTCACTCGGCCTCGGCTCGCTTCCCCCGCAGCGTGCCCAGGTTCCATTACCAACCCGCTGCCGCCGGGGGCAATAAAAAAAGCCATGCATCGCATGGCTTGCGCTTGTTTTTTATGCCCTTACAAGCAAAAAGCCGGGCGACCCGAAATCATCGAACCGCCGCGGCTCTGACCTGAATATACAAAGCGTCAGGCTAACCGGACGGCCCAGGGGGGAAGGACCACCACGACCACACGCAATGTAATTCGTTTCTATTCATAGTAACATCAGGATCATAGCAGCATCGCGATTTTTTGGCAATAGGTTCCGACAAAAAAAATAGAAAAATCGGTGCCCTCGCCGCCGATGTGAGGGCTACAGCAGCCCGACCCGGGTACCGACCTTGGTAAAAGCCTCGAGGGCCCGGTCCATATCCTCCCGGTTCAAGGCCGCGGAGGCCTGTACCCTCAGCCTGGCCGTGCCTTCCGGCACCACCGGAAAGCCGAAGCCGGTGACGAACACCCCCTCATCCAGAAGTTGCTCGCTCATGCGAATGGCAAAGGAGGTCTCCCCCACCAGGATCGGGATGATCGCAGAGGGCGCATCGAGGGACTGGAACCCCCGCTCCCGAAGTCCCTTGCGCAGGTAGGCGGCGTTGTCATGAAGCTTCTTCACCAGTGAAGGGTTCGCTTCGAGCACCTCCACGGCCTTCATGGCGCTGGCGGCGATCGTTGCCGGCAGGGCATTGGAGAAGATCTGCGGACGGGAGGACTGGGTGAGCAGCTCGATGACCTGGGTGCTGGAGGCGACGAATCCACCGGCCGCGCCGCCCAGGGCCTTGCCCAGGGTACCGGTGATCACATCCACCTGGCCGAGAAGGCCGAAGTGCTCGGCCACGCCCCGGCCCGCCCGGCCCATAACACCGGTTCCGTGGGAGTCGTCCACCAGGGTCACGGCGTTGTACTTGCGGGCCAGTTCCACGATCGCCGGTAGAGGGGCCAGGTCTCCCTCCATGCTGAACACGCCGTCGCTGACGATCAAACGGGTTCCTGCATCCTGAGAGCTTTGCAGCCGCTGTTCCAGTTCCTCCATGTCGGCGTGCTTGTAGATCAATCTGCGCGCGTTGCTCAGGCGCACGCCGTCGATGATGCTGGCGTGGTTCAGAGCATCTGAGATGATTGCATCCCCCTCACCGACCAGAACCGGGATTGCCCCGGTATTGGCATTCCAGCAGGACACGTAGCTCAAGGAAGCCTCTGTGCCCATGAAGGCTGCCAACTTGTGCTCCAGCTCGCGATGTATGGAAAAGGTCCCGCAGATGAAGCGAACCGAAGCCGTACCGGCTCCGTAGCGTTCCAGCGCTTCCTGTCCCGCCCGGATCACCTGCGGGTGATTGGCCAAACCGAGGTAGTTGTTGGAGGATAGAATGATGATGTCCCCCTTTCCCTCCATCCGCACCCGGGCATCCATCGGGCTTTGCAGGTAACGCAGGCGTTTCAGGGTGCCCTTGTTCTTCATCTCTTCGATCATTACGCCCAGGGATCTGTGATAATCTTTATTCATACTTCCATGATAGTACCACCGCGACCGCTGCGTCCAGGCAGGGTTCGCCCGTAGGCCCTGGGAAAAGTGGTAAAATTTAAAGCCGCTTTAAATATTGCTGGAAACCTGAGGGTTTCGGGTTCGGCTCATGGAAATCCGCAAGGCTATGTCGAGCCCCGCGCACACGAGCCCCGCGCACGCTTGACGAGACGGTGCGGGACCGATACGCTGCACTTTGCTATGAGCGAGTACATCATCAGCGGGATTCAGCAGATCGGCGCCGGCATCCCGGATCTGTCCGGTGCCTTCCGCTGGTACCGGAAAAAGCTTGGTTTCGACATCCGGGTATTCGAAGACGACGGAGAAGCGGCCCTGATGCTGCCCTACACCGGGGGAAAGCCAAGAGCCCGGCATGCTGTCCTGGCGCTGAACCTGCAGGGCGGGGGCGGCCTGGAGGTCTGGCAGTCGAAAGGGAGAAAAACAGAGGCTCCGGATTTTCACGTTCAGCCGGGAGATCTGGGCATCTTCGCAGCCCGGATCAAGGCGCGCGATGTGCATCGGGCTTTCGACTTTCTGAAAAAGGAGCAGGCGGAGCTGCTTGGGGGAGTCGCAACCGACCCTGTCGGAGAAGCCCATTTCTTTATAAGAGATCCCTTCGGGCTGATCTTTCAGGTCGTCGGGGGCAATGGCTGGTTCTCGAAAACCAGGTTTCCCACCGGCGGAGCGGCGGGCTGCCTGATCGGGACCGCCGATGTGGGAAAGGCGCGGGAGTTCTATGCCGAGATCCTGGGATACGACAGCGTACTGTATGACGAAACGGGAACGTTCGCAGATCTCGAGCCCCTTCCCGGCGGAAGCGGAACGTTTCGGCGTGTACTTCTGGCCCACAGCCGGCCCCGCCGGGGAGCATTTGCGCCCGTCCTGGGACCGACGAAGATCGAGCTGTTACAGGCGTTGGATCGGCGGCCCAGAAAGATATTCGCCGGTCGCTACTGGGGTGATTTGGGGTTCATTCATGTCTGTTTCGACGTGAACGGGATGGATGATTTGAAAGCTCACTGCGATCAGCTCGGCTACCCCTTCACCGTGGACAGCGGAAGCGGTTTCGATATGGGGGATTCCGCCGGGCGGTTCGCCTACACCGAAGACCCGGACGGGACCCTAATCGAGTTCGTGGAAGCCCACAAGCTGGAGATCGTGAAGAAGTGGGGCTGGTATTTGGATCTCGGCAAAAGGCGCCCCGACAAGGCGCTGCCCCGCTGGATGTTGAGGAGCTTGGCCCTCAACAGGGTAAAGGACTAAAAGCCGCTTCGCCCTCCGCAGCTGGTACTACGCCTTCAGCGGGCGGGTGTGGATGCCGCACTCTCCACCGCACTTGCTCGTTCCCACCCAGCGGCCGGCCCGCTCGTTGTCGTCGGTGGTAATCTTTGTGCAGGGTGCGCAGCCTAGAGAGCGATATCCTCTGGCATAGAGCGGATTGACCTCCACGTTGTTGAGCGCCAGATACTGCCAGACCTCCCGTTCCTTCCACAGCAGGATCGGGTTCAGCTTGAACAGTCCCAGGTCCCGCTGCTCCACCTCCTTGTAGTCTGTACGGGTTCTGCCTTCGGTGCAGCGCAGCCCCGTCACCCAGCAGCGCACCCCCATCTCTTCGATTGCCCAGCGCGTAGGTTTGACCTTCAAAAGCTCGCAGCAGCGATCCGGATCCGTGTTGTACAGATCCTTCGGGATTTTTTCGTCGTTTTTATAAACCCGAAGTTCGGGATAGGCTCGAATCTGTTCGTTCATGAACTCCTTGGTCTCTTTCGGCTTAAAGCGGGTGGTGACGATGAAACCTCGAATTGCACGGTTCACCTGCTTGGCCAGGTGCCAGACCGCTACGGAATCTTTACCCAGGCTGTTGGCCACGACCAGCGCATCACCGAACTCGCGATAGGCATTCTCGATCAAGGCCAGAGAACGCTCAACCTTCTCATTGAATGTGAGTTTGTCTACAAGATATGCCGGGGGGTTTTTTTCTCTAACTGCATTCATGCGATTGTCTCCTCTCATCTTCTGAAAAAGATTGAAATGGAACATAGCAGAATACCGGACACAGTCTGGGCGAACTGCAGGTTTCCTGTCAAGATGGGGAGTGTTGGAAAATTGAAAATTCATCAAAATAAAATTTTTAAAGCCGAATATTTGAATATAATATTCAAATATTCAATCAGCGAAAAAAATAGACTTTTCTTTTTTATAGTTTCGTGGTACGTTTCAAGGAGAATATTCGGGCTAAAGTTGTTTGGGGAGGAATAAAGATGAAGAATCAGGAAGCCACAATTGAAAAAAAACCACGATTGAGAAAGAGAATAATTACGCCTTTGCATCCTCAGTTGAAAGAGAAGGGTATGCCGGATCTGTTTGACAAGTGTCGCGGCGAAGGCGGCTACTTCGGCTACTTCAGAGCCCGCAACGATATGTTCTTTTCCAGGCCGGTATTGGACGGAGTTCCCGGCCCGCGTATGAAGTATCAGGGGAAAGAAGTCATTATGTGGGCGATCAACAACTATCTGGGGCTCGCCGGCAACGAGGAGGTGAGGAACGCGGCTCGAAAGTCCCTGGAGACCTGGGGGACCTTCACACCCATGGGTTCCCGGATGCTGACAGGGAATACGGACCGGCACATCGCCCTTGAGAGCAAACTGGCGGCCTACCTGCAGAAACCTGCCGCGGCGTTGTTCAACTACGGCTATCTCGGGGTCATGGGCACGATCAGTGCTCTGACCGGACGGGACGATGTGATCGTAATGGATCGCCTGAGTCACGCCAGCATTGTTGACGGTACGATCCTGGCCTCCGCGGGCAAGAGATTCCGGCCCTTCAAGCACAATGACATGAATCACCTGGAGCATCATCTCAAAGCCGCTAACCGCCTTCGCAAGGGGGGCATCCTGATCGTGATCGAAGGTGTGTACGGCATGCGGGGAGATCTGGCAAATCTGCCGGGGATCTGTGATCTCAAAGAACGCTACGGAGCCCGCTTGTTCGTCGACGATGCCCATGGGTTCGGCGTCATGGGTGAACACGGTCGTGGCACCGGGGAACACTTCGGCGTACAGGACAGAATCGATCTGTACTTCGGAACCTTCGCCAAGGCCTTTGCAGCCATCGGGGGCGTAAGCGCAGGGGAGGAGGATGTGGTGCGCTACATCAAGTACAACGCTCGGACCAACGTATTTGCCAAGAGCCTCCCCATGATCTACGTCGATGCCCTGGATGCTTCTCTGGATCTGATCGCCAGTCGCCCCGAGTACCGGCAGAGAATGTGGGAGGTGGCCAGGAGGTTGCAGCGTGGGCTGATAGAAGAGGGCTACGATATCGGTGATACCCAATCTCCCATCACTCCGGTGTACGTCCCCGCCGGCAGCGAGCAGATCGCCATGGGGATGATCAAGATGCTCCGGGAGGATTACGGCGTCTTCGTATCCGGAGTAACCTATCCGGTCGTACCCCGGGAAGTGGTTATGTTCCGCATGATCCCCACGGCTTCTCACTCCGACGAAGATGTGGATCTGACCGTGGCAGCCTTCAAGAAAATGCGGGACCGGATGAATCTCGATCTCTCGGAAAAACCTTCTCTGAGGAACCGCTAGGCTGAAAAAACCCTCGGGCGGACCCGGTTGGGCTTTGGCGGGCCTACTTGTCCTGCGCCCGGGCGATTGCCCGCCGATCCCGCAGGGTACCGCTCCCGGGCAGGCGGACTCTTCGTTTCAGCGCCCGTTCCAGGAGGCGGAGGATATCGTTCATCAGGTTCTCGGCTGCCGCGGAATGGAGGTTCATCAGGATCGCGTCGTAGATCGCCAGCACCATGCGCTGGGGATTCTTGTACTGACGCACCCGTAAAACCCCTTTGCGGCTTCCCTCCTGAAGAATCTTGGTGATGACTTTTTCCACATGGCTGCGGAGCATGCTGTCGCCTGTACTCCGGTTCTGCTGTCCCGGGTAGAAATACTTCTTGTCCCCGGTGAGAATCCCCAGTAGGATCGGATTGTTCCTGATCCCAAGTGTCGTAAAGCGGTACAGGGCTTTCAGCTTGTTCATCGGAGATTTGAAAGCTCCCACCAGACGATCCACCGAGCGGATTCCCTTGCTCTCGAGATTATCGAGAATCTGCTGGTAGAAGACCTCTTTGCTGGGAAAGTAGGTATAAAAACTTCCCGTTCCTACACCCGCTTCCTTGGTGATGTCTTCTATGTTGACATCCTTGTATCCGTAGCGGCTGAACAGCCGCTCTCCGATCTTTAGAAACAGATCTTGTTTCCCCGTCCCCATCCCTCTGCGTTCTCCTGCTCAATCCAAGCTACGAAACGCGGCCAGGTTCTCTAAGGCCGGTCGGAGGCTGCCGTGTTCCATCTGCTCGACCAGATCCACAGCCAATCGATTGTAGGGGACAGGAATCCCCGATCGCTCGGCGCTCTGCACCACTGTCCCGTTGATGAAGTCTATCTCGGTTTTGAAGCCCCGGCGCATAGAATCGAGCATCGAGGATTCATCATGGCGGTTTTTGTACCCGATGATGCGGATCAGGAGGTGTTTGAGGAATCGAGAATATCCCGCAACCGAGAGGAAGCGCTCGATGTTCAGCCCCGCGCCGAGGGGTTCGAAGGTGATGCCTTCGGCTCGACCGACTGCGAACAGCTCTCTGCCGATTCGAAGCATAACCTTCCGAATCTCTGCCCTTGCTGCCAATTGCCCGAACGAGAGGCCGGTGATCGCCCCCAATGTCGTGAAGGTCATGGTGATAGCCAGCTTGGACCAGAGAACGCCTCGGATGTTGGGGGAAATCGTCACCGGAAAGATAGGGGAGAGGAGGGCTTGAGCCTTGGACACGGCCGTCGCGGGCGGCGCAGCATCGAGGCTGCCGATGATGAAAGAACCCGAGTTCGTGATCCTGTACTCTCCGGGCGCCTCCATCGAGGCGCCCCAGAGAACGCAACCTGGAACCAGGCGCCCGGCTGCGACCACGCCGACCAGATCGAGGGCAACCAATCCATTCTGAACCGTGATCACGCAGGCTTCAGGGGCTAGATTCTGGTTAAGAGATCTTGCAGCCTCTACAAGGCTACCCGCTTTGGTAGCCAGGATCAGGGCGTCGAAGGACTCGTTTCCGGCCTTCTCCACCAGGCGCACCCCCCAAGTCCGCGTGCGTTTTCCCCGCCGCAGGGTAAGTCCGTTGGTCATGATCGCCTCTGCAATGGAGGGATCGCGGTCGATGACCGTAAGGTTAGTGTCCGGCCGCCCGGCGATACCGGCGGCCATAACCCCACCAAGACTTCCGCAGCCCAGAATTGCCACATTCATACGATTCAGATAACCGTCAAAATAGGGGGGATTCGCCGGGTTGTCAAGTTCAGGGTAACGGTGCGCGCTAGTACCGGTAGTGCTCCGGCTTGAAGGGACCATCCCTGGGAACACCGAGGTACTCCGCCTGGCTGGGCTTCAAGCTCGTGAGCTTTACCCCAAGATGCGGCAGATGCAGGCGTGCGACTTCCTCATCCAGGTGTTTCGGCAGGATGTACACTTTTTTCTCCAG
>Ga0315550_1001253_pt1 | contig 15793 bp, 18 predicted proteins | sample SalMarSW160190MG_2_FD_203100 | JGI IMG/M metagenome (GOLD analysis project Ga0315550, IMG submission 203100) | Salt marsh sediment microbial communities from the Plum Island Ecosystem LTER, Massachusetts, United States - Salt Marsh Sediment SW1601-90 ... | reverse complement strand
GAGCCAGACAACGAGCAGCACCGGGGTCAGCGCCGCCAGGGCGAACCAGGTCAGGGCGTATTCGAAATGCCGGTTCGGAAAGTCGATGACGGTCTCCCCGGCCTGCGGCAGCCCGGTTTCGGTGTCTATCAGGTCGACGGTGAACGGGGCGATTTCGGAGGTCTCGCCGGCACTGCGGGGGAAACGGTGCGGGTCTCGGACATAGTCAAGGTGCGCGCCGGGATCGGATGGCGGTGTGAACCAGTTGGCCGCCTCGGGCCGTCGCATCAGGCCGGCAAGCGCCACGGTCCCGTCGGGCGGGAGATCGAAGTCCGCGAGGCGGTCGTCGGGCACGAAGCCGCGATTGACCCACACCGACCCGCCATCGGCGAGCGCCAATTCGTGCATGATCCAATAGCCGGGGCCGCCGTAGGCGCCGCGCGGCGCACCCAGGGCGGTAAACACCATCACCGGCGCCTGCCGGGTGAAGACGCCTTCGAAACGCACCGGCGTGAAGTCGTAGTCCTGGGGCGTCAGCCCGGCCCAATCCGCGGTCGGCGGCAGCGAGACCGGCGGGCTTCCGACCCGGGACTCGGCGGCGGAGATGAGCTGGCGTTTGAACTCCAGCCGCTGCAGCTGCCAGACGCCAAGGGCGACGAACAGTGCAGCTGCCGCGAGCATGAGCGCGACAAATGAGCCCGTCTTGAAGGACCGCGTCACCGACCGGCTTCGCCGGCGTCGTTGGCGAATTGCAGGGCGATGAACGTCGCCTTGAAGGGCCGCAACAGCCACAGCGAAAGCGCCAGGGCGGCAGGTATCCACACCAGCAGGTGCACCAGGATCGGCGGGGCGAACAGCATCTCGGTGACCAGCGCCAGGCCGCCGATGATGAACCCGACGATCAGCATGATGAGAACGGCGGGTCCGTCGCCGGAATCGGCGAAGCCGAATTCGAGCCCGCAGTTCTCACAGCGTTCGGCGAGCTTGAGATAGCCGGCAAACAGCTTTCCGCGGCCGCAGCGCGGGCACCGGCATTTGAGGCCGGCGACGAACGGCGAGACAGCGTGCGGTTGGCTCATGGTTGCCGGCGTCAGAGCCAACACCCCGCGGCTTGCGTCAATGGGCGGGCACGGCGCCCCAGGTTCCCCACACATAGATGCACGAGAACAGGAACAGCCACACCACGTCGACGAAGTGCCAGTACCAGGCGGCGAATTCAAATCCGAGATGCCGCTCGGCATCGAACTGGCCCGCCATGGCACGGAGCAGGCAAACGGTCAGGAAGATCGAGCCTATGATGACATGCGCGCCGTGGAAGCCGGTCGCCATGAAGAAGGTGGCGCCGTAGATGTTGCCGGAATAGGCGAAGCCGGCATGCAGGTATTCATAGGCCTGCACGCCGGTGAAGCTCACGCCGAGGATAATCGTCAGCACCAGCCCCCATTTCAGGCCGTCACGGTCGTTGTTGATCAGGGCATGGTGAGCCCAGGTGACGGTGGTGCCGGACGTCAGAAGCAGTAGCGTGTTGAAGAATGGCAGGTGCCAAGGGTCGAACGTCTCAACCCCGACGGGGGGCCAGACGCCACCTGTGTAGGCGACGCGGGCAACCTGAGCGGCCTGATCGTGGAGAAAGAAGGCATCGAAATAGGCCCAGAACCAGGCGACGAAGAACATCACCTCGGAGGCGATGAACAGGATCATCCCGTAGCGGTGCGAGAGGCGGACGACAGCGGTGTGGTCGCCTCGCGTCGCCTCGATCACGACGTCGCGCCACCACCCGAACATGGTGTAGGCGACGCCGGCCAGGCCGATGATGAGGATCCAGTAAGTGCCGCCGCGCATGAAAATGGCGCCGCCCAGGGCCGTGGCGAACGCCGAGACGGCACCGATGATCGGCCACGGGCTTGGATCGACGAGATGGTAGGGGTGGGTCCTGGCTTCGGCGGCCATCTTCAGCTTCCCTGATTGTCGGCAGGATAGAAGGTGTAGGAGAGGGTGATTTCGCGAACCGTGTCGAGCTCGCTGTTGGTGTCAATATCGGGGTCGACGAAGAACGTGACCGACATATCGGCGGACTCCCCCGGCTCGAGCGTCTGCTCGGTGAAACAGAAGCACTCGATCTTGTTGAAATAGACGCCCGCCGCCTCGGGCGTGACGTTGAACCCGGCGGTGCCGGTGATCGTGCGGCCTGTCAGATTGGTGACGTGGTAGGTGGCAAGATCCACCTCACCGATCTGGCCGGTGATCGATGGCGCCGGTTCGACACGCCATGGCAGCCCTCGGGCGACATTGGCATCGAAGCGGACCGTGATCTGCCGGCCAATGACGCCGCTGGTATTGGCGGCGGCGCGTTGGGTGGTGCCGCCGAATCCGGTGACCTGGCAGAACAGCGAATAAAGCGGCACCGCCGCGTAGGCCATCCCCACCATGGCGCCGACGACCACTGCCAGCACGGCCGCGATGCGGACATTGCTGTTCGGCAGATACCGGGCGCTGAGTTCGGAAAGGGACATGGCGACTACAGCGGCCTGTCGAGGACGGCGGGTCCCAACTTAATGATGGTGACGGCGTAGAAAAGCAGCGCGAAAGCGCCGAGCGCCAATGCGATCGCGAGGGACCGGCGGCGCCGGTTTTTCGCACTGTCGTCGGGTTGCGGCGTGTCCGCCATCACGCGCCGCCCGCCGAGACGATCGGCAGCAGATGATCGGCGAGCAGCGCCAGGAAGATCGCAAACAGATAGACCATCGAGAAGCCGAACAGACGCCGCGCCAAAGCGCGCCTGGCCCTTGGGTCATCAACTTGCCGCAGGCGAACGGCGAGGGCGACGAACCAGAGCCCGAGCACCGCGGCGACGACGCCGTAGGCCAGACCGGCCATGCCGATGCCAACCGGGGCAAGACCGACGAGCGCCAGGACGACCGAATAAAGCACTATCTGAGTGCCGGTGGCCGCATCGCCGGCGATGTTGGGGAGCATCGGCACGCGCGCCGCCGCGTAGTCCGACTGCTTGAACAGAGCCAGCGCCCAGAAATGCGGCGGCGTCCACATGAAGATGATCAGGAACATCACCCACGCCTCGATCGACACCGAGCCGGTGACCACGGCCCAGCCGATCATCGGGGGCAAGGCACCGGCGGCCCCGCCGATGACGATGTTCTGGGGCGTCCTTCGCTTCAGCCAGAGCGTGTAGACGACGACATAGAAGAAGATCGTGAAGGCGAGGAGCGCGGCAGCCGTCCAGTTGACCAGGAGGGCCATGGTGGTGACCGAAAAAACGGCCAGCACCAGTCCGAAACCGAGCGCCTCGGCGGGTTCGATCCGCCCACGGGGGATTGGCCGGTGGGCGGTGCGGGACATCATCGCGTCGATATCGGCGTCGAAGACCATGTTGAGGGCGCCGGCGGCCCCCGCTCCCACGGCGATCGCCAGGATCGCGGTGATGGCGATCACGGGATGAACCCCGCCCGGCGCGAGCAGCAGGCCGACCAGCGCGGTGAACACCACCAGCGACATCACGCGCGGCTTGAGCAGCGTCAGATAGTCGGAGACCCGCGCGCCCTCGGCGCCGAGACCGACTTCCTGCCTGTGATCGGCGTAGGCCATCGCGGCGCCTCGCTACTTGATGACCGGCAGGGTTTCGAACTGGTGGAAGGGCGGCGGCGACGGCAGCGTCCATTCCAGCGTCGTGGCGCCCTCGCCCCAGGGATTGTCACCGGCAACGCGCTTGCGGACGAAGCCCTCCACCAGCACCACCAGGAACACCACCGTACCCAGCGCCGTCACCACATAGCCCCAGGACGACACCGAGTTCCAAAGGGCGAAGGCGTCCGGGTAGTCGATATAACGGCGCGGCATTCCCGCCAGCCCCAGAAAGTGCTGCGGGAAGAAGATCAGATTGACGCCAATGAAGGTGAGGAAGAAGTGGGTCTTGGCGAGCAGCGAATTGTACATGTAGCCGAAAATCTTCGGGTACCAGTAGTACCAGCCGGCGAACACGCCGAACGTCGCGCCGAGCGACATGGTGTAATGGAAGTGGGCGACGACATAGTAGGTGTCATGCAGGGAACGGTCGGCGCCCGCGTTGGCCAGCACCACTCCCGTCACGCCGCCGACCGTAAACAGGAAGATGAACCCCAGCGCCCACAGCATCGGCGTGCGGAACTGGATCGAGCCGCCCCACATGGTGGCGATCCAGGAGAATATCTTCACCCCCGTCGGCACGGCGATCACCATCGTGGCGAGGACGAAATAGCGCTGCGTGTTCAGTGAAATGCCCGTCGTGTACATGTGGTGGGCCCACACGATGAAGCCGACAAACCCGATCGCGATCATCGCGTAGACCATCCCGAGATAGCCGAAGATCGGCTTGCGGGAGAAGGTCGCCACCACCTGCGAGACGATGCCGAAGGCGGGCAGAATGAGAATGTAGACTTCCGGGTGCCCGAAGAACCAGAACAGATGCTGGAACAGGATCGGATCGCCGCCGCCCTGCGGCGCGAAGAAGGTGGTGCCGAAATTGACGTCGGTGAGCAGCATCGTGATGGCGCCGGCGAGCACCGGCAGCGCCAGAAGCAGCAGGAACGTCGTCACCAGGATCGACCAGACGAACAACGGCATCTTGTGCATCGTCATGCCCGGCGCACGCATGTTGAAGATCGTGGTGATGAAATTGATCGCGCCGAGAATCGAGGACGCGCCGGCAAGGTGCAGGGCCAAAATGGCGAAGGTGATCGAGGTGCCGCCGAGGGCCGAGAGCGGCGGGTAGATCGTCCAGCCGCCGCCGAAGCCCGTGAAGCCGGCCGAGTCCGGCATGAACATCGAGAGCACCAGCATCGTGATCGCCGGGGGCAGCAGCCAGAACGAGATGTTGTTCATGCGCGGGAACGCCATGTCGGGCGCTCCGATCATGATCGGCACGAACCAGTTCCCGAAGCCGCCGATCAACGCCGGCATGACCATGAAGAAGATCATGATCAATCCGTGGGCGGTCGTGAACACGTTGTACATGTGCTTGCCGGCGTCGAGCGCAGCGGCGTCGGAGAGGCCGTAGACCATCGCCGCCAGACCATGGAAGATCTGGATGCCGGGCTCGGCCAGCTCCCATCGCATCAGGCCGGAAAGAACGCCGCCAATCAGGCCCGCGACAATGGCGAACACCAGGTACATCATCCCGATGTCTTTGTGATTGGTCGAATAGACGTATCTGCGCCAGCCGGTGGGATGAGCGTGTTCGGCGTGTTCGTGCAGTGCTTCGGCCTGGGCCATCTTCTTCTTCCTCAGCGAGTCGCCTGGGCGGCGGACGACTGAACGGGGCAGTCCGACATCCGATCTAGTTCAGGCTCGCCAGCACCGCGTTGGCGGCGCCGGGATCGCCATCCTGTTCGAGCGTTGCCAGCCATTCGGCGAACTCGGCCTTCTCGACGACCCGCACCGCAATCGGCATGAACGCGTGATCCTTGCCGCAGAGCTCCGAGCACTGACCGTAGTAGATGCCGGTCTTGCGGACCCGGAACCAGGTTTCGCTCAATCGGCCCGGCACCGCATCCAGCTTGATGCCGAACGAGGGCATCGCAAAGGAGTGCAGAACGTCTGCGGCGGTGACCTGCAGGCGGACGGTGGTGTCGACGGGCACGACCATCTCGTAGTCGACAGCCAACAGCCGCGGCTGGCCCGGCTTGAGGTCGGCGATCTGGTCTTCGGTCAGAATGAAGGAGGGGAACCCTACATCGCTGTCGACATAGTCGTAGTTCCAGTTCCACTGCTGTCCGGTCGCCTTGACGGTGAGTTCGGGGGCGGGGATCGCCTCGCCGGCGGAGCGGTCGAATATCGAGGATTCGAGATAGACCCGCTCACCATCGGGAATCGTCAATTGATCGGACAGGACGCCGAAAGACGGGATCGCGATCACGATCAGAATGGCGATCGGAACGACGGTCCAGACGACCTCGATCAGGGTGTTGTGGGTGAACTTGGCGGGCGTCGGATGCAGCCAGGAATTGTACCGCACGATCACCCACAGCAGCAGCGCCATCACGAAGACAACGATGCCGGAAATGATCCACATCAGCAGTCCGTCGTGGAAGGCGATGATGGAGTCCATGGTCGGGGTCACCGAGCGCTGCAAACCGATCTGGCCGGGCGCCGGTCTTCCGTCCTGAGCGAGCGCCGAAAGGGGCGCCAGCATCCCCGCCGCAAGCACTGCGGCCGCAACACGCAAAAGGCTCGCGATCACTCCATTTCCCCCTGCTGCGCCCGTCGTCCGCCGATGCGCATTGCGGCGCGACTCGGGGGGCGATCGGGGCAATTGACGCTGAGCTAAACCACATCCGGCAACATTAGGCAATTCGGCGCCCGCGAGCCCCGCTGCGTCATATTTGCGCGCCGCCAGACCGGCGCTGCCGGGGGAGCCGGCGGCCATAACCTCGCCGCAGTTGCCGCTAGCTTCTTGATCGGCGCCCGGGCGTTCGATTGACTGACCGCCCAGCGCAGGCCACAACGGACCGCAGACCGAATTGCCGGTGGAGATTCGCCCTTGGCGCTGAACCGAATCATCTCGGCCCTGGGGCCGGCCGCATTGGTGGCGATCTGCCTGACGGCCGGCGCGGCGAACGCACAGGGCATCGTCAAATCCACGCACGGCGACTGGCAGATGTCATGCGACATCCCGCCCGGCGCGAGCTTCGAGCAGTGCGCCCTTATTCAGAATGTCACCGCCGAAGACCAGCCGAATGTCGGGCTCAGCGTCATCGTGCTCAAAACCGCCGACCGTCAGGCACGGTTGCTGCGGGTTCTGGCACCGCTCGGGGTCTTGCTGCCGAACGGGCTGGGGCTGTTCATCGACGAGACCGACATGGGCCGGGTGGCGTTCGTGCGCTGCCTGCCCAATGGCTGCGTTGCCGAGGTGCTGATGGACGATTCGCTGATCGAGGCTCTGTCGGCGGGTCAGACCGCGCTCTTCGTCGTGTTCAAAACCCCCGAAGAGGGTATTGGAATTCCGGTGTCGCTGGACGGGTTCCGCGAGGGGTTCGCGGCGCTGCCCTAGGACGAAGCGGGGCGCTCCGGCGGGGCGCTCAATAGGCGCGGGCGTCGAAGATCTCGTCGAGATCCCCTTCCCAGGCCCCATGGTAGAGATCGAGCAGACGCTCGGCCATCGTCTTGCCGCTGTCGACGATCATCTGCACCGGCGCCAGATGAACTTCCTCGTTCAAATCCTCCCAGTTGCGGCGATCGCGGCGGCGCAGGCCGGCCCGCGACAGCTCCACCATCTGCCGCGCGACGTCCAGCACCGTGCCATCGCGAAACTCCGTCCGCAGCGCACTTCTGGGCACCTCCTCGCGCAGGCTCTGGCGCTCCGACTGGTTCCAGTCGCTCACCAGATCCCAGGCCGCCGCAAGCGAATCGGCGTCGAGGAGCAGCCCCGCCCACAAAGCCGGCAGGGCGCAGATTTCCTCCCAGGGACCACAATCGGCGCCGCGCATTTCCAGCCAGCTCTTCATGCGCACCTCGGGGAAGATAGTCGAAAGGTGATTGTCCCAGTCGGCGTGGGTGGGCAGCTCCCCCGGCAGCGCGGGCAGCGTCCCTGCGAGGAAGTCGCGGAAGGACTGGCCGGCGCAGTCGATGTAGCGCCCGTCGCGAATGACGAAGTACATCGGCACGTCGAGCGCGTAGTCGGCGTAGCGCTCGAAGCCCATTCCCTCTTCGAACACGAAGGGCAGCATGCCGGTGCGGTCGGGGTCGGTGTGCAGCCATACGTGGCTTCGGAACGACAGGTAGCCCGAGGGCTTGCCGTCGACGAAGGGCGAATTGGCAAAGATCGCGGTGGCGATCGGCTGCAGCGCCAGCGACACCCGCATCTTCCTGATCATATCGGCCTCGGAGCCGAAATCGAGGTTGGCCTGCACCGTGCAGGTGCGGCGCATCATCGAGGTGCCGAGGGTGCCAACCTGTTCCATGTAGGGGGCCATGATCGCGTAACGGGCCTTGGGCATCTGCGGCACGTCGTCGAGCCGCCAGGTGGGCGCCATGCCGATGCCGAGGAACCCGATTCCCATCGGCTCGGCGACCTCACGCACGGCCTTCAGATGATTGTGGGTCTCGGTGCAGGTCTGGTGAATGGAGTCGAGCGGCGCCCCGGAGAGCTCGAGTTGGCCGCCTGGTTCGAGCGAGATGGCGCATTGCGCCTCGGGCATGTTGAGCCCGATGGTCTTGCCGTCCTCGAGGACGGGCTCGGCGCCCAGCGCCTCCCCCAGTCTTTCGAGCAACACACCGATTCCCCGCTTTCCCTGGTGAGGAACCGGTGCGTGCGTATCGGAAAAGAAGACGAACTTCTCGTGTTCGGTACCGATCCGCCAATCTTGCGGCGGCTTGCAGCCAGCCTCCAGCGCAACCACGAGATCGTCACGCGATTCAATCGGTTTGTTCGAAGCTTTCGAGGCAACCGACAAGCGAAGGATCCGGTTCGATGGGTGACCGACAGGCGGGAGGGGCGGGGCCGAAGCCGGCGCGACAATAGCGAGCCGGCCGTTGAGGTCAAAGGGATTATCGCCAGTCGCCGATGGATGCCTGAATGGCTGCCAGCGCCGCCACTGCCGCGGTGTCGGCGCGCAGGATTCGCGGTCCGAGGCTGATGGCGACCACGAACCGCTGGGCGCGCAGCAACGCTCGTTCGGCGTCGGAAAAGCCGCCCTCCGGCCCGATCAGCAGCCCGACGGGATCGCCGGCGATGGATTTGAGGGGCCGAAGCGTGCTCCCCGAGCCCTCCCCTTCATCGGCGAAGACGAGCCTGCGGCCCGGATGGGTATCGGCCCAGGTCTCGATCAGATGGTCCAGACGGACCGGATCGTGGACCTCGGGGACGGCGAGCACTTCGCATTGCTCGGAAGCCGCGATGACGTTGGCCCGCATGCGCGCCAGATTGACCCGTCCCGCCACGGTGCGCCGGGTGATCACCGGCTGGATGTGCGCGGCGCCCATCTCGGTCGCCTTCTGGACCATGTAGTCGAGGCGCGCCGATTTGACCGGCGCGAAGAACAACCACAGATCCGAAGGCGAGCTCTGCGGCGCGATGGGCTCGATCGCAATCAGTTCGGCCTGCCGGCGCCCGGCGAGTCCCAAGGCGCTCAACCAGGCCCCGTCCCTGCCATTGAAGGCAACCAGATGGTCGCCCTGCTTCAGGCGCAGAACATTGACCAGACGGCTGCGCTGGTCCGGGTCGAGGGTGATCGCGGCGCCCTTGACGAGGTCCGGCTCCACGAACAGGCGCGGCAGAGAGGCGTGGGTGCGCGGCATGGCGGCGACTTGACTTCCCGGGGGGCGCGTCTAGCGTTCCGGCGGACTTATCCCACAGATCGCGCCGATGCAATCTGACCCGAACAAGGCTGACCGCGGCGGGCGAATGCCCGACGCGCCGGCTGTCAACTGGGTGGACCGGCTGGCGCCGGAGAGCGTCAGACCCTTCCTGCGCATGGCGAGGTTCGACCGGCCGATCGGATACTGGCTCCTGTTCTGGCCGTGCGCGATGTCGCTGGCGTTGGCGGCGGTGGCACGGCCGATGACCGCATTTCCGACGATCACGGTGATCTGGTTCCTGATCGGCGCGATCGCGATGCGCAGCGCGGGCTGCGTCTACAACGACCTGGTTGACCGCGATCTCGACAGGTCGGTGGCGCGCACCCGATCGCGCCCGCTCGCTTCGGGGCGGGTCAGCGTGACCCAGGGCCTGGTCTTCATGGCGGTGCTGGGGCTGATCGGGCTCGCGGTGCTGGTGCAGTTCAACTCCTTCACCATCTGGCTCGGCCTCGCCTCGCTGGTGTTGGTGGCGATCTACCCGTTCATGAAGAGGATTACCTGGTGGCCGCAGCTGTTTCTGGGCCTCGCCTTTTCCTGGGGGGCGCTGATGGGCTGGGCGTCGGAGCTCGGGGCGCTGCATGTGCCGGCGGTGCTGCTTTACGTCGGCTCGATTGTCTGGGTGATCGGGTACGACACGATCTATGCGCTGCAGGACCGGGAAGACGACGCATTGGTCGGCATCCGGTCGACGGCGCGCCTGTTCGGCCGACACGCCCGGTTGGCGGTGGCGGTGTGCTACGCCGCGGCCACGGCGCTGTGGATCGCCGCCGGACTGGCGGCCAGCGCGGGTGCCGTGTTCTTGTGGGTGAGTTGGCTCGGACCCGCCATCCTTGTTTGGCAGCTCGTCACCCTCGATCCGGACGACCCCGGCAATTGCCTGGTTCGCTTCAGATCGAATGGCTGGGTGGGGCTGGCGGTGACCGTCAGCTACTGGATCGAGTACTATTTCTAGTTCGAGACCACGATTCCGAGCTGGCGCCGATTGAGGAAGCGCGGGCGGCGCCCGGCCTCCGGTCCGAGCCTGCGGCGCATTGAGGTGTCGCCAATCAGAACGCCGCCAACCTGCTGGGAGTAGGCGATCAGATTGCCGTTGCCGGCCCGGATGTAGAGCGGCAGTGAGAGCTGGCGACCCCAGTTCTGCCACTCGGCGACCACCGTGTTGTTCCCCTCTTCCTCGAACACACGATAATTGAGGTCGGGGTCGGAGTGGACGAGATCCACGGCCGAGAAAAGCACCCCGTCGTCGTTGATGGTGGTGGAGACGGCAACGCCGATGAAGTCGGCGACCGCCACCTTGACCTTGATTGTCACCCCGCTCTTGGGGAGCTTCCGGCGCAAGGTGATGGTGCGCTCCTCGACGGGGGCGCCGTTGTCGTTGGCGCCCCGCAACTCGGAGGGGTACCTGCCTGTCTCACCCGATACGATTGCGGCACCCAAGGTGTCGCCCGCGTCACCACGCATCGTGTTGCCTCACTGCTAACTTCCGAGAGCTTCGTTTCGTCTCTCGCTGATGCGCCCAAACTACCCGCGGCGGCTTGGATTCCGCTTAAGGAATGGGGTTAAGTTTGTCTTGTTTCAAAAAGGGTTAGCAGCGTCTGACCCGGTCCGAAGAGCTTTGTTTAGATATTGCTCGCTTGCCTCGCCAACCGCCCTTGCCTAAGTCAAGGCACCGCAACCCGAACCCGCGCAAACCGCCCGACAATGGTGACAACCTCCGACCTCACGCAGGACGTCGAACTGGTCAAAAACGCCACGGTCGCCGCCGGCATTCTCGCCCTCGGGCTATTTCGGGGCGAGGTGAAGAGCTGGACAAAGCAAGGCGCCTCTCCGGTCTCCGAAGCCGACATCAAGGTCGATGAGTATCTCGGCCAAGTGCTTCGCCAGGCTCGGCCGGACTACGGCTGGCTGAGCGAGGAGAGCGGCGAGGCCGGGCGCCTGATCAGCCCGAGGGTTTTCGTGGTCGATCCGATCGACGGCACGCGGGCGTTCATCGGCGGCGAGGACGGCTGGGTGATCTCCGTGGCGATCGTGGAAAAGGGCACCCCGGTCGTCGGTGTGATCTACGCGCCGGTTCGCGACGAGCTTTATGACGCGGTACTTGGCGGCGGCGCCAGGCTCAACGGCCGGCCGATCGAGGCCGGCGAGGCCGGCCCCCATCGGGCGATCATCCCCGCGCCTCGATCCGTGCATCGCGAACTCAGCGCGCTCGGCCTTGACTACCGGCACGGCAAGCTGATCCCCTCCCTGGCCTATCGGCTGATGCAGGTGGCGAACGGCGAGGTTGACGCGGTGGCGACTTCCGACGGGGTGCATGACTGGGACATCGCGGCGGCGACGCTCATCCTGTCCGAATGCGGGATCGCGCTCGAGGACGTGTGCGCCGGCCCGCCGCTGTTCGATCGTGCCGAAACCACCCACGGCGCCTTGGCCGCGACCCGCACCGAAGCGCTTCGCCCGGCGCTGCATGCCGCGCTCAAGGCCGCCTACGACTGCCCGCCCGAATCCCGGGTCGAACCGGAGCGGGAACGGCGATGACGGAGAAGCCCGGCAAGCAGCTGCTGCATCTTGTGATCGGGGGCGAACTCGAGGAGCTCGACGAGGTCGTGTTCCGCGATTTGAGCGCCGTCGACATGGTGGGCGTATATCCCGACTACAAGTCGGCGTACGACGTTTGGAAGCGCAAGGCGCAGGAGAGCGTCGACAACGCGCACATGCGCTACTTCATCGTGCATGTTCACCGGCTGCTCGACCCTGAGCGCGATGCCCGAAGCGACCGGGCTCACTGACCGGGACCGGGCCTCGCCCGCCTCGCTGTGGCTGCGACGCGCCGCCGGAGCGGTGCTTGTGGGTGGGTGGATCCGCCTCGTGTCGGCCACGTCCGGCGTGACCTACGAGCCGCCCGACGCCCTCGACAGGCTGCGCGATTTGATGCCGTTCATCCTCACCTGTTGGCACGGGCAGGGATTTCTGACCTTTGCGGTTCTCTCCCCGGACGAGGCCCGCATGCATATCCTGATCTCCCGCCACCCCGATGGACAGATCGTGGCGGGGGCCGCGGGGTCGATGGGATTGCGGCTGATCGAAGGATCGGGGGCCAATTTCAAGGAGCCGAGCGGTACAGGCGGGACGGCCGCGGTCCGGCGGATGCTCAGGGTTCTGGCGAGTGGCGACAGTATCGGCCTGACCGGCGATGTGCCGCCGATCCCGGGGCGCGAGGTCAGCGACGGGCTGCCGCTGCTGGCGAAACTGTCCGGTCGGCCGATCGTTCCGTTCAATATTGCGACCTCACGGCGGCGCGTGATCGAAAGTCAGTGGGACAAGGTTCAGATCAACTATCCGTTCTCGCGCATCGCGGTGGTGATGGGTGAGCCGGTGTGGGTGCCCGGCGACGCCGCGGAGCTTGGGCCCTACTCGGAGCGAGTCGGGACGGCGCTCGACCGGACCCTTGAACGCGCCTTCGCGATCGCCGACGGGGACCCGCCGCGCGGCTAGGCCAGCTCGGCGATGATCGCGTCGATGGCGCCCGGGGAGCCCATTTGCCGGCGGCCGATGGCACCGCGCCGCGCGCGTTCCCCGGGGTCGGACAACAAAGTCGTCAGCGCACCGGCGACCTCCTCGGGGTCGGCACTGCAAACCTGTCGCGCCGGGCCGGTCAGGGCCGCCTCGTCCCGGAGGCGCTTGCGGCGGGTTGGTGCGGAGAGCGTGCTCACAACCGGCTTGCCCAGGCCGATCGCCTGCCAGGTGGCGGTGCCGGCCAGCGACAGCACGACGTCGGCGGTCTCCAGAAGATTGCCCAGAGAGCCCCGGGCGAGGTGGAACACCAATTCGCCGCCGACCAGCCGTCCCAGATCCGCCCCCTTTTCGGAGGTCGGAGGATGCCAGTGCAACCCCGCCGCCTCGGCCAGCATCTCGGGTTCGATCCCCGGCGCCAGGGCGACGAAGACATCCGGCATCAGATCGAGGGGCAGCACGCGGACTGCGTCCGCCTGGATGGCAAACTGACGGGATGCGACGGCGCGGCTGCCGGGCAGGATGACAAGGACGAGTTCGTGGGCGCGCTTCGGCGCCGGGTCGTAGTCGCCTCGCTCTATGGTATCCATCATGATGTTGCCGGCAGACCTCGCGTCGATGCCGGCGGCGCGCAGCTGGCCCGCAAGGACGTCGTCGCGGTTGAAGACGGTTCGGACGGCGCGCCGGATCATCCACCGCTCGATGAGGCTGTAGCGGTGGGCCTGACCGTATTTGAACACGTCGACATAGACGGCGATGGGGGCCCCGGCGAGCCAGCACAACGCCACGCCGACCATGTCGCCGAGCACGACGATCCTGTCGTAGCGTTGGCGCGCGTTGCGCATGAATCGGATGGCCCGCCACGCGGCGCCGGGCCTGGCTGTCGGAATATCCTGAACATGCGAGCCCCGGAACATGCGCTCGCCTTGAGTGGCGAGCTGCGCGCGCGGGCCGACCACCGGACAGACCCCTTCGTAGGCTCTTCCGGCGCCCAGCGTCGGATAGGCGTCGGCCTCGACAGGCGTCGGCAGGCGGCGCGCGATCTGGGCCGCCATGGAGTCTTCGCCATGACCGTTGGAGACGAACAGGACGCGCATGCGCGGGCTCAGCGAGCCCTCAGATATGCCTCGTAGGCGGCCTTGGCGTCGGCGTACGGCTCCTGGCGGTCGACGCTCCAGTAGGAGAGCTCGTCCAGAGGAATCGCCTTGCCGGTGATCGCGCAGCGCACGAAGCTGCCCGGCTTGACGACGACATAGTCGGCGTCGAGATAGCGCACGACCGCTTCGGCAGGTTTGAAATTCTGGTCCAAGATGTTCATCGGGCTCGATTATGCGCCATGCATCTGAAAATCAAAACAGGGTTTTCTGATCGCCGGGATCCCGGGACGTGCGGGGCGGTTTTCTGGGCCGGCCGCCCCCACCCTCGGCTCGTGCCGCCACCTCGCCATCGGCCAGGCGAAGCGAGAATGCGGTGCCGGGCGGCAGTGCAGATGTCGAGCGCAAAATGGCGCCCGCCTCGTCGAGCGCCAGCGCAAAACCGCGTTCGAGCACATTGGTGTATCCGAGCGACGTCAGCAGCTTGGCGGCGGTGTTGAAGGTGGAAGTTGCCCGCTCAAGCCGGCGCGCCATTGCGGGTGCGAGGCGCGCCAAAATGCGCCCGGTTCGATCGGCCAGCTCGGCGTGGCGGCGGCGGATCGCGGCAGCCGAGACGCGGGGGCCGAGCGCCGCGAGGCCGGCCGATTTGTTGTGCAGAAGCGCCCGGAGACTGCCGGCCAGACGCATGGACGCGATGTCGGCACGCTGCCGGGCGGTTGCGACAAGTTCGGCGGGGCGCGGCAATCCCGCCGCGGCCGCCTTCAGCCGGTCGCGGCGAGCCGCCAACGCGCGGCGATGGCCCGTCCGGCCCCGCCGACCGAAGCTTTCCACCAGTTCGACAAGTTCGCCACGCACCGGGACGACCATCTCGGCGGCCCCGGTGGGTGTGGGTGCGCGAATGTCGGCGGCGAAGTCGACAAGGGTGGTGTCGGTCTCGTGCCCGATCGCCGAGATCACCGGAATGGCGCTGGCGGCGACGGCGCGCACCACCGCCTCCTCGTTGAAGCCCCACAGGTCCTCGATGGAGCCGCCGCCCCGCGCGACGATGATCACGTCAGGGCGCGGGATGGGGCCCCCGACGGGCAGGCCGTTGAACCCGGCCAGGGCCGTGGCGACCTCATCGGCGCAGCTCTCTCCCTGAACGCGCACCGGCCACACAACGACCCGGGTGGGAAAGCGGTCGGCCAGCCGGTGCAGGATGTCACGAATGACCGCCCCGGTGGGTGATGTCACCACGCCGATCACCCGCGGCAGATAGGGCAGCGGTTTCTTGCGCGCCGCCTCGAAGAGGCCCTCGGCGAGCAGCTTCTTGCGCCTGGCCTCGAGCAGCGCCATCAGCGCGCCGGCACCGGCGGGTTCGAGCGCCTCGACGACGAGCTGGTATTTCGAAGAGCGCGGATAGGTGCTCAGCCGTCCGGTGGCGATGACCTCCATCCCCTCCTCCGGCTTGAAGCGAAGCGCGCCGAACACACCCCGCCAGATCACCGCGTCGATTGCCGACTTGTCGTCCTTGAGCGAAAAATAGACGTGGCCCGAGGAATGCGGACCGCGGTAGCCGGAGATCTCGCCGCGCACGCGGACATGGTCGAATGCGGACTCGATGGTCCGTTTGACCGCCTGCGAAATCTCTGAAACCGTGAATTCGGTGAGGTTGGTCTGCGCCTCGCTCATGGGACCATTAGGTGCGTGGTTCGCTTCGATGCGTCAAGGGCCGCCAACGCACGCGGCGGAGACACTGCAATGAACATCCTGCTCATCGGATCGGGAGGGCGCGAGCACGCGCTGGCCTGGAAGATCGCGCAATCGGACCGTTGCGAGAAGCTGTTCGCGGCCCCCGGAAATGCGGGAATGGCCGGGTGCGC
>Ga0315550_1001250_pt1 | contig 15834 bp, 18 predicted proteins | sample SalMarSW160190MG_2_FD_203100 | JGI IMG/M metagenome (GOLD analysis project Ga0315550, IMG submission 203100) | Salt marsh sediment microbial communities from the Plum Island Ecosystem LTER, Massachusetts, United States - Salt Marsh Sediment SW1601-90 ... | reverse complement strand
TTCCGGCGAAGAGCATCTTGAAGAACAGGGCGAAGTTGTCCACGGCCAGCATGTTGTTGAAGAGCGGACTGTAACTGCCGCCCCACATCGCCACCGTGACCCCGCCGGCGATGACCAGTCCCGCCAGGCTCACCGAGCGCAGCAGGTTCTTCTGCCGTACACCCAGGTCAAGCAGGATTACCAGTACGGCAAAGACCGCCAGAGTAATCTCCGGTATGAACAACGCCAGATTCAAATTCTGTTCTCCTTTATTTATTCTAGCCGCCGAAAAGGGCCGCTATGGGTGTAACGCCGAGTTTAAAAACGTCCGTTAATATGGCCGGGTAGATACCTACCAGCATAATCGCCGCCACCAGGACGAACATATAGAACTTTTCCATACCATCGGCGTCCTTGACGCCGTTGAATTCTTCCTTAACCGGACCGTAGAACGCCTGCTGGAGCATCCAGAGTATATAGCCGGCGGTCAGGACGACGCCGATGATGGCGATAATGGTGTATACCTGCGTGTAGGGGACGGCGGTGCTGTTGAAGCTGCCCAGGAAGATAAGGAACTCTGCGGCGAAACCGCTGGTGGTGGGCAGTCCCAGGGAGGCCAGTCCCGCGATAGAAAAGACGGCGGTGATAACCGGCACCTGCCGCGCCAGCCCGCCCAGCTTACGCAGGTCGCGTACCTTAATATTGTGGATGACCAGTCCGGCCATGGCAAAGAGCAGTCCGGTAACGATACCGTGGCTGAACATCTGTAAAGCGGCGCCGGTAAGGCTTACCTGCCCCAGGGCGAAGATGCCCAGCAGCACGTAGCCCATATGGCTGATGCTGCTGTACGCAATCATCCGCTTGATATCGGTCTGCATCAGAGTTACCGCCGCGCCGTAGATAATGCCGATTAACGCCAGTATTATCAATATCTGCGCGTAGTCCTGGGCGGGGCCGGGGAACATGCTCACGCAGAGTCGCATCATCCCGTAGCCGCCCATCTTGATAAGCACGCCGGCCAGCATCACGCTGACGGCGGTAGGGGCATCGGTATGGGCATCCGGCAGCCAGGTATGGAACGGGAACATCGGCAGCTTGACGGCAAAACCGATAAACAGCAGCCAGAAGATAGCCCCCGCGGGCATAAGCGACTGCGCCATCCCCATGCCCTGTCCGGCGATATCCACCATACTCAAGCTGTGGGTGGTAAAGTAAAGGCTAAGAATGCCCGCCAGCATGAAGGCGCTGCCGAACAATGTGTAAATGACGTACTTGATGGCGGAGTATTCACGGCGTCCCGAACCCCAGATGGTTATCAGGAAGTACATCGGGATAACTTCTATCTCCCACATGATGAAAAACAGCAGCAGGTCCAGGGAGACGAAAACGCCGATGATACTGGTTTCCAGCAGCAGCAGCCAGGCGAAGAACTCGCGCGGCCTGGCGTGGACTTTCCACGAGATAAACACCGCCAGGAACCCGAGCAGGGTCGTCAGCAGTACCATGGGCATGCTCAATCCGTCCACGCCCAGGTGGTAGTGGGCGTTAAGCGGGGCTATCCAGAGGTATTTCTCTTCGAACTGCATTATCCCCGCCGCGCCCGATGAGCGGTCGAAAGCGGCAAAGAGGCATATCGCCATGACCAGCGGAATGCCGGTAAAGACGGCGGCCACACGCTTGATAAGCGCGTCATCGCCCTTCCGGGATATGAGGGCAATGATAATCGCCCCCACCGCCGGCAGGAAGAGTATGGTCGTCAGGTAATTAAATTCCAACTATTTTATCTCCCATTATTTATCCGAATATGTACATGCAAATTCCTATAATTGCCACCCCGATGCCGATGAAGAGGCCGTAGAGTTGCAGCTGCCCCGTCTGGGCGCGCCGGATGGCCCGGCCGCCGCTCATAACGACATCGGAGACTCCGTTGACCGCTCCGTCAACGCCTTTGCTGTCAAATACAGTAAAGCCGGTAAACAGTTTTTTCATTAAAACCAGCTTCACGATGATGTTTTCATATAATTCATCGAAGAAATACTTGCGGAAGACCAGCGTGTAAAGCGGGCCGAAGAACTTGCCCAGTCTCTCCGCGGTAATCCACTTCCTGATGTAAATTACGTACGCCATAAAAATGCCGAAGAGACCCACCAGCAGGGCCGCCACGGGCAGGACGTGTGTAAATGGATTAAACAACCCGGCGATAATGCTTGCCGCTCCGTGTCCGCCGTGATGCCCCAGAAACTCGTTGAAGCCGCCGGTAAGGTTCCACCAGCCGGCGGCTATGGCCAGGATGGCCAGGAACACCAGCGGGCCCACCATTACCCACGGCGACTCGTGGGTGTGGCTGTGGTCTACGCCGTCATCGGTGGCGCCACCCCTGTACTCGCCGTGGAAGGTCATAAAGATGGCGCGGAACATGTAGAAAGCCGTCAGGAACACGGTTATCATGGCCAGTGTGAACAATACCGGCTGTGCCTCCAGGGCGTTGACCAGTATCTCGTCTTTGCTCCAGAAGCCGGCCAGCGGCCAGATGCCCGCCAGGCTCAACGAGCCGATGAGGAAAGTGGCGTACGTCCAGGGCATCGTCCTGCGCAGGCCGCCCATCAGCCGCATATCGAATGTCCCGGACGAGTGGCTGATACTGCCCGCCCCGAGAAAGAGGAGCGACTTGAAAAAAGCGTGGGTAAAGAGGTGGAACATGCCGACTGCCACGCCTGCTTTGGCGATTTCCACGCTGGCATTGCCTTCTCCTGCCAGCACCATACCGACCGCCCCGAGTCCCAGCATCATGTAGCCCAGCTGACTGATGGTGGAATAGGCCAGCACACGCTTGATATCATTGGCCGCCAGACCCATCGTGGCGGCGAAGATGGCCGTAAAGCCGCCGATAACGGCGACGAGGGTAATGGCCTGGGTCGAGTAGACGAAGAGCGGCATCATGCGTGCCACCAGGAAAACGCCGGCGGAGACCATGGTGGCGGAATGGATGAGGGCGCTGACGGGGGTGGGGCCTTCCATGGCGTCCGGCAGCCATACGTGCAGCGGGAACTGCGCCGATTTACCCACGGCCCCGGCAAATATCCCGATGGCCGCCCAGGTGAGTACCGTGCCGCCCAGGATACCCGCCACGGCAAGCTCGTGCAGCTGGTGGATATCAAAGGTGCCGGTGTTAAAGAACAAAATCAATATTCCCGCCAGGAAACCGAAGTCGCCGATTCTGGTAACGATGAAGGCCTTCTTGGCGGCGTCCGCGGCGGACTTCTTGTGATACCAGAAACCGATTAAGAGATAGGAGCACAGCCCGACCATCTCCCAGAAAACGAAGGTAAAGAGCAGATTATCGGAGAGCACCAGTCCCAGCATGGAGAAGGTGAACAGGGACATGAAGGTATAATAACGGTAGTATCCTGCTTCGTCATGGGCCATGTAGCCCAGCGAGTATATCTGCACCATCAGGCTGACGATGGAGACGGTAACGGCCATGACAATCGAAAGCTGGTCGGCTATCAGGCCCAGGTGAATGGTGATCCCGTTCTCGATAACCACCCAGCTGACATCGGGGACGGCCAGTTCGTGGGACTCTATCGACAGTAGTGAAAACAGCGCCCAGATGGCGAATATCGCCGAAATACCGATAGCCCCGATGGTGATATAGCCGTAGGTTTTCGACTCTTTTTTCACGAACTGCCTGACTATAAGCCCGTTGATGATAAAAGAGAACAACGGCATCAGCATTATAAGCCAGACTAACTGATAAGGTATCATAGCTTCCTTAAAATATCCTTAATCACGTGCTCTTTATCCTGGGGCACCAGCACGGAATATTCGGTCAGTTCCTGGCCCACCGGCAGGCCGGAGACGGGCATAAGGCGGGTGGGGATGCCTTCCCCCTCGAAGCATTCCTTCCACATCTCGGCAACGACCAGCGTTTTTGTTTTTTTAACTTCTACCCACATTTTTTCTGTACTTCACTTTATTTTTCCTCTCCCCTCCCACTGACTACCTCACCCCCTGTGTCCCCCTCTCAAACTCCCCTTAATTTACATAGCTAATACGGCATCGCCGAGGTAAAACGGCCAGACCACGATGCCCAGAATCCATTTCCACCATACCAGGTTGGCAAAGGCCCCGGTGAACAGCCAGCCGGCAAACCAGAAAGCCCCGAAAAATCCACCTGAATTCTTCATATTCGCCCTCCTTTTTTCCACTGGCATATTATTTTTCAGCCTACCATTTCATTAGATTAATATTATTGGCGTCTATGTCCGTCAGACCCCGGTATATGGCCAGGATTATTGCCAGGCCGACGGCTACCTCGGCGGCGGCTACCACCATCACGAAGATGGCGAAGACCTGACCCGTCAGCAGCAGCGGTACGATATAGCTGGAGAACGCCACCAGGCTGATATTAACCGAGTTTAGCATCAGCTCGATACACATCAGGATAATCACGGCGTTGCGCTTGGTCAGCGCGCCGTACAGTCCGATGCAGAAGAGCACCGCCGACAGTACTAGATAATGCTCGAGGCCGATTGTCATTATTTCTCCCTCGCGATAACGATGGCGCCCAGGATTGCCGCCAGTATCAGCATCGCCGCTATCTCCACTGGCAGGATGAAACCGCTCTCGCTGAAGAGCTTCGCGGCCAGCGGGACTGTCGTGGGTGTCAGCGGCGACTCCGCGGCTATCTGCCATGAGTTCGCGGTAACGGTATAAATCATGATTCCCAGCAATACCACCGCCACGATAAAGGCGGGTAATTTCATTTTATTGGACGGGCTGCCCTGCTGGACTTCCCTTGTCATCATAATCGCCAGGATAATCAGCACCGATATCGCTCCCACGTAAACCAGTATCTGCACCGCCGCCAGGAAGTCGGCACTTAACGTGATGTAGAGTCCGGCCACGGTGATAAAGCAGAGGACGAGGGACAGGGCGGCGCGGAAGACGTTGCGCAGGAATATCACGCCCAGGGCCGCCACTACGGCGACCACCGCCATTATCCAGAATGCAGCGGCAAGTCCCATTATTTCCTCTTCTCCACGATTTTATCGATGAGCAGGGTCTGCTCGGGCAGTTTTTCCGCAATTTCCGGGTGGTAATAACCGCTGGCGGGCCTCTCCGGCGATTCCAGCAGTTCGTCGTTGCTCTGGACAAGGTCGCCGCGCCGGTATTTCGCCCTCTCGAAGGAATAACCCATGAAGAGGGCATCATAGGGGCAGGCCTCGACGCACAGTCCGCACTGAATGCAGTAGCCGGTGTCCACCCGGTATGTCTCCACCTCGTACTTATTGTCCTCGAGGTTGGTGGAAGTGACGATTTCTATAGCGCCCTGGGGACAGGTCTTGGCGCAGGTGCCGCAGCCGGTGCACTTTTCCCGACTCCAGACAAGCTCGTTACCGCGTGACCGGCGTGAGATGTTAAGTCGCTGTTCCGGGAACTGGCTGACCGTCGGGTGCCGCAGCAGGTGCTGGATGGTCACCATCATGCCCTTGATTAATCCTATACCGTAACGTTCAAACTTCAAGTCGTCCCCATCCTAACTTAAAGAATTTAGACCATGAAACGACCAGTATCACCATGATGGCGATATTGACGATAATTAATACCCACGGTAACGCGTCCGGCCAGACGAGCACCTGGATAGCGGTAATGAACACATTAATTAAAGCCAGCGGGAAGAGGAACTTCCAGGCCAGGGCCATAAGCTGGTCGATGCGTACACGCGGGAAGGTACTCCTCGTCCAGATCATTAAAAAGAAAACGATAAATACTTTGACTATAACCCACAGCCACGGCGGCAGGAAGGGGCCTCTCCAGCCGGAGAGGAAAAGCGTGGTGATAATGGCGGAGATGGCAATGGCCTCGGCGTACTCTACCAGATAGAACATGGCGAATTTCATGCCGGAATATTCGGTATGGAAGCCGGCGACAAGCTCCTGGTCGGCCTCCATGAGGTCGAAGGGGCTGCGGTTAATCTCGGCGCAGCCGGCGGCGAAGAAGATGAGAAAGCCCAGGGGCTGGAACAGGATGAAGGGGATGTCCTGGGCAAGCACAATCTGGTTCATGGAGAGCGAGCCGGCAACCAGCACCACGCCGACGACCGCCAGCACCAGCGGCATCTCATAGCTGACCACGGCGGCGACGTTGCGCATGGCGCCGAGCAGGGAATACTTGTTGCTGGAGCCCCACCCCGCCATGAAGACGCCTACCGTGGCGACGGAGCTGATAGCCACCACATAGAGTATGCCGATATTAAGGTCGGCTAGGAGCGCCCCGTTCTGGAACGGCACCACGGCGAAAATCATCAATACCGGCGCAAAGGCCACTACCGGAGCCAGCCAGTGGACCAGCTTATCGGCCTTGTCCGGAACGATATTCTCTTTTAATAAAACCTTGACGGCATCGGCTACCGGCTGAAGCAGTCCGAAGGGGCCGGTGCGATTGGGGCCGAGGCGCGACTGCATGCGGCCCAGACCCCGGCGCTCGAAATAAATAACGCCCATAACCATGATTAGAGTGAAAGCGATAAGCGCAACGGTGAAGAACAGCCAGTGCCACCAGTAGCCTCCGGGCCAGTCCGGCGGGACCGCCTGCATCGGCAGGTTGCGAACTAATAAATCGGGTGTTACCACTATCTGTCAACCTCGCCCATAGTAATATCAATACTGCCGAAGATGGCAATAAGGTCGGCCACCTTCCATCCCTTGACCATCTCGCGCAGGGCGGTCAGGTTTATAAGGCTGGTGGGCCGTATGTGGCACCGGTAGGGGGCAATGGAGTTGTCCGATACCAGGTAATAGCCGAGCTCGCCCTTGGGGGCCTCAAGGTGGGCGTAAGCCTCCCCCTTGGGTGGGCGAACCAGGTGGGGCACGTCGGCCCTGACGGGTCCGGCGGGTATATCGTTCATGGCCTGCTTGATAATACGCAGGCTCTGGCGCATCTCCTCTATCCTCACACGGTAACGGTCGTAACAGTCGCCGGTCTCGCCCTGCGGGATATCGAACTCAAAGCGGTCGTAGACGGAATAGGGGTCGTTCTTGCGGATGTCCCAGTTGACGCCGCTGGCGCGGGCTACCGGGCCGCTGATGCCGCAGTTAATGGCCGTTTCCCTCGGCAGGACGCCGACACTCTTGGTACGCGCCAGCAGTATCTCGTTCTGCATGAGCAGCATGTCGTATTCGTCAATCCAGCGGGACATCTGTCCGACGAATTTTTTCAACGCCGGCAGGAATTCTGCGGGGATATCCTGGCTGACGCCGCCGATTCTCATATAGTTATAGGTAAGGCGCTGGCCGCAGACCATGTCGAAAAGGTCGATGATTTTTTCCCTCTCGCGGAAGGCGTACATGAAGGGGGTATAATAGGCGCCGCAGTCGTTCAGGAAGGAACCCACGGCGATACAGTGGTTGGCCAGGCGCTGTAGTTCAGCAATAATAACGCGGAGGTAATCGGCGCGTTCCGGTATTTTAATACCGGCCAGCTTCTCCACCGCCAGGCAGTAACCCAGGTTATTGCTCATCGGCGAGATATAGTCCAGCCGGTCGGTCAGCGGGATTATGCCGGAATAAGTGCGTTCCTCGGTCAGCTTCTCGATGCCGCGGTGCAGATAGCCCATCACCGGCTCGATATCCAGTAAGACCTCGCCGTCGAGGGTGGCCCGCATGCGGTACACGCCGTGAGTGCTCGGGTGCACCGGCCCGAAGTTGAGCACGAACGGTTCGGTCTTAAGTGTCATCATCTCGGTCGTGGTCACTGGAGATAGTCCTTTCGCAGCGGGTGTCCCTGGAATCCTTCCCAGAGGAAGAGGCGTTTTAAATTGGGATGTCCTTCGAATTTGACCCCCATGAGGTCGTAAATCTCCCGTTCCTGGAAATCGGCTCCCTGCCAGAGGCCGATTACCGAGGGCACGGTCGGGTTCTCCCGGTCGTAGCACCTGGTTTTAAGAACGAACGAGTGATTATGCGTCGTGGAGGTGAACTGGTAAACGATTTCAAAATAGCTGTAGTAATCGACGGCGGTGATGTAATTAAAATAGTCGAACGCCAAGCTACCGGTATTTTTAAGATATTCGGCAACCGCCAGTAAAGAATCGCTCTTCACGACTATGCATTCCGGGCCGGTTTCCTCGATGCTGCCCGGGAATTTCTCTTCCAGCTGTCCGGCGATATCTTTACCGGAGAGGGCTACCGTCATTCTTTCTTACCTTTCAATAGCTTCTGCGGCAGGTCTAATATCTGGTGCTCTTTGGCTATCTTCTTTTGAAGCTGCTGCACGCCGTAGATGAGGGCTTCGGGGCGGGGAGGGCAGCCGGGCACGTAGACATCTACCGGTATTATCTTGTTGTAGCCCGGCACCACGTTGTAAGACGAGCGGAAAATGCCGCCGCTGATAGCGCAGGCGCCCATGGCGATGACCCATTTGGGCTCCGGCATCTGGTTATATATCCGCCGGACAACCGGCGCCATTTTCCAGGTAAGGGTGCCGGCTGTAATCATGAGGTCGGCCTGACGGGGCGAAGCCCGCAGGATTTCCATGCCGAAGCGGGACATATCGAAGCGGGGGCCTTCGGCGGCGATAAATTCGAAAGCACAGCAGGCGGGGAAGCATATCGCTGTCCACAGGGAGGAACGCCGCGCCCAGTTCAGTACCGCGTCTACCGAGGAAAGCATGATATTCTTCTTTACTTCCTCTTCCAGCCATCCGTCGGGGTCGGGGATTGACTCCCTGGCGCCCGCTTTTACCTCTTCAATCAGCTGACCTTCCTGCCGGTCAAGCTCCGAAGACGTGTAGATATACTCTCTATCGCTGCTTATTTCCATTCGAGGACCTTCTTCTTCCAGGCGTATATGTAGCCGACGAGTACTATGAAAACGAGTATCAGCACGACGAAGAAACTGAAAAGCCCCAGCTGCCGGAGCTGTGCCGCCCACGGATAGAGAAAAACAACCAGGACATCGAGCGCCAAAAAGACAAGGGCGTAGAAATAATAGTGGAAGTTAAACTGCACCCAGGTCTTCCCGATGGTCTCCATGCCGCATTCGAAGATGGAGTTCTTGATGGGGTTGGGATTGTTGGGGACTATTTTAAGATATCTAAGGGCAATGGGAATAACTACCATTACCAGGGAAAAGAGTAAAACGATTATGGAAAACAGTCCGATTAATCCGTAATTTGCTAGCAACTGATCCCCTGACTATCTTTATCGCTGATTTTGTGTTTACGTGCTCGCAGTACTATATATTATGATACAGGGATTCTGACACTGCGGTAGTATACCATATATTTTTTAGAAAAAGCAATACCATGAAAGGCGTGTTTTATATGATTGGCGAAGCCTGCGGACCCCGCCTGATTACTTGAGCTTGTACTTCTTCGCCAGGGCGGCCAGGCCGGGCATGGAGCACTCCAGCGTGCGGTCGTCCATGCAGTACACCAGGCGGAAGTAGCCGGGCGTGCCGAAAGCCACACCGGGCACCGTGAGCACATGGTGCTCCCGCTGTAATTCATGCACGAAGGCTACATCGTCTTTTATGGGGCACTTGGGGAAGATGTAGAAAGCGCCCTGTGGTTTATTTACTTCATATCCCATTTCCACCAGATTATCGTAGATAAAGTCCCGGTGGCGCTGGTATTCGGAGACGTCTATGGTTATATCCTGAAGTCGCCGCACCACGTTCTGCATGAACGCCGGGGCGTTTATAAAACCCAGCACGCGGGTGCAGAAGACCATGCCCGTTATCATCTCGTCATGGTGAGAGCTATCCGGGTGCAGGGCGACGTATCCGATACGCTCGCCGGGGATGGACAGGTCCTTGGAGTGAGAAGTGGCGATGATGCTGTGCCGGTGGAAGTTCAGCGGCGAGGGGTACTCCAGCCCGTCATAGATAATTTTTTTATAAGGCTCGTCGCTGACGATGAATATCTCCGTCCCGTACTCGGCTTCTTTTTTACGGAGTATCTCTCCCATCCGGCGGAGAAGGTCTTCACTGTAAACGACGCCGGTGGGATTGTTCGGCGAGTCGATGAGCACGGCTTTCGTCCGGGGGCCGATGGCTTTCTCGAACTCGTCAAGTCGGGGCATGAAATGCTCGTCGGTGGGCACGATCTTGACAACGCCGTCGTGGTTTTCCACGTAATTAAAGTAATCGACAAACCAGGGTAGAAAGACTATAACCTCGTCTCCGGGGTCGAGAATAGTCTTAAAGGCCACATTAATGGCCCCCGCCGCCCCGACGGCCATGATAACGTCCTTCTCGGTGAGTTTGATGCCCGTTTCACGCGTCAGCTGCTCGGCAATAGCGGCCCTGGTCTCCGGGTAGCCGGCATTTTCCATGTAGCCGTGCATGCCCGGGAACGGGTTATCCGCCAGGCGTTTGATTTCGCGTTTGAACTCCGGGGGAGGTTCCATGATAGGGTTGCCCAGCGAAAGGTCGTAGACATTCTCCACGCCGAACTCCTTCTTCATGGCGATGCCCTCTTCGAACATCCGCCGAATCCACGACCCCAGTTCCATGCCCTTTTTAACTCTAGCCGATACGGACACCTTCTATTTCCTTCCTGCCCATATCAAAGGCAGTTAAATTGATTTCACGGATATTATCCGGCAGACGCTGCGAGATGCTCGCCTTCCATATCTCTGGTTCGAGCGGAGCGAATATCGAAAAGCACCCCAGCATAAATATGTTGAGCGTCCTGACATTCCCCAGTTCCCTGGCGCGCCCGGTGCCGTCCACGAAGTAGACCCGGTCGGTCTGCCGTTTCAGCGCCGCGGCGATTTCGCCATCGGTGGGGTATTTCTCCTGTCCCAGGCTGACCGACTGCGGCGGCTGTTCGTATTTATTGACGATAGCTATTCCGCCGGGTCGGAGAAAGTGGCTCCACCGGGCCGCCTCCAGCTTCTCGAAGGCAAGGAGAAGGTCGACCCCGCCGTCTTTAATCAGCGGCGACCATACCTTCGGCGCCAGGCGCACGTGACTAAGCACGCTGCCGCCGCGCTGGGCCATGCCGAGCGTGTCCGTCTTCTTTACATCGAAGCCGGCCGCCAGAGCCGTCTCGCCGATAATGTCGCTGGCCAGGACAACCCCCTGACCGCCTACCCCGGTTACCAGTAAGTCTATTTTTCCCACTTTATTTTTCTTTGTCATCATATATCTCAATTTAACCGCTCGTGGTGAGCTTGTCGAACCACGAGGTATCACCCTTGACAGACTCACCCTTCGACAGGCTCAGGATGAGCGTCGTTAAAATATCTTCCTTTACGCAGAAATCGCCTTCTGCGGGCATAGCTGTTCGCAAATGGTGCAGATATCTCCGGCGCAGAGCGTCGGTTCTATAAATACCTGCCCGTCGGCGCTCTGGATGGCCGGACAGCCGAGACCAAGACAGTAATTGCACTGGACGCACTTTTCCACGTCGACCTTTCTGGGATTGGCCCGCTTCCTGACGCGCATGGCGCAGGAGCCGCGGACGATGATAACGGAGACCTCCGGCCTGTCCAGCGAGTCCTTGAGGCCGTCCCTCAAAGCCTTTAAATCGAAGGCGTTGACCGTTTTAACGTCCTTGACGCCGATGCCCCTGGCCAGGCTCTCGATATCCACGGCGCTGGTCTCCCGGCCCTGCGCGGACACGCCCGTGCCGGGGTGCTCCTGATGTCCTGTCATCGCCGTGGTGCGGTTATCCAGCACTAATATAGTGATATGGCCGTCGTTATATACGGCGTTCACCAGCCCGGTAATGCCGGAATGCATAAAGGTGGAGTCGCCGATAATAGCCACCACCTTGCTTTTAACGCCGGCCTTTTCCATCCCCAGAGCCTGCCCGATACCGGCGCCCATGCAGGCGGTGGTGTCCAAAACATTGAGCGGCGGCAGGGCCCCCAGCGTATAGCAGCCGATATCGCCGGTGATAATCAGTTTCGGTTCCTGCGGTTCATTGTTTTTCTTTTCCAGCAGTTTGGAGCGCTGCCCGAGGCTGTTCAGGACGAAGTAAATGCCGGCATGGGGGCACCCGGGGCAGAGCAGGGGAGGGCGCCTGGGCAGTCCCCGGGCCGGGGGTATTATTTTCTCGGAGTCCGGCAGGAGGCCGGCTTCGATACTGCTCTCGGTAACGATTTGCGTGTTCAGTTCTCCCACAGTGGGTATAAATTCCTTGCCGGTGACCTCGATGCCCATTGACTTAATGTTATCTTGGAGAAACGGGTCCAGTTCCTCGATGACGATAAGCTTTTTCACGCCGCCGGCGAACTCTTTAATCATTTTTACCGGCAGCGGCCAGCTCATCCCGAGCTTAAGGAAGGAAGACTCCGGGAAGGCCTCGCGGGCGTACTGGTAAGCGACGCCGCAGGCCACGATACCGAGGTCGCGCTCTCCCCACATAATCTGGTTCAGGGGGAACGACTCGCTATACGCGGCCAGCTTGAGCATTCGTTTCTCCATCAGGGCATGGCGGGGGAGGGCATTGACCGGCAGCATGACGTATTTCTGCATGTTAAAGTAAAAAGTCGGCTGCGGGTTCTTAACCGCGCGTTTTCTTTTAGCGTCCACCACCGACTTTGAATGTGAGATGCGGGTGGTGGTGCGCAGCAGCACGGGCGTATCGAACTCCTCGCTGATATCGAAGGCGTAGCCCATGAGGTCGTAAGCGTCCTGGCTGTCGGTCGGTTCCAGCATCGGTATCTTGGCCAGCCTGGCGTAGTGGCGGTTGTCCTGTTCGTTCTGGGAGCTGTGTATCTGCGGGTCGTCCGCGCTGACTACCACCAGTCCGCCGATGATGCCGGTGTACGAGGCGGCCATAAAGGGGTCACTGGCGACGTTAAGTCCCACGTGCTTCATGGAAACGATGGCGCGGGCCCCGGTATAGGATGCCCCCATGGCCAATTCCATGGCCACCTTTTCGTTGGTGGACCATTCGGCATAGATATCCTTAAAGCGGGCCAGGTTCTCCAGTATCTCGGTGCTGGGTGTGCCGGGGTAAGCGGAGGCCACCTGCACGCCGGAGTGGTAGGCTCCCAGCGCCAGCGCTTCGTTGCCGGATAGTAATTGCAAAGTCTTTTCCATCTTCATCAACGCAAACCAGCAGTATTATATCATAAAAGAACAGATAAGAGCAATATATTTATTATTAATTGCGCAAAATATTATATACCCAACCTGTTAATTTTACCATACTTTTCAAAGCTGGGACAATTACCGGCGCCGTTTGACAGCTATTTACCATTGTGCTACACTTGTAATTGAAAATAATTATCAATTAGCAGGCTGGTAGTGGTTTATACAGAAAAGAGGATTGAAAGCGCGTTGAGGAAGGGCGGGTATAAAATTACCCCCCAGCGGCGCACTGTCATCAAGGCAATTACTAACAGTCATGAGCATTTGACGCCAGCGGCGATACACGAAAGGGTATGCCGGGAGAACCCGGGAATAGGGCTGGTGACTGTCTATCGAACCCTTGAAATTCTTGCCGAACTCAATCTGGTCTGTGAAATGCATGCGGCGGGGGACTGCCGCAGCTACCTGATGCGGCGGCCCGTGGAGCACCACCATCACCTGATTTGCTCCGACTGCGGCACGGTGATTGATTTTACCGATTGCGACCTTGGAGAGATGGAGAAAAGACTATCGAAAGAGAACAGCTTTAAGATAAACGGGCACATCCTGGAGTTCGTGGGGCAATGCCGCAAGTGCCGTTGTAAAAATGTAGCGGGGTAGTAGATAAAATGCTCAAGCGTATCGGTATGGAACTGCTGCATCATGTCCCCTTTACGGCGGTAGGGGCGGTGGCCGGTATTGTCGTCATGGTCATCATTCACTTTGCCAATGCCCCCAGGGAGTTATCGAACACTATTTTTTACACCCTCCATCCGCTCCACGTCGTCCTTAGCGCCCTGGTAACCGCGTCAATGTACCGGCTGCATAATAAAAACCGTAAACTCTGGGCGACGATACTCATCGGCTACACGGGTTCCATAGGGATAGCCACGTTAAGCGATATCATTATCCCGTACCTGGGCGGGGATGTTCTGAACATCCCCATGGAGTTTCATCTGCCTTTCCTGGAGACCGCGAAAATGCCTTTCATCGGCATTCAAAAGTGGATAATCGTCAATGCAGCGGCGGTTATCGGCATTGCTGTTGCCGTCTGGAGGCCCACCACAAAATTTCCCCACCTGGGGCACGTGCTGCTAAGTACCTGGGCGTCGCTGTTCAGCTTTACCGCGTTCGGGATTGCCGACTGGATTCCTCTATTGCCCTTTATTTTCCTGTTTCTCTTCCTTTCGGTCTGGATCCCCTGTTGTGTAAGCGATATCGTTTTTCCTCTTTTGTGGGTGCCGGGGGGAACCGCGAACGGCCACACCCACCATTGAGTTATAGCTAAAAGTCTCTTATACTTCGTGTAAGGGTTATGAATCATTATCTTAAGTTATTATGGACGGCTCTGGTTTTAGCGGTAATTCTCCTATTCGCGGGCTGCCGGAGTCCTGCGGGGGTAGATGAAGGCAAGGAAAGGGCGGCTATCGTCGACCAGCTCTATATACTCGAGCAGAGCCCGGCTTTTATCAGCGAGGCGACCCAACTCCTGGAATCTTACGGCTTCGAGGTCGACCTGTGGCAGGGGAATGATATTACGGTCGATTTTTACAGGAAATTACCCTCGCTCGACTATGATTTCATCATTTTCAGGGTCCATTCCGGGATACTTTTAAGCCTGGAGGAAGAAGGAGTTAAGCCCCTGCCGACCACCTACCTGTTCACGGCGGAAAATTATACGACCGCCAGTTATGTCACCGAACAGTTGACCGATAAGGTATCCAATGCCATGATGGTGGAGGACTTTCCGCTGGTTTTTGCGGTTAATTCCGACTTTATTAAAGATGCTAAAGGTAAATTCGATAGCACCGTTATTCTGGCGATGGGATGCGAGAGTTACTGCTATGATGATATGCCGTCGACTTTTATAGATAAAGGCGCTTCGGCTTATCTGGGCTGGAGTCATGTTGTCAGCCTGGAATACGTGGACGAGGTTACGCTGGACCTCCTCGGCAATCTGTGCACCGCGAATATGACCCTGGCTCAAAGTATTGAGAGGACGATGGCCGACTGCGGGAGCGACCCTTACTTCGCTTCATTCCTGAAATACTATCCGCTCGAGAGCGGGGACAAGACGGTGAGAGAGCTTATCCGGTAGGGGGCGGGAATAGTCTTCCGTTCTTATTCTTTAGCACACTGGTATCCCCTAAAATCGTTATGATACTATATTGATAATATGAATGAGCTGTGGTATACCCGGAGCACTGAAGAGGTCCTGCAGCGGTTCGATTCGCGCCACGCCGGACTGACCGCCGAAGAAGCCGCGGCGCGGCTGCTGCGGTACGGCCCCAACCGGCTGAAGGGCAGAAAAAAGACGCCGCCGGTGATGGTTTTCCTCGAGCAGTTCTTAAGTCCCCTTATCTACGTGCTGCTGGTCGCCGTGGCCATCTCCTTTATCGTCGGGCATTTCATGGATGGCTGGGTAATACTCGGCGTCCTGGTGCTTAATGCCGTCATCGGGTTCGCGCAGGAAACGCGGGCGGAAAAAGCCATGGAAGCCCTTATCCGGATGGCGGCGCCGCAGGCAAGCGTAAGGCGCGCCGGCAGAATCAGGAATATCACCGCCCGTGAAATCGTGCCGGGCGATATTATACTCCTCGAGACCGGCGATAAGGTGCCGGCCGATGCCAGGCTCATCGAGGTCGCCAACCTGAAAGTCAACGAAGCCACCCTTACCGGCGAATCGGTGCCGGTGGATAAACACACGACGTCGCTGTCCGGAGAGCTTACGGTATCCGAACGAAAGAACATGGTGTTCATGGGGACG
>Ga0315550_1001249_pt1 | contig 15841 bp, 16 predicted proteins | sample SalMarSW160190MG_2_FD_203100 | JGI IMG/M metagenome (GOLD analysis project Ga0315550, IMG submission 203100) | Salt marsh sediment microbial communities from the Plum Island Ecosystem LTER, Massachusetts, United States - Salt Marsh Sediment SW1601-90 ... | reverse complement strand
GACCATACGGCGAAGGCGTCCGGTCGGCGGGCCCTGCGGCGGCCACGGCTCGGTGGCGGGCCACCACCTGGGACGGGCATGGGGGCGGCGGTGCATCCGGCCGGGCCCGTGGCGATGGTAGCGCCGCTCCCACCGGGTCTCGCGTCCCCCTCCCTCGTGGCGGCTGCGGCGGCTCACGCCGGCTCCTCGGCGAAGCGGTAGCCCACGCCGTAGACGGTCAGGATGTAGCGTGGCCGGCTCGGGTCCGGCTCCAGCTTGCGCCGCAGGTTCTTGATGTGAGCGTCGATTGCCCGCTCGTACGACTCGAAGGCGACGCCGTGGACGGCGTCGAGCAGTTGCGCTCGGGTGAAGACCCGGCCGGGCTGGCCGGCCAGGGCGGTCAGAAGCTGGAACTCGGTGGCGGTCAGCTCGACCACCCGGCCCTCGACCTCGACGCGCATTCGGACAACGTCGATGGCCACGCCGGCAGCCTCGATCCTGTCGCCCGGCTCGGCCGCGCGGTCGACCCGGCGCAGGATGGCTCGCACGCGGGCCACCAGCTCGCGGGGGCTGAAGGGCTTGGTCACGTAGTCGTCGGCCCCGATCTCGAGGCCCAGGACGCGGTCCAGCTCGTCGTCTCGGGCGGTCAGCATGATGATCGGCAGCTGCGAGTCGCGGCGGATGGCCCGGGCCACGTCCAGGCCGTCCATGCCGGGCAGGCCCAGGTCCAGGACCAGCAGGTCCGGCTTGCGGGTGCGGGCCAGCTTGAGGGCCGAAGGGCCGTCGGCCGCGGTCAGGACTGCGAAGCCCGCGTGCTCGAGATAGTCGCGGGCCAGGTCCACGATCCGGGCTTCGTCGTCAACGATGAGAATCGTCTTCACGGTGCTTCCATGCTAGGGCAGGGCGGGGCGGCGTGAACACCGCCCCGCCCTGAGTGCGACTCTAGGCCGAGGCCCCCCGGGCCCCCAGTCTGTCCGGCACCGAGGCCAGCAGCGCCAGCAGCCCCAGGTCGATGGCCAGGCCGAACTCGGATCCCGGCAGGCCCAGGATGCACAGGCACAGCGATCCAAGCGTCAGGCCGACGGCCAGCTCCCGGCTCCGCGGGTGGCCTCGCCACAGCAGGGCCGCCCCGGCCACCAGCGCCGCCGCGGCGGCCAGCCAGATGAGGCCGAACAGCCTGGCCCCGGCATCGCCGATCTCGACCGCCCCGTTGAGCAGGGCGGTCGAGTACTCGACGCCGCGCGGCCCGCCGATCTGCCAGGCCACCGTGAAGCCGATGGCGTGGACCGCCCCGTGGAGGGCGAAGAAGACGGCGAAGGCGCGCTGGATCACTTCGACTTGCCCCCCTTGGGCGTCTCGGGCGCGGGGGCTGCGGGCTCACTCGAGCCGCCCTGGCCGTGCGCCCGGCGGTGCCAGTCTTCCAGCTCCGACTCGGCCTCGCAGCGCCAGTCCTCTGCGTACCAGTCGCGCCACCCCCGCCCGTGGCGGCCGTGCCCGCCGGGGCCGGGGTAGTAGCGCGGCCTCGGGCCGCGGAAGGCGCAGCCGATCATGCCGATGACGACGATCAACAGGAACAGGCCGAACAGGCAGCCGAACATCCGAAGGCAGGGCTGATAGTGATGGCCGTCCCAGGCAGAGTTGACCGAGCCACCGTCGGCGGCGAGGCCCGCCCCGAAGGCAAGGCTCATCAGCACGCCGATGGCGACGACCGCGACCAGCATCCTCAGGAACCAACCAGAACCGTATCTCATCTCTTCTCCAATGCGCCCTTGCGACCGTGTCATCCGGCCGGAGCGCTGTGCCGGATCTGGGTGCCAGCCTGGAGCCGGGGTATGAAGCGAATGTGAAGGCGGTCAGGAGGAGTGGCGCGTGGCGGCGCCGCTCCTCCCGGCGGGAGGCGGCGCTCAGACGGGCGGCGTTGCCTCCTGGATGCGGCCATCTCGCATCCGGACGATTCGATCGCAGGCCGCGCTCACACCGGCGTCGTGGGTCACCAGGACGCAGGTCTGGCCGGTCTCGCCGTTCAGCCGTCGCAGCAGGTCCAGGATCTCGGCCGCGTGGACCGAATCGAGGTTCCCGGTCGGTTCGTCGGCCAGGACCAGCTGGGGCCTGTTGACCAACGCCCGGGCGATGGCGACCCGCTGCTGCTCTCCGCCCGACAGCTCGGACGGTCGATGGCCGGCCCTATCCCGCAGGCCGACCAGGGCCAGCGCTCCCAGGGCGGCCTCCCGACGCGGCATGTGGGTCGTGGACGAGTCGGACCGGTACAACGGCTGCTATCCGGGCGAGTGCATCCGCTTCATCCCCGAGGGCACGATCGACTGGACCTGGGACGCCACCGGCTACATCGGTCAGGAGAAGTGCCAGCAGACCACCTCCGGCTCGCTCCCCGCTGCCGACCCGTTCGGCCTGGGCGACCAGCAGTCCCTGCACCTGACCAGGATCGACGACAGCCACTACCGCTACTGGGGCCAGGGCAACCACTTCCCGGACCAGGGCGTGCAGGAATCGATCACCTGCTTCGGCTTCATCGGGGACGGGCCCAACCCGTACCCGCTGCCCTTCTTCAGCATCGACGAGGGCGCCAGCAGCTCGAACTCGGACGGGGGCGGCAACACCTGCTTCGCCTCGGACTGGGTCATCGAGGCCAAGGCGACCACGATCAGCGGCAGCTGCTACACGTTCAAGACGGACCGCAACTACCACCAGATCGAGTGGAACCTGACGCGGCTGGGCCCGCCGCCGGGCAGCTAGCCGCAGGCCCCCGGCTGGAGCCCAGAGCGGCCTCGGGGCGGCGCGACCGGGAGGCGCCCAGGACAGCTTTTCGGCATGAGAGCGCATAATCGGCGCATGGCACGTCCACGCGGGACCGGCCTCAGGGCCGTCGCCGCTCTGCTGGCGCTCCTGGCCGTCGTTGCCGCGTGCACCGGCGTGTTCTCGGCTGAGGCGGATCTGGCCGTCCAGCCGACGCCGGTCGCCACGCTGGCGCCGACCCCGACCGCCACGCCCACCCCGACCGCCACCCCCACCCCGACGCCGACCCCCACCCCGACGCCGAGCCCTACCCCGACCGCCACTCCCGAGCCAACCCCGGTCCCGACGCCGGGCACCTGGATCTACAACGTCTACAACGCCGGGGCCGTGCGCTGGCAGAATCCCGACATGAGCGCCTGTGTCGCCGCGTCGGCGCTGATGATGCTCAACATGGTGGCCCTGTGGCGCGACTTCGAGGCCCTGGAGGGCCAGCCCAACCCGCGGCCGCAGCTCAACGGCTGGGCGCCCGATGTCTCCTACGCCAAGATGGAGGAGCTGCTCGCCTACCAGCGCGAAACGGGCACGATGGACCTCCGCGATCCCGGGTCCGACGCCCACGGCTGGCGCAATTCCCTCAACTACTACGGCTGGGGCGACATGGAGGCGGACGTCTATCGCGACATGACGTTCACCTCGTTCGAGGACGCCGCCAGGGCGACCGTCCTGACGCTGGCCATCTACCGCAAGCCTGTCGGGATACTCAGCTGGGCCGGCAACCACGCCCAGATCATCACGGGCTACAAGGTCGTCGGCGACGATCCGCGAAGCGGCCGGACCAACCTCAAGATCCTGGGCGTGTATCTGACGGACCCGCTCCAGGCAGACGGCTACCGCAACTACTACGTCTCGCTCGCGACCTGGAAGGACGGCCCCAAGACCATCCGCTTCACCCCCTACAAGATGACCAACTCGCCCAACCGGGACCCCATCGACGGCCAGATCGCCAACGAGGAGTGGTACGACAAGTGGGTCATCGTCGCCCCGGTCGCGTAGGGGGCATCTGCGGGCGGCGTTCGACGCCGGCCCTCTTCAGCAGGTGACGTGGAGGACGGCAAAGACGTCCTTGCGGTCCAGCTCCGCCAGCAGCTCGCAGGCCTCGGGCGTGGGCAGAGCCACGATCTCTATCCCGCGCCGCTCCGCCTCGGCGTAGACGTCTTCGGCGATTGGCAGCCGGCCGTTGGCTCCGGTCCCGACGATCAGCCGCTTGCCGCCCCAGGGGATCTCCTCGGCCGCGGTCAGGGGCGTATGCCCGAAGCGCCCTTTCTCGCCCTTGGACGGCCCCTTGTGCCGCTTGGAGACCCGGCCGCCGGCGATGACCAGGTCATGGGCGTATCGCTCGCCCTCCACCTCGATCTGCCCGAATGAGGTCAGCTGGGCCTTCATGGCCCGATTCTCGCACGCGCCCGGAAGCGGCGGCCTTCGTCGCGGCTCCGGCGTTGCGATCCCCGGATCGCTCCATGCCGCTGGCTGCGGACCGGCCCACCCCTGGGTGATGCTCAGCGGAGCAGCCCAACTGTGGCCGAGAAGGAGCGTCAGATGTCCGGTTCGGTGAGAGTCCCGCGTCCCCTCGCCATTCTTGCGGGCGGCGCGATCCTGGCGGGTGCCGTTGCCTTCGGCGCGCTGCTGGCACGTGGCACCGGCGGGGGGTGGTGGCCGGTGAACGGCCATGGCGGGCCCTGGCACATGGGCGGCTACGGCGGTCCCCCCGGCCGCATGGGCCCGAATGCGGTGACCGGCGCTCTGTCCGACGCCCTTCAGCCCGGCGACGCAGGCTTCGTGGCCGGCACCCCTGACAGGCCGCGGGTCGTGTACCTCCAGGCCGGCCCGGGGTACCTCTTCTACCCGTCGGAGATCGGGGTGGCCCGGGGCGAGACTGTGACCTTCGTCGTCACGACCATGGGCCCGATGGTGCACGAGTTCATGGTCGGCCCGGCCGAGGCTGTCGCCGACGATCGGGAAGGCACGCCCGAGATCGAAGACATCGGGATGATGGAAACGAAGACGCTCACCTACACCTTCGACGGCCCCGGCCCGTACGCCTTCGCCTGCCATGCCGAGGAGCACTACGAGAACGGAATGACGGGCACGATCACGGTCGTCGGCTGAACCCAGCCCTGGGTCTTCCAGACGAGATCGCCCCGCCCGGGCGTCGGGGCGGACCGCCGACGTAGCGATGTGCCTGACAAAGGGCCTGCCGACGGCATGCACTTTCGGGGGATGGGATGCGGGACCAAAGTCAGCGAGCCTGTCTACAGCCGTCACCGGGGCTCGCATACTCGCACGAGGAATGCGTCGTTGCCGTTCCAGAGCATCCTGTTCGACAAACCGGACGCCGCCAGTGTCCTCGACACGAAGGCGACCCGTGAGCTGTTCGGCGACCTGAACCTGGATCAGGTCTTCGGTGCCGTTCGCGCCGGCCGCGACGAGTACAAGCTGGAGAGGCTGTTCCGCGCCCCACTGGACGACGCGGAGTCGATCCGCTACCGGCAGGACGTCCTGCGCGATCTGGAGTCGGATGCCCTGGTCAAGGTGGTGCAATCGTTCGGGGCGGGAATGCGCACCATGCGCCTCAGGCTGGCTCGGGGCGAGACCCTGCATCATCCTTACCAGAAGCTGCGCTGGCTGCTGGAAGCGACCGTGGCCTATGCTGATGCCGTCTCGGGGCTGGCCCACGGGCTGGGCGCCACCACCTTCCGGTCCGCCGGTTTCGCCGGGCTGCGCGACTATGTCGCCGCCTACCGCAAGTCCCCTGCCTTCATGGCCATGCTGGCCGACGCCGCCGCCCTCACCTCGGCCCTGGCAGAGGTCCGCTACAACCTGCACATCAAGGGCGGGCGCATTCGAATCACCCGCTTCGCAGGCGAGGAGGACTACGGGGCCGAGGTCGAGCGAACCTTCGCCAAGTTCGCCCAGGGGGCCGTCCGCGAGCACGAGTTCTCCTTCCGCCAGGAGCCGGATATGGACCACGTGGAGGGAGCCGTGCTGGACATGGTCGCCGAGCTCCACCCCGAGGTCTTCGGCCTGCTCGACCAGTTCGTGGAGAAGCACGAGGACTACCTCGACCCGGTCATCGGCACCTTCGACCGCGAGATCCAGTTCTGCCTGGCCTACCTGGAGTACATCGAGCCGTTGCGCGACGCCGGGCTGCCCTTCTGCTACCCGGTCGTGCAGGAATCCACCAAGGAGGTCCTCATCCGCGACGGCTACGACCTGGCCCTGGGACGCAAGCTCCGCCACGAGGCCGAGAGCGTCGTCCGCAACGACCTGCGTCTCTCGGGCGCCGAGCGAATCCTGGTCGTGACCGGCCCGAACCAGGGCGGCAAGACGACCCTGGCCCGGATGGTGGGCCAGCTCCACTACCTGGGCCGGCTGGGCCTGCCGGTGCCGGGCCGCGAGGCCAGGTTGTACCTGTTCGACCGGCTGTTCGCCCACTTCGAGCGGCGCGAGGTGACCGGCCACCTGACCGGCAAGCTCGAAGACGACCTGCGGCGGATCCACCACATCTTCGACGAGGCGACGGACCGCAGCCTGGTCATTCTCAACGAGAGCTTCAGCGCCACGACCGTCGACGACGGCCTCCTCATGGGCCGGCAGGTGCTCGAGGAGCTGATCGAGCGCGACATGCTGGCGGTCTACGTGACCTTCCTGCACGAGCTGGCCTCGGCAGGGCGCTCCACCGTGAGCATGGTCAGCGCCGTCGATGCCAACGACCCGGGCCGCAGGACATTCCAGTTCGAGCGCCGCCCCGCCGAAGGGCTGGCCTACGCCCTGGCCATCGCCGAGAAGCACCGGCTCACCTACAAGGACGTCAAGGATCGGATCGCGGGGGCAGCGGCATGAAGGTTCGCCTCCTGTACCGCAACGCCGACTTCGACCCTGATCTGCCGCCGGCCGCCAACGACGCCGACCTCGTCGAAGACCTCGGGCTCGAGCCGCTGTTCGCGGCTCTGGCCAGGGGCGACGCCTTCCTGGACGAAGTCTCGCGCCAGGTGATCCTGCGCGGCCTGGCTGACCCGACGGAGATCCGGTATCGGCAGGCGATCCTGCGGGATTGCCTGGACAACGAGTTCGCCATCCGCGACATGTACGCCATTGCCGGCGGCGCCATCGAGGCCGAGAAGCGGATCTGGATGGACGCCAACGCCAGGCATCCGGGAGGGCTGCTGCAGCGCTCCATCGAGCTGCTCACGACCTTCTTTCAATCGTTGGAGAAGCTGCGCAAGATCGCCGAGGAGAATGGACCGGGCTTCAAGTCCGAGGGGATGAAGACCCTGTTCGGGATGCTGACCCGCGAGCTCGACGACGACTACCTGAAGGGCGTCAAGGCCCAGCTGGCCAGCCTGACCTTCCGTGACGGCGTGCTTGCCACGGCGTCGCTTGGCGACGGCAACTTCGGCACCGACTACGTGCTGCGCCGCAAGGACAAGCAGGGCTGGCGCGAGACCATCGGCGACCGCCAGAGCCGCACCCTGGACGTGGACGAGCGGGACATGCGGGCCTCGGAGACGTTGTCCGCTCTTCGCGACCGCGGCCTGGCCATCGCTGCCACGGCGCTCGGTAAGTCCACGGATCACGTCCTGAGCTTCTTCGTCATGCTGCGCTTCGAGCTGGCCTTCTATCGAGCCTGCCTCAACCTGCGCGAGCGCCTGGCGGAGCTGGAGGAGCCGATCTGCCTGCCCAAGGCGGAGCCGCCGGGAACCTGCCGCTTCGCCTGCCAGGGCCTCTACGATCTGTCGCTGGTTCTGACGATCGACAAGCAGGCGGTGGGCAACGATGTCCAGGGTGACGGCAAGGGCCTGATCGTCATCACCGGCGCCCACCATGGCGGCAAGACTTCGTTCCTGCGCAGCGTGGGCCTGGCCCAGCTGATGATGCGGGCCGGGATGTTCGTCCCCGCCCAGCGCTACAGCGCCGACCTGTGCAGCACCATCCTCACCCACTTCCGCCGCGAAGAGGATCCGTCGATGACGAGCGGCAAGCTGGACGAGGAGCTGGCCAGGATGAACGCCATCGTGGACGCCGTGCGGCCCAACGACCTGGTGCTCTTCAACGATTCGTTCGCCTCGACGAACGAGCGCGAGGGATCCGAGATCGCCCGCCAGATCGTTCGGGCGCTGCTCGAATCGGGGGTCAAGGTCTGCTACGTGACCCACCTCTACGATCTGGCTCACGGATTCGCGCGGTCGAGGCGCCCCGACGCCCTGTTCCTGCGCGCCGAGCGCCTGCCCGACGGGACGCGGACATTCCGCCTCACCGAAGGCGAGCCCCTGCCGACCAGCTACGGCGAGGACCTATATCGCCGGGTGTTCGCCGATTGGGTGGCGGCCGAAGAGGCCGAAGGCGAGGCTCAGGCGACCGAAGGCACGGCCGAAACGCCCGGGCAGTCCGGGACGGCCGAATCCCCCCAGGCGGCCGAAGCACCCAAGGCGACGCCGGCGGCAGTCCCCAAGCCGCCAGAGGCCTCCGGGGCCGTCACGGAATCGACGGGGGATCGCCCCGCCGCCTGACCGTGGCTAGAGCGGCAGCAGCACCGCCACGATCCCGACTCCCAGGCCGATCAGCGCGGCCGCCAGGCCGATCCGGATCGAGCGTGCCCGATCCGCTGCCCTGGCGGCGCGATCCAGGACCGGGGTCACCTTGCCCGGCTGGTCGAAGTTGTAGACGCCGCGCGAGCCGTAGGCGGCGCAGAAGCGCAGCCGGGCCTGGATGTAGCCCGTCGCCGCTCCGGCAGCGGGCAGCGCAACCAGGAGCCGCGCCAGAGGCGCGACATGGAGGGCGATCAGGGCCGCCAGCAGCACCAGGCTCGCCACGACCGCCACGTGGCCGAAGAACCGGCGGCGCGCTATCTCGGCCGGGCCGATGTTGCACACGCCGGCGGCGTAGGGCGAGGGGGCAGCGGCCGGCCTGAGGACCGGGAGCTCGCCACCGATCAGGATCGGCTTGCGTCTGGGGGCGGACATGAGGCGAGCTTACAGCGGAATCGCGCTTCCTTGGCCCCGACCGCTCGCCTGGCGCGCCCCGCGCCCCGCCGGGGACAGCTCGGCCGCAATCCGGCGTCTGCCGGGTTCACCGCGCCGTGGCTCCGGCGTACGATGGGGCTCCTGCCCGGTCGCCGGACGAATCCTGCCGGCGCCCCGGGGTGGGGGAAAGGGATGACCCGATGAAGGCGTTCGTGGTAGCCACCGAGGACCGGCCGGGTGAGCTGGCCCGGATAGGCGAGGCGCTGGGCGCGGCCGGCGTCAACATCACTTCCCTGGCGGGCTTGACCAGCCAGGGTGCCGGGATCGTCGGTTTCCTGGTCAGCGACGAAGCAGGCGCTCGAAGCGCCCTGCGTTCGGCCGGCATGGAGGCCCAGGAGCTGGACACGATCAAGGTGGGCCTGGCGGATGAGCCCGGCTCGCTGGGCAAAGCCGCCCGCAAGCTGGCCGGCGCTGGCATCAACCTCGAGCTGGTCCTGTCGACCGGCGTCCACCACGGCAAGGCCGAGGTCGTGCTGGCCGTGAGCGACGCCCACAAGGCGGCCTCGGTGCTCGGAGATCTCGTCGTCGAAGGCTAGCCCCTGTCGCGCGACGGAGCGCATGCGAGGTCGCCGTCCCGAGCCTGCTCTTCTTTCCGGGTCAGCTCGTGGACTCGGTCACCTTCATGACCGACGTTCCGGCCATGGCCACGGCCCTGCTATGCCTGGCGATGGGGTGCGAGGCGCTGGGGGCCACGGGCCGGCGAAGGTGGATGTGGCTGGCAGGCTCTCTGGCGGTGGGCTGCTTCGCCTTCAGCATCCGCCAGTCTGCCCTGGCGGCGCCGGTGGCCGTCCTCGTCGCGGCCACCGCCAGCGATTCCGAGGGGCGCGGTCGGTACCTGGCTGCCTGGATCGCCACCCTGCTGACCTGCGCCGGCATCTGGCTCGCGGCTGCCAGCGTGCCTGTCCAGTACCAGGGGCCGCTGGAGCTCCATCTCGATGTCATGGCTCGCCGGATGAGGTATGCCGAGGCCACGTTGTGCCTGGTGCTCTCGCCGGCGATGGCGCTGACGCTCCTGGCGCGCTGGCGGCGATGGCTCAGGCCAGCATCTGGGGCGGGCCTGGCTGGCGGCGTCTTCGTGTTTCAGATCGAGATCGGGATACTCCTGTCCACGGGCACGATGTCGACGGTGATCATCGGCAACGTCTTCGGGAGGTACGGCTATCCCGGCGGGGCGACCGGCTACCCGCCCTTGCTCTTCGACCCCGCGGCCTGGCAACTGCTCAACGTGTTCACCCTCGCGGCCGGGATCGTGGGTTGCGGCATGCTCGCCGTGGCGCTCGTCGACATGCTGCACGAGCTGCGAAACCCGGGGCGAGCCTGGCATTCGTTGGGCACCGCCCGGGGCCTGCTCCTGGTCTTCATCGTCCTCTACGTGGCCGGCATCACGGCCTACGTCATGGTGGATCCGATCTACGACAGGTACCTATGGCCGCTCTCCGCTCCGATGGCGTGTCTGCTGCTGCTGGTCCCCGGCCGAGCACCCGCGGATCCGGAACGAGCGCCGCCCGCTGCCAGCGCGTCTCTGCGTCGAGCCGGGATGGGCGCGGCCGCGGGCCTGATGTCGATGCTGGCCGTGATCTCCCTGATGGTGGTGCTCAACGCCTTCGCCTACGACGCCGCCGGCTGGAGGATGGGGAGCTGGCGGTCACCGAGGGCTATGAAGTGTCGACAGTCGACGCCGGGCTGGCATGGACCGGCTACAACGCCGAAGGCCCGGCTGACATGGGCGTGCCCCGCGACGCCCCGCTGCCGTGGTACGAGGACTCGTGGTCTTCGTTCCATCTGTGTGCCCTCGTGTCGCGCGCGCCCCTCAGCGTGGCCGGCTTCGAGCTGAAGCATGTGGAGCTGGAGGCCTACCGGATGTACCTGTTCTTCGGCCCCACCCATCGGCTCTACCTGTACGCGGTGCCGGGGCCGGGCTGCCCCTGGAAGGGGCCCGGTCGAGCGTCCCGCCCACCGGGTGCCGCCCGGCTCCCCTCCCGGGTGACGGCGCGGCACGCGCGCGGTACGGATGGCCCTACTGCACGGCCCTGCCGAGGCCCCATGCTGCCGGCAGTCTCCGCCCGGCCGGCCATCTCGCTGAACCACGGTCCGCCCGGCGCAACCTTCGGTGGATGGCTGGATGACCCACGAACCGGTGCTGGCCCTGCCGCACCCAGAGGACCAGGACCTGATCGACCGCATCATCGGCGATCGGGCTGAGCGGCCCGGCGCGCTGCTCGGAATACTCGAGAAGCTCCAGGAGCACAACCGGCACAAGTACCTGCCGATGGAGACGCTCGAGTACGTGGCCATGCGCACCGGCGTCCCCCAGTCGCAGGTCTATGCCGTGGCCACCTTCTACGCCCTGTTCAACCTGGACCCGCAGGGCACCCACACCGTGGCCATCTGCCGGGGCACCGCCTGCCACACCCGCGGCTCGCGCGGGCTGCTGGAGCGCGTCAAGCTCCAGCTCGGCCTGCAGGAAGTCAGCGACGAGGCCGACAAGCTGACCCTGACGACCCCCGACCGACGCTTCACCATCCGCACCGTGGCCTGCTTCGGCCAGTGCGCTCTGGCGCCGGTCGTCGAGGTCGATCACGCTATCCGCGGCCACGTCACCGAGCAGTCGCTCATCCGCGAGGTCGAGGGCCTCCGCAAGGAAGGCTCCCGGTGATCGTCCACGACCTGGCCTCCTTCTCCGCCGCTCGCGAAACCGGCCTGGCCAAGCTGCTCCCCGGCCGGCCGCGCATCACCGTTGGCATGGGGACATGCGGCTCGGGCAACGGCGCCGAGGGCGTCTACAGCGCCTTCGCCGCCGAGATCGACGCCCGCGGCCTGGACGTACAGCTCGCCCCGGTAGGCTGCTTCGGCTACTGCGCCGAGGAGCCGCTGGTCAGCGTATGGCTGCCCGGGCAGCCGCTGCTGATGCTGCGCCGCGTCCAGCCCCACCATGTCGACGGCATCCTGAGCAGCCTGACCGACGGCCGCATGCCTCCTGCCGAGACGGTGCTGTGCAAGATCGAGGAATGGGACCATCTGACCGGCCACGTCAAGTACGGCGCCGGCTACCCTGACGTGCCCGGCTGGGGCGACGTCCCGTTCTTCAGCGGGCAGCTCAAGATCGTGCTCCGCAACTGCGGCCTCATCAACCCCGACGACATCGAGGAGTACATCGCCGTCGGCGGCTACCAGGCCCTCTACAAGGTCCTGATCGATCAGGACCCCGCCGGGGTGATCGAGGAGATCAAGGCCGCCAAGCTCGGCGGAAGGGGCGGCGCGGGCTACCTGACCGGCAACAAGTGGGAGTTCCTTCGCAACGCCCTGGGGCCGGAGAAGTACATCGTCTGCAACGCCGACGAGGGCGACCCCGGCGCCTACATGAACCGCAACGAGATGGAGTCCGATCCCCACTCGCTGCTGGAGGGCATGATCATCGCCGGCTTCGTCACCGGCGCCAGCAACGGCATCATCTACGTCCGGGCCGAGTACCCGCTGGCGGTCTTGCGCCTGGAGCGGGCCATCGAGCAGGCACGGGGCTACGGCTTCCTCGGCGCCGACGTCCTGGGCCGGGGCTTCGACTTCGATATCCAGACCGTCGAGGGGGCCGGGGCCTTCGTCTGCGGGGAGGAAACGGCCCTCATCGCCTCGCTCGAGGACCAGGCCGGCCGTCCCCGGCCGCGCCCGCCGTTCCCGGCGCAGAAGGGCCTGTGGGGCAAGCCGACCAACATCAACAACGTCGAGACCTGGTACAGCGTCGCCCCGATCATGATGAAGGGAGCGGCCTGGTTCGCCGCAACGGGCACCGCCAAGAACGCGGGCACAAAGGTCTTCTCGCTCGTCGGCAAGGTCAGCAACACCGGGCTGGTAGAGATGCCGCTCGGGACGCCACTGTCCAAGATCGTCTACGGCGTCGGCGGGGGCGGGACCGACGGCCGCGACGTCAAGGCGGTGCAGACCGGCGGTCCTTCGGGCGGCTGCATCCCGGCCGACATGTTCGACACGCCGGTCGACTACGAGAACCTCGCCCGGCTCGGCTCGATCATGGGCTCGGGCGGCATGGTCGTCATGGACGAAGACAACTGCATGGTGGACGTGGCCCGCTACTTCATCGAGTTCACCCACTCGGAGAGCTGCGGCAAGTGCGTTCCCTGCCGGGTCGGTCTGGACCAGGCGCTGCGGATGCTGAACCGGATCACCGTTGGCGAGGGGACGCCGCAGGACCTGCCGGCGCTCGACGAGCTGTGCCGGATGATCCGCGACACCTCGCTGTGCGGCCTGGGCAACAGCGCCCCCAACCCGGTCCTGACCAGCCTGCGCCACTTCCGTCACGAGTTCGAGGATCACATCCTGGCCCACCGCTGCCGGGCCGGGGTGTGCGAGGACCTGGCGCTCTCGCCATGCGAGAACTCCTGCCCGCTGCACATGAACATCCCGCGCTTCCTGCAGCTGTACAAGGAGGGCCGGCGCGATGAGGCGTTCCTGTCGGTCATCCTGGACAACCCCTTGCCGGCCTCGACGGGCCGCGTCTGCCAGCACCCCTGCGACGACCGCTGCCGCCGCTCGGCCATCGACGATTCGGTGAATATGCGCGACGTCCACCGCCTGATCGCGGACGAGGTGCTGCTCACGGACAGGTTCGAGCCGATGGTCCGCAATGTGCTGGCGCGCAAGCTCGAGCCGACCGGGCACTCGATCGGGATCGTGGGCGCGGGACCGGCCGGCCTGGCCTGCGCCTTCTACATGGCCCTGCTGGGCCACTCGGTGACGGTCTACGAGGAGAGGCCGCGGGCCGGCGGCATGCTGCGCTACGCGCTGCCGGAGTACCGCCTGCCCAAGAAGGTCGTGGACAGGGAAATCGAGCTGATCGAGCGCCTCGGCGTCGAGTTCCAGTTCGGGGTGACGGCCGGCGAAGGCCTGGGGCTGGACGATCTCGGCCAGAAGCACGACGTCGTCTTCCTGGCGATCGGCACCTGGGAGGAGAGCCGGGTCAAGCTGCCGGGCGTGGATCTGACCGGCGTCCTGCCGGCGCTGCCCTTCCTCGAGAGCGCCGCGCGCGAGGAGGAGATCTCGATCGGCCACAAAGTCGTGGTCATCGGCGGCGGCAACGCGGCCGTCGACTCCGCCCGGACCGCCCGCCGCCTGGGCGCGGACGTGACGATCGTCTACCGCCGCGAGCGCAAGGACATGCCCGCCATCCCGGAGGAGATCCTGGCCGCCGAGCACGAAGGCGCGAAGCTGCTCTACCTGGCCGCGCCGCACAAGATCCTGGGCAACGCGGACGGCCGGGTGAAGGCGCTCGAAGCCGTCAGGACCGTGCCCGGCGAGTTCGACACTTCCGGGCGCCGCAAGCCAGTGCCCACCGACGAAGTCATCCGGGTCGACTGCGACACCGTGATCCTGGCCGTGGGCGAGAGGGTGGACCCGGGCTTCTGTAAGGCCTCCGGGCTGCGCGTAACGGACGCCGGGACGATCGAGGTCAACCGCTACACCCTCGAGACGAGCCGTGAGCGGTTCTATGCCGGCGGCGATCTGATCACCGGCGCCTCCAACGTCTCCAATGCCATGGGCATCGGCAAGAAGGCGGCCCGGATCATCGACGAGCGGCTGATGGAGCAGAAGCGCTTCGCCGGCCTGCTTCCCGAGTTCGAATACGAGATGGAGCCGCCTGAGACGCCCGGCCCGTCTGCCCGCCACGTCCCGGGCGAGATGCCCGCCGCCGAGCGGGTCCAATCGAACGCCGAAGTCTCGCTCGGCCTCACGGCCGCCGCCGCGCTCGAGGAAACCGCCCGCTGCCTGCGCTGCGACGTCCGCAGCGCCGAGAGTTAGGGGATCGCCGTGGCTGACAAGGTGAAGGTCCGGATCGATGGCGAGGTGATTGCCGCGACGCCCGACCAGACGATCCTCCAGGTCGCTCGGGCGAACGGCAAGTACATCCCCGCCCTGTGCTACATGGAGGGCCTCAGCGCGGTCGGCGCCTGCCGGCTGTGCGTGGTCGAGGTCTCCGGCGTAGGCCGTCTGCTGCCCGCCTGCACCACGCCCGTCCAGGAGGGCCTGGCCATTACCACCATCTCGCCCCAGCTCCAGGCCCATCGCAAGATCGCCCTGGAGCTGCTCTTCGCCGAGCGTAACCACATCTGCGCGGTCTGCGTTTCCTCGGGCAACTGCGAGCTGCAGACCCTGGCCCAGGAGCACGGCATCACCCATGTCCGCTACCCCTACAACTACCCCACGCTTCCGATCGACATGACTCACCCGCGCTTCGTGCTGGACCACAACCGCTGCATCCTCTGCTCGCGCTGCGTCCGCACCTGCGCCGAGATCGAAGGCGCGCACGTCTGGGAGATCGCCGGCCGCGGCATCCAATCCCGGCTCGTGTCCGAGCTGCGCCGGCCGTGGGGCGAAGCCACGACCTGCACCAGCTGCGGCAAGTGCGTTCAGGCCTGCCCGACCGGCGCCCTGACCGAGAAGGGCTTCGGAGTGGAGGAGATGACCAAGAAGAAGGCGGTCGTCAGCCGCCTGACCTCCATGCGGGGAGGCCGGTGATGGACAAGGTCAAGATCGGAACCTGCTGGCTGGACGGCTGCTCCGGCTGCCACATGTCGCTGCTGGACATGGACGAGGACATCGTGGCCGTCCTGGAGAAGGCGGAGATCGTCTTCGGCCCGCTGGTGGATGCCCAGGAGTGGCCTGAGGGAGTGGACGTGGCCGTGATCGAGGGCGCCGTCAGCAGCCAGGACGATCTGAAGCTGGCCCGGACGGCGCGGGCCCGCAGCAAGCTCGTCGTCGCCCTGGGCGACTGCGCGGTCACGGGCAACGTGCCCTCGATGCGCAACGGGATCCCGGTCCGGCGGCTCCTGGAACGTGTCTACGTCGAGGGCGCCACCGCCGAGCCGGGCGTGCCCACCGACGGCGTGCCGTCGCTCCTCAAGAGGGCCGAGCCGCTTCACGCGGCGATCAAGGTGGACCTCCACGTCCCCGGCTGCCCGCCCAAGCCGGACGCGATCAAGCAGGTTCTGGGCGACCTGCTGGAAGGCCGCGAGCCGGAC
>Ga0315550_1001245_pt1 | contig 15860 bp, 15 predicted proteins | sample SalMarSW160190MG_2_FD_203100 | JGI IMG/M metagenome (GOLD analysis project Ga0315550, IMG submission 203100) | Salt marsh sediment microbial communities from the Plum Island Ecosystem LTER, Massachusetts, United States - Salt Marsh Sediment SW1601-90 ... | reverse complement strand
TGACGATGTGACTGCCCTTCACCAGGCGAACGCTCTCGGGTCGATTGAGGTTGACGACGTCGGACAGCACGTCGGCGACCCAGGGACCGGCGGCATTGATCAGGCAGCCGGCCCGAACCACCGAGCGTTCGCCGCTGATCGTGTCCTGCAGCGTCAGCGTCCAGCTGCCGGCGTCGCGTCGGGCGCTGACGCAGCGCAAGCGCGGCCGGATGTCGGCGCCGCGGGCGCGGGCGTCGATGGCGTTGAGGATCACCAGCCTGGAATCGTCGACGAGGCAGTCGGAGTATTCAAAGCCGCGACGGTATTCGGCCTTCAGCGGTTCACCGGCGGCGTCGTGACGAAGGTCGAGGCTGCGGGTCGGCGGCAGGATTCGGCGGCCGCCCAGGTGGTCGTAAAGAAAAAGGCCGAGCCGGAGGAGCCAGCTCGGCCTCAGGCCCTTGTGGTGCGGGAGGACGAACCGCAACGGCCGGACGATGTGCGGGGCAGACGAAAGAAGCACCTCGCGCTCGACGAGAGCCTCGCGAACGAGACGAAATTCGTAGAATTCCAGATAGCGCAGGCCGCCATGGATAAGTTTGGTCGACGCCGAAGAGGTGGCGCCTCCAAGATCGCCCTGGTCGCAAAGGAAGACCGACAGGCCGCGTCCGGCGGCGTCCCGCGCGATTCCACAGCCGTTGATGCCGCCACCAATGATGGCGAGATCGTACTCGGACCCCGACATTCCTCCCCCGCCCGCGACTTCGTGCCGTCAACCGCACCGTCACGCGTTGGTCTTTCGAACGAAACCTATTCGAAACGAATTTCGAAATCAACGCCTCTCTTCCGAAAGGAATACGAAACAATTCGCGCAAATCTCGAAAGAGCCTTTCCGGCGCTTCGACGCCCTGGGGATCCTGATCTGGCGATGCGGCAGGTTTCGGTTAGCGCGCGGTGATGTCGGAAGGCTGCGCTTCCACAACGCGAACCCCATGGGTCCGGCAAAGGTCGAAAAGCGGAGCCGACACCATCTGGTCGGTGACGAAAACATCGACTTGCGAAATGTCACCGATACGGACCGGTGCGGATCGCTCGAGCTTCAACCGGTCCGACACAAGGATGACTTCTCGGGCGTTGCCAATGATGGCTTGGCTCACCCTCACCTCCCGGTAATCGAAATCGAGTAGCGCCCCTTCCTCGTCAATCGCCGAGGCGCCGATTATCGCGTAGTCGACCTTGAACTGGCGAATGAAGTCCACCGCGGCACCGCCAATTATGCCGCCGTCGCTGCGACGCACCGGCCCGCCCGCGACGATCACGTCGATGCGCGGGTGGCGATACAGGATATTAGCCACGTTGATGTTGTTGGTGATGACCAACAGGCCTTCGTGATCCAGAAGAGCGCGCGCAACTTCTTCGGTTGTGGTTCCGATATTAACGAACAGCGAAGTGTTGTTGGGGATGACTTCGGCGGCAGCCGTACCTATGGCGCGCTTTTCGTCTTGCGCGATGAACCGCCGGGCCTCATAGCCGATGTTTTCCACGCTGGAAGCGATCACTGCGCCGCCGTGCATACGGGTTAGCAGCCGCCTGTCGCACAAATCGTTGAGGTCCTTGCGGATCGTTTGAGGAGAGACCGAGAAGCGCTCCGCCAGCTCTTCGACGCCGACCCGGCCTTGGGACCGCGCTATCCCTAAAATCTCCTGACGGCGCAGACTCAGCTCTTCCATCGCCCCACAACGCGGCCGATTGACGTCTCGGTGGCGGCGGACACCAGGCTAATAAGTGATCGCTGCCGCGCAAATAGATAGGACATTCCGTCACGCCGATCCAAGCACTTTGCCAAATCGCCTTCGACCGCCGCCACATCGACGGCGCCCACCGTCGAACCAGTCCAACGCAATCGCCACCCCTATACGGGTCTCGCGAACGCTCTCGAGAAAATACTCCCCATATGGCAGCCGCGCCTGACCGGGGTATGGCTGGGGCGCGAGTGAGGCATGCGGCCAACCAACGGAGTGGTAGGTGGCACCATCGCCATGCCTAGAGCAGCCTAGTCACCCAACGCTATTGCAGCCTGAGCCCAAGTCTTGGGAATCGCCGCCCAACGCTCTGGCCACCGCGCCCTGACGAGCGGAGATGGGTGATCCGAAACGAACAGCTTCAGGTCTGTCGATTCCATCAGCGGCTGCGCCTTTGCTGCCTTTTGTCCGACAAACACGATTGCTCTCAGTCGCGGCAGCAATGAGATCAACTGTCCTTCCCCCCTAAAACTGGGCCACTAAACTGGTTGTGAAGGGGGAACGAGAGATGGCCCGGAAACGGTATTCGGACGAGGACACCCTCAAACTGCTGCGCGAGATAGAGTTGAGGCTTGCGGACGGTAGCGACGTACAAACGGCATGCCGTGCTGTCGGCGTCAGCGATGCCACCTACTACAACTGGCGGAGACGGTTTGGCGGGATGGGCAAGTCGCAGCTGTCGTAACTGCGGCGCCTCGAGAAGGAGAACCCCCGGCTCAAGAAGATCGTGGCGGAGCTCGAGTTGGACAAGCTGATCCTCAAGGAAAGCCTGACCTACCCAAAGCCCAGGGCCTGACGACCGAGCAGCTTCGTCAGGTCGTTATCCTTACACGCCAGAAGCTGGCGACCTCGGAGCGGCGAACCTGTCGGGTGATCGGTCTGGCCCGCAGTTTCCTGCAGTACCGGTCGGCCATCCGGGACGATGACGCCCTCCGGCTGGCGCTGGTTCAACTGGCCAGGCAGTACGGTCGATACGGCTACCGCAAGATCGCGAAGCTGCTGCGCATCGAAGGCTGGCGGGTCCGTCACAAGAAGGTCGAGCGGATCTGGCGCGAGGAAGGGCTGCAGCTGCCGCAGCGACACAAAAGGCGGAAGCGGCTCTACCAGAAGGACGGCTCGATCATCCGGCTCCGGCCGATCCATCCGAACCACGTCTGGAGTATCGACCTCGTCCAAGACAAGCTCGGCAATGGCCGCCGCTACAAGATGCTCGTGGTGCTCGACGAGTTCACCCGCCAGGCGCTGGCCGTGGAGGTCCGGAGCACGATGACGTCCGACCATGTGCTGGAGGTCCTTTACCGGCTGTTCCTGCGCCACGGAAAACCAAAATACGTCCGCAGCGACAACGGGCCCGAGTTCGCCTCCGAGGCCATGCAAACCTGGCTCGAACGCGTCGGCGTAAAACCCCTCAGGATCTATCCCGGCTCACCCTGGGAGAACGGACAAAACGAACGCTTCAACGGCACGCTCCGCCGCGAAGTCCTCGACGCCGAGTGGTTCACCACAACCAGGCAGGCTCACATCGTCATCGATCTCTGGCTCAAGCAGTACAACCACTCCCGGCCGCATCAGGCACCGAACATGCGTCCGCCCCTGCTCGAGACTCTAGCCAGAAATGGCCCAGTCGTTGGGGGCTCGACAGAACTCCCCGCCAGTAGAGTCAGGATGGCTAACAAAACCTGCCCGACGCGTGGTTGCGCGGCGGCGACCCGAAAAAGGCGTCTTGCCTGGCAACTTGATCGTCTTGAACAATTCTTTGGCCAAAGGCTCCTCCATCTGCGAGGCCCCCATCATTCGAACGTAGACGGGTGCTCGCATCCACCTCGCGAAGGCCAATGCATGAATAGCCAACCCGTCCCCACCGGTCGAGCTTGCTTGCCCAATGCTGCTATTGAAACGCCTTGCGTGGAACCAGAATGGAACCACGGACTTCAACCACAACCTTTCAGCCCAGCCCTGAAACAGCAAAAGGGCCGCGAAGGCCCTTTTGTTTCAGTGCTCTAGCGATTCCGAAAATTGGAGCGGGCGATGGGATTCGAACCCACGACCCCAACCATGGCAAGGTTGTGCTCTACCCCTGAGCTACACCCGCACTCCAACGCGGACCGGTCGAAATCGGCCGACCGCAGTCGCCTATATGGCCAAACCGGATATCGAATGCAACCGCTCAGTCGGGCCCTATGGCGGCACGCTTAACGTCGGGCGGCGGGCGCGGCGCGGCATCCGCCGCACCTCCCTTGCGGCCGGGCACAGCCTTGTCAACGCACATCGATTGGCCCACATAGGGGCCAATTGCCACCGCCGTATGCCAGACCGGGTTACCCATGGACCTCACGCCCCATTCGCCGCCGCCCGCCGCCGACGCGGAGTTGATCAAGCAGTCCTCGACCGCCGGCTTCACCGCCGACGTCATCGAAGCCTCGCGCTCGGTTCCGGTCCTTGTCGACTTCTGGGCACCCTGGTGCGGTCCGTGCCGTCAGCTCACCCCCGCACTTGAAAAGGTGGTCACCGAACAGGCGGGCAAGGTCAAGCTGGTCAAGATCAATGTCGACGAAAACCAGGCGCTCGCCGCCCAGCTCGGCATCCAGTCGATTCCGGCGGTATTCGCCTTTGCCGGCGGCCAGCCGGTCGACGGCTTCATGGGGGCGATCCCGGAATCCGAAATCCGCAATTTCGTCGCCCGCCTGCCGGCGCCCGAGACCCCGCCGAACGGCGGCACCGATCTGGGTGACGTTCTCGATTCCGCCGACCAGGCCGCGGAGGCCGGCCACCTGCAATCGGCCGGCGAGATCTATTCCAGGGTGCTCGAGATCGACCCCTCGAACGCCCGCGCGCGCGTCGGCGCCGCCAACATCAAGACAAAGACCGGCGATCTGGCGGGCGCCCGCGAATTACTCGACGCGCTGCCCGAAGATGCGCAGAAAACGCCCGGCTATGCCGCCGCACGCGCCGCCATCGAGCTCGCCGATGAGGCCGACAAACTCGGCGCCTCGGCCGAGCTGGCGCAGCGGGTCCAGGCCGCCCCGGACGACCTGCAGGCCCGCTTCGATCTGGCGCTGGCGCTGAACGGCGAGGGCCGCCGGGACGATGCCGCGGACGCGCTGATCGAAGTCATCCGCCGCGACCGCGAGTGGAACGAAGACGGCGCCCGCAGGAAGCTCATTGAACTCTTCGAGGCCTGGGGGGCCACCGACCCGGCGACGGTCAGGGGCAGGCGCCAGCTTTCCTCACTGCTGTTCAGCTAGTCAAATGGCCAGCTCCGTCCACTCGGCCGCCGATTTGCCGATGATCGTGCCGGTGTTTCCGCTCTCCGGCGCACTTCTGTTTCCGCGCACCGTGTTGCCGCTCAACATCTTCGAGCCGCGCTACCTGGCGATGGTCGATCACGTCCTGGCCGCCGACCGCATCATCGGCATCATCCAGCCCGCGATCTCCGCCGACCAGGCGACTGAGCCGTCCGACGCCGCCGACGCCGCCTCGGAGGTGGCCGAAATCGGCACCCTGGGCCGCCTCACCCATTTCCAGGAGGTCGAGGAAGCCCGCTACGTCATCGCGCTCACCGGCCTGACACGCTTTCGGATCGTCGAGGAAACCACCTCGATGACGCCCTATCGGCAGTTCCGGATCGACACCTCCGAGTTCGCCGAGGATCTCGTCTCCGGCCGCGGCGAACGCGAGGTCGACCGCGAGGCCTTCATGACGACGCTGCGCACCTATGCGGATTTCGCCGATCTCGAACTCGACTGGGACGATGTCGAGAAAATGCCCCTCGAAGACCTCGTCAACTCCTGCGTCATGGCCAGCCCCTACGGGCCGCGCGAGCGCCAGGCGCTGCTCGAGACAACCACCCTGCGAGACCGCGCCGAGATGCTCACCGCTCTCGCCGAGATCGAAATGCAAAGGCAATCCTCACCCAGCCCGCTGCAATGACCACCACCCACGCCACCGATCCGAAGACCCTCGAGATGCTGGTGTGCCCGCTGACCAAGACGCGGCTGATTCTGAGCCCCGATCGCACGGAGCTGATCTCCGCGGCGGCCCGCCTCGCCTTCCCGATCCGCGAGGGAGTGCCGCTTCTCGTCCTCGAAGAGGCGCGCGCCGTCGCCGAGGACGAACTGGCCCGGCTCGACCGCTAGATCGCAAGCCCTCTGAGAAGTCGCGGTCCGCCGCCGCCCGATCTGCCCGCGGCCTCCGCGATTAACGCCTTTTTGATCCCGGGCAGCCGCTCGACGACTCCAAGGCCCGTGTCGCGCGCCGCCCTGATGACGTCGTTGTCGTTTGAAAACAGTCGGTTGATCCCATCGGTCGCGGTCGCCATCCGCATCACGTCGAACCGCCGCCAGCGCTGGTAGCGCTCGAGCACCTGCGGGGCGCCGATATCCTCCCCCACCCGCGCCGCCTCCACCAGGACCTCGGCGAGCGCCGCGACGTCCTTCATGCCGAGATTGAGCCCCTGACCGGCGAGCGGATGGATGACATGGGCGGCATCGCCCACCAGCGCCAGCCGCCCCGCCACCATGCGCCGGGCAATCACAAGGCGCAGCGGGAAGGCCTGCACATCCTCCTCGAGCGTGACTTTTCCGAGCCGCGAGCCCATCCGCGCTTCGATCTCCGCCCCCAGGCGATCCCGCTCCAGGCCGACCAGCCGTGCCGCCTCGCCGCTGCGCTCGGTCCACACAAGTGACGATCGGTGCGCGTCGAGCGGCAGGCTGGCCAGCGGGCCGCCCGGCAGGAAATGCTGCCAGGCCACGCCCTCGTGCGCGAGCTCGTGTCGCACCGTCGTCACCAGCCCCCATTGGCCATAGTCGCGCTCGAGGGCGTCGATGCTGGCCAGGCGACGCATCGCCGATCGGCCGCCGTCGGCCGCTGCCCCCACCGAAGCCTCGAGGTTCGAGCCGTCCTCAAGGTTCAGCCGCACCGCATCCCGCCCCGCCTCCAGCGCCCCCACGCTTCCGGCGACCACCTCGATTCCCCGCGCCCGCACCGCCTCGGTGAGCACCTGCGCCATCGTCCGGTTGGCAACCATGTGCGCCAGCGGTCGGCCCGGTGCCACCTCACCGGCGAAGCTCATCAACAAGGGCCGATAAATGGCGCCCGCGGAGCTGTCGGTGAGCTTCATGGCCCGGATTGGAGAGGCCGCCTTCGCCATGTCGTCCCAGACGCCCAGGGCTTCGAACACGGCGCTAACCCCGGCCGATATCGCGGTCGCCCGCCGGTCCTGAGGGATCGCGAGATTCCGGGCGTCGACGAGGGTGATCCGCATCTCGAACGCCGAGCCGAGCGCCAGCGCCAGCGTCATGCCGATCGGCCCGCCCCCCACCACGATGACGTCGCGCCGCTGGTTCATTTCCGTCCGCCTCGCCTCGTCGAAACCGGAGAGTTCCTGCGCTCAATATGCCCCGTCCGCAAGCCCGACGCGAGGGGCCGCGGCCATCAGCCGGCGATCTTTGTCCGGGAATTGCCTAGGAAGTGCTCAATTCACGCAATATGGCGCGCAATTGCCTAGTGAGTAGGCATAACCTTTTGTTAACAATTTCGGCCGGGATCGGCCCGCGCACGAAACCCACATGTAATTCAAACCCTTAGGAGCCACCGGCGAACTCTGGCACGGCGCTTGAGTCCATCAAGCCGCCAGGTGCCATTCCCAGCGGTATGAAAGGAGCACCGATGAAACTGGTGGTTGCTGTCATCAAACCGTCGCGGCTTGAAGAGGTACGCCAAGCGCTCAATTCGCTTGACGTGCACGGTATGACCGTCACGGAGGTGAAAGGATATGGTCGGCAGAAGGGACATTCCGAGGTCTATCGCGGAACCGAGTACGCCGTTCACTTCCTGCCCAAAATCAAGATCGAGATCGCCGTCGAGGAAGCCCAGTCCGACGCGATCGTCGCCGCCATCACCGAGGCCGCCAAGACCGGCCGTATCGGCGACGGCAAGATATTCGTCCTCGACGTCGATCAGGCGCTACGCATTCGCACCGGCGAGACCGGCGCGCAGGCGCTGTGACCGCCCGCGAGAGCTCAGTGAAGGAGATTAACGAGATGACTTGGCTCAAGATGTCGAAACTGACGGGGGCGGCAGCGCTGACATCGCTCCTCGCCGCGCTCCCCGCCAACGCCCAGGAGGCGGCCGCCGAGGTCGTCGAGGAGATGGGACCCGTACTCGATTCCGGCGACACCGCCTGGATGCTGACCTCCACGGCGCTGGTTCTGATGATGACCATCCCCGGCCTGGCGCTGTTCTATGGCGGCATGGTGCGCAAGAAGAACGTGCTCGCCACCGCCATGCAGGCCTTCGCGGTGACCTGCGCGATCACCATCGTCTGGTTCGTTGTCGGCTACTCGATCGCCTTCACCGACGGTGGCTCCATGAACGCCTGGATGGGCGGTTTCTCCGCCGTCCTGCATGCCGGCATGGGCCCCGACACATTGTCCGGGACGATCCCCGAATTCGTCTTCTCCATGTTCCAGATGACCTTCGCGATCATCACCCCGGTGCTGATCGTGGGCGCCTTTGCCGAGCGCATGAAGTTCTCGGCGATGCTGATCTTCATGGTCCTGTGGTCGATCATCGTCTACTCGCCGATCGCCCACTGGGTATGGGGTGGCGGCTTCCTGTCTGACGCCGGCGTGCTCGATTTCGCGGGCGGCACCGTGGTCCACATCAACGCCGGCATCGCGGGGCTGGTCTGCGCAATCGTACTGGGCCGCCGCACGGGCTATGGCGAAGTCAACATGGCGCCCCACAACCTCGTCTATTCGGTGATCGGCGCGTCCCTGCTCTGGGTCGGCTGGTTCGGGTTCAACGCCGGTTCCGAGCTCGCCGCCGACGGCGTTGCCGGGGCGGCGATGATGAACACCCAGGTGGCGACCGCTGCCGCGGCACTGGCCTGGATGTTCGCCGAATGGATCGTCATCAAGAAGCCCAGCGTTCTCGGGATCATCTCCGGCGCCGTCGCCGGGTTGGTCGCGGTCACCCCGGCTTCCGGCTGGGTCAATCCCGCCGGCGCCCTGGTCATCGGCATTGTCGCCGGCGTCGGCTGCTACTTCGCCGCCGCCCACGTCAAGAAGTGGCTCGGCTACGACGATTCCCTGGACGCCTTCGGCGTGCATGCGGTGGGCGGCATCATCGGCGCGCTGCTCACGGGCATTCTCGCCGACGAGGCCATTGGCGGCGCCGCCGGCAGCATCGCCCAGCTCGGCACCCAGCTCTACGGCGTTGTCGCCACGATCGTGTGGTGCGCTGTTGCCACCTTCGTCATCCTCTACGTCGTCAAGGCGACCGTTGGCCTCAGAACGACGGAAGCGGAGGAAGAAGAAGGGCTCGACATCGCCCTGCACGGCGAAAGCGTCGCCTAGCACCCGCACTTCGGACGGCCCGGTCTCAATCCCCGGGCCGTCCGACCGGCGCCGGCGCGTGGTGCCCGTGATGCAGCCCACGCCCTCTTGATCCTGATTGAGAGGCCTTCCCACTCGCAACGCGTGGGCTGCATCGCCGGCATCATGCCCTGACCGCCACCGGCCCCTGAAAACCAACAAGTCGACTGCCCGTGCACGGGCTGGCCTCGAAAACCGCCGCGGTTAAAGCCGGCTTAACCACGGCTTGCTAGCTTTCCGCACCACATCCGAGCTGCCTGTGAGTATCGCGTAAGGGCCCCGCGCGGCATGCAATCGTTATCCGCACTTGAACCCGCCGCCGGCGAAGTCTCGACCGTCGCCATTCGCATACCTTTGCGCCTGATCGGCATCGCCTGCTTCGCGGTCGCGGCCCTGGTCCTGGTGGCGCTGGCCAGCTGGTCAGTTGCCGACCCGAGCCTGTCCAACGCCGTCGACGCCGCACCCGGCAACTGGCTGGGCGCTCCCGGCGCCATCGTCGCGGACCTCATCTATCAGTTCCTCGGCCTGGCCGGCCTCATCGCCCTGGCAGCCCCCATGATCTGGAGCTGGTCGCTGATCGCCAACCGGCATCCCGGCCGCATCGGCTCGCGGATTCTCGCCTGGCTGGCCATGACCCTGACCGCTGCCGGCGCCCTCGGTTTCCTCCCCGCCACGGCCAGCTGGCCACTGGCGGCCGGTCTCGGCGGCGTCACCGGGTACGGCTTCGCCACCCTCGCCGCCACGCTTGTCGGCGCACCGTTGTCCGGGCTCCCCGCGCTCGCCTGCGCCTCGCTGCTCGCCTTGAGCGCCCTGGCGGCCTTTCTCTATGCGGTCCGGCCGACCGGCCGCTTGCTTTTCAGCCTGCCAGCCCACGACACCGAGCCCGCCGATCGCGCGCCCAAGGCGCGCCTGTCGGCGCTCCGGGCTGGCGTCTCGATCGCGATCGGGGCCCTCACGCATGCCCTGATGCGGCTTGGGCTGAACCTGCGCGCCTGGTGGCGGCAGCGCAACGCCGATCGCGCTGAGGCGACCGAGCCCGGCTGGCGCCGCAGCGCCATCGAGCCCTCCCTGCAGCCGGCGCCGGACGCCGCCGACGACGACTATGTCGATGCCGACGCCATCGGCGAGTTGATTCGCGGCGGCGAGACGGACGCCGGGCCCACCAGGGCGCCGACCAACATCGAGCCTTCCGCTCCCCCGCTAGCGCCCGGGCGGCGGCAGGCCCTCGAGGCCCAGACCTCGCTCATCTCGAACCGCGAGTTCGAGCTGCCCGAGCTCGACTCTCTGTCCCCGCCCCCGGCGGCCCGTGCCGGCGCTCGCCAGAACCCCGACGCCCTCGAGCACAACGCCAGGATGCTCGAATCCGTGCTCGAGGATTTCGGCGTCAAGGGCGACATCATCAATGTCCGCCCCGGTCCCGTGGTCACCCTCTACGAACTCGAACCGGCTCCCGGCATCAAGTCGTCCCGGGTCATCGGTCTGGCCGACGACATCGCCCGCTCGATGAGCGCCATCTCGGTCAGGGTCGCCGTCGTGCCGGGCCGCAACGCCATCGGCATCGAGCTGCCCAATCCCGATCGCGAGACGGTCTATCTGCGCGAGCTGCTCGGCTCGGCCGACTTCGAGAACGTCAAGGGCAAGCTGCCGCTTTGCCTTGGCAAGACAATCGGTGGCGAGCCGGTGATCGCCGATCTCGCCCGCATGCCGCATCTTCTGATCGCCGGCACCACCGGCTCCGGCAAGTCGGTCGCCGTCAACACCATGATCCTGTCGCTGCTCTACCGCTTCACCCCCGCCGAGTGCCGCCTCATCCTGATCGACCCGAAAATGCTGGAGCTGTCCGTGTATGACGGCATTCCGCATCTGCTGACCCCGGTCGTGACCGATTCTTCCAAGGCCGTCGTCGCCCTCAAATGGGCGGTGCGCGAGATGGAAGACCGCTACAAGAAGATGTCGAAGATCGGGGTGAGGAACATCGACGGCTTCAACCAGCGCGTCGCCGAGGCGTCCAAGAGGGGTCGCACCATCACCCGCACCGTTCAGACCGGCTTCGACCGCGAGACCGGCGAGGCGATCTTCGAATCCGAAGAATTCGAGCTCGAGGCGCTCCCCTACATCGTGCTGGTGGTCGACGAGATGGCCGATCTGATGATCGTCGCCGGCAAGGACATCGAGGGCGCCATCCAGCGCCTTGCCCAGATGGCCCGGGCCGCCGGCATCCACCTGATCATGGCCACCCAGCGGCCTTCGGTCGATGTCATCACCGGCACCATCAAGGCCAACTTCCCCACCCGCATGTCCTTCCAGGTCACCTCCAAGATCGATAGCCGCACGATCCTGGGCGAACAGGGGGCCGAACAGCTGCTGGGCAATGGCGACATGCTTTTCATGGCCGGCGGCGGTCGCATCAAGCGTCTGCACGGGCCGCTCGTCTCCGACCGCGAGGTCGAGGACGTTGTCGCGCACCTGAAGACGCAAGGCACCCCCGAATATCTCGACGGCGTCACGGACGAGCCCGAGGACGACGACGCGTTCGGTCACGGCGCCGGCGGCTCCGGCGACGAACTCTACGACAAAGCGGTCAATATCGTCCTCGCCGACCGCAAGGCGTCCACCAGCTACATCCAGCGCCGCCTGTCCATCGGCTACAACCGCGCCGCCACCCTGATCGAGCGCATGGAGAACGAAGGCGTCATCTCGCCGGCCAACCACGCCGGCAAGCGCGAGATCCTCGCCGGAGAGACCCAGGAGTTCTGAGCCCGAAGGTCCTCCCTCGGGGCTACCTCTCGCCGCATTTGTGCGCTACCAGCACCGGCGAGCCCGCCCGATGAGTCGCCTCACGCAGCGAGTTGCCATGCAGCGAGTCGCCGCCGCCCTGATCGCCGTATTCTTCGCGCTCGCCCCGGCCGCCGCCCAGGAGCCGGCCTCGCCGGCGACGCCCGGGCCCGAGCCCACGGTCGCGCTCGCCGTCGCCGAACCGGCTGTGACCGAGTTTGCGCCGGTTCCACCTCCGCGCCCGGGAACCCGCGCCGCGGTGCTCACAAATCTCGGCCTGAGCGCCGACGACACCGCGCTCATCGACAACATCAGCGCCTATCATTCATCCATCCACACGATGGTCGGCAAGTTCGAGCAGATCGACCAGTTTGGCGGCCGTCTCGAAGGGGTGTTCTATCTCGAACGACCCGACAAGGTCCGGTTCCGCTACGCGCCGCCGTCGACCGAAGAGATCATCTCCACCGGCCGCGGGTTCTACGTTATCGACCGCAGGGAGCGCACCCGTGCCGTCTATCCCCAGGGGCAGGTGCCGCTCCGGCAGTTCCTCAAGCAGGACATCGACCTGCTCAACACCAACATCACCGGCGTGACCCGGACCGATGAGATGCTCGCCCTGTCGCTCTCCGACCAGACCCCCATCGGCGAAGTCGAAGTCACGCTGATTTTCGAGCTGGCGACCAACGACCTCAGGCAATGGTCTCTGACCGAGCCCGACGGCACGCAATTGACCTTTTCGATCTACGATACGATCAAGGACATCGCGATCCCGCGCCGCTATTTCTCGATCGATCCCAATCTGACCGACGCCAACCCCAACAACTAGACGCCCGCGCCGACGCGCCGAAGGCTCTGGACCGCCGCCGCGCCCTTGGCCATTATGCCGCGCCGCGCCCGCCGCTTGAGGCGCCAATCGACCGGGCTTCGCATGCGTATCGCCACCTGGAACATCAACTCGGTTCGCCTGCGCTTGCCGCTCGTCAGGCGCCTGATCAAGGCCGAGGAACCGGACGTTCTGTGCTTCCAGGAAATCAAGTGCCAGACCGACCAGTTCCCGTCCAGGGAACTTGAGAAGGACGGCTACCCGCACCAGATCGTCAACGGCCAGAAGAGCTACAACGGCGTCGCCATCGTCTCGAAGGTGCCCCTGCACGAAGTCGATATCCGCGAATTCTGCGCCATGGGCGACGCCCGGCATGTATCCGCTATCGTCGAGGCGCCAGGCGGTGCGTTTCGCCTGCACAATTTCTACGTTCCCTCCGGTGGCGACGAGCCCGACCCTGGCGCCAACCCAAAATTCCGGCACAAGCTCGATTTTCTCGGCGAGATGCGCGATTGGTTCGGCGACCCCGCGTTCGAAGCCGGGCAGGTGATCGTAGGGGATTTCAACATCGCCCCGCACGAAAACGACGTGTGGAGCCACACCCAGCTCCTCAAGGTCGTCTCCCACACGCCGGTCGAGACCGACGCGCTTGAGGCCATTCGGGCGGCGCGCGACTGGGCCGACCTGTTGCGGCTGCACGTGCCGGTCACCGAGAAGGTCTATTCCTGGTGGAGCTACCGGGCGCGGGACTGGAGCCAGTCGGATCGCGGCCGCCGGCTCGACCACATCTGGTCGACCCCGGAACTCGCGTCCCGCTGCACCGGCGCCACGATCGTGCGCGCCGCGCGCGGCTGGACCGACAAGCCCTCCGACCACGTGCCGGTGATCGCCACCCTGGGCTAGTCCTTCATGCGGCCGCGCACCGCGTCGAGCGAGTGCAGGTATTTGCTCAGCGCCTCCCGCACCCGCACCGCCATCCGTCCCGCGATTTCCGGGTAGGCCTCGATCAGCTTCATGAACCCCTCACGAGGCACGTAGATGAACTCGGCGTCGGTCTGGGCGCTCACCGTCGCCGGCCGCGGCCGGGCCGCGATCAGCGCCAGCTCGCCGACCGTCGCATTGACCTCGTCGACAACCATCGGCTGACCGTCCCCGTGATCGATCTTGATCGACCCGTCGATCAGCACATAGGCACCGTCCGCAATCGACCCGGCGTGATAGAGCACTTCGCCGGCCCGACACTGCCGCCGCTCGGAAGAAAACGCCAGCAGGCGCAACTGGTCGTCCGACAGCCCTGCGAACACGTCGGCGCCGGCGAGCGCTTCGATTGCCACGTCCAGCGCCATCTGCCCCCGCATCCGCTGTGACTTTCGTCCTATGGAACCAGACGATAACCGCCTTCTTCGGTGACCAGCAAGCGCGCATGGGACGGATCGCGCTCGATCTTCTGTCTGAGGCGATAAATGTGGGTCTCCAGGGTATGGGTCGTGACCTGGTTGTTGTAGCCCCACACCTCCTGCAGAAGGATGTCGCGCGAGATGGTCTTGGCGCCCTGTCGATAAAGGTATTTGAGGATCGAGGTTTCCTTGTCGGTGAGGCGGACCTTACGGCCCTCGTCGTTCTCCAGCAGCTTGGCGGCCGGATGGAAGGAATAGGGCCCGATGGTGAACACCACATCCTCGGACTGGTCGTGCTGGCGCAACAGCGCCCGCACCCGGGCCAGCAGCACCGAGAACCGGAACGGCTTGGTTACATAGTCGTTGGCCCCCGATTCGAGGCCCAGGATTTCGTCGGAATCGGTGTTGTGGCCGGTCAGCAGCAGGATCGGGCTTTTGAAGCCGTCCTGGCGCAAGATCTTGACCGCCTCGCGCCCATCCATGTCCGGCAGGCCGACATCCAGGATCATCAGATCCAGATGCGCGGCCTTGACCGCGGCCATGGCATCCGCCGCCGAAGCGCCCTCCGAAATCTCGAATTCCCGATAGTGCGAAAGCTGGTCGGTGAGCGTCTTGCGCAGCTCATCGTCGTCGTCAACGATCAGAACCCGGCGCTTGTTCATGCCCTTCGTCCTTTCCAGGCCGCCGCGGCCAAATCAACGTCTCACTGAATCTAGGCCGCGAACGCCCCGGTGCCAATCACAAGCCCGTTAGCGCCGAGTGCGGTTAACGTCGGGCTGAGCCGGCTGGCGCCGCGCCCCGAAAATCGCCGTGCCGACCCTGACATGGGTCGCGCCCATCCAGATCGCCTGTTCGAAATCGGAACTCATCCCCATCGACAGGCCCTCGACCCCGGCGGCGCGCGCCAGCGTCGCCAGATGCGCGAAATAGGGGCCCGGCGCCTCGCCCATCGGCGGAATGCACATCAGGCCCCTCACCTCGAGCCCGTGCTCGCCGCGACAGCGCGCCACGAAATCCACGGTCTCGTCCACCCCCACCCCCGCCTTCTGAACCTCGCCGCCGATATTGACCTCGACGAAGACCGGCAGCTGCCTTGCTTGCCTGGCCATTTCGCCGGCCAGGGCACCGGCCAGCCTGTCGCGATCGACGGTATGGATGACGTCGAACAGCGCCACCGCGTCGCGGACCTTGTTGGTCTGCAACGGCCCGATCATGTGCAGCACCACGCCGGGATGGTCTGCCTTCAGCGCCGGCCACTTGGCCGCCGCTTCCTGGACCCGGTTCTCGCCGAACTCAAGCTGCCCGGCCGCCAGCGCCGGCGCCACCGTCTCGGGGCCGAACCCCTTGCTGACCGCAATCAGGGTGACAGGCCGTCCGGCCGGGTCGAACCGGCGGCCGGCGGCCTCGATGCGCCTCCGGACCGCCGTCAGCCGCTCAGCGATTTCGTTGTCCATCGCCTGACCGCCCGGCCCCTGCCCGCCGGGGATTGAGTTGACCGCAATTGGCTTTTCTGGTGAAGGTCGAGATATCCCACCAACCTCCGAACAAAGCAAGTTGGCGCGAGGACCCGTGAGCCCCACCGAAGCCGAACGGTACGATCCGGGCAAGATGGAACCGCACTGGCAAAAAGTGTGGGACGAACGCGGCACGTTCGTCACCGCCGACGATGATTCACGTGAAAAATACTACGTGCTGGAGATGTTCCCCTATC
>Ga0315550_1001239_pt1 | contig 15894 bp, 10 predicted proteins | sample SalMarSW160190MG_2_FD_203100 | JGI IMG/M metagenome (GOLD analysis project Ga0315550, IMG submission 203100) | Salt marsh sediment microbial communities from the Plum Island Ecosystem LTER, Massachusetts, United States - Salt Marsh Sediment SW1601-90 ... | reverse complement strand
CGACGGCAAGTGGGTGGCCTTCATCTCCGACCGGACCGGCGAGGAGGAAGTCTACCTGGTGGATCAGAAGGGCCAGCAGGAATGGAGGCAACTGACCAGCGGCGGGCTGGGCTTCCGCATGCAGCCGGTCTGGTCCCCCGACAGCAAGTACCTCTTGTTTCACGACAAGTTCATGCGGCTGAATCTGGTGGAGGTGGAAAGCGGCCGCATCACGGTCATTGACCAGGGTGAATATGACGATGCCTGGGAGCGCTGGGGCATCCAGGACTACGTCTGGTCACCGTGCAGCAAGTGGGTGGCCTACAGCAAGATGGAACAAAACCTGACCGAGGCCATCTTCTTGTATTCGCTGGATAGCGGCCAGATCACTCGGGTCACCGGCACCATGACCAACGACTGGAGTCCGTCATTTGATCCGCAGGGTAAGTATCTGTATTTCCTATCTTACCGCACCTTCAGCCCGCTTATGGGTCTCGTGGATCAGAATCATATCTTCCTGAACATGTGCCGCCCCTACGCGGTGGTTCTGCAGGCGGGCGAACCCTCCCCCTTCGCCCCGGAAGACTCGGTTGAGGAAGTAGCCGAAGAGGAAGCCGAGGCCGACGAGGAGGAGGCCACAGATGAGTCTGACGAAGACGAGGAGGCCGACCAAGACGCCGAAGGCAAGAAGAAAATTGTCGAGCCCACCAAGATCGACCTGGAGGGCCTGGAGCGCCGCACGGTGATGGTCGAAGGCATCGAGCCGGGCAACTACTTCCGCCTGGAGGCCATCGAAGGCGGCTTCTGCTACCTAGTCAAGACCGAGCCGGAGTTCACCAAATACCAGAGCGTGACCGACCACACCGGCGGCAAGCTGAACCTGCACAAGTACGACCTGGAGGAAAAGGAGACCAGCGAGGTCCTGCCCGGCATAGCCAACTATCACCTCTCGGCGGACGGCAAGAAGCTGGTCTATCGGGCCGAGGGCAAGTACGGCGTGGTGGACACGGGGGCCACCAGCAAGGTGGGCGACGGCGAGGTCAGTCTGGCCGACGCCCGCATCAAGATCGACAAGCAGGAGGAGTTCCTGCAGATCTTCAACGAAGCCTGGCGACTGGAGCGCGACTGGTTCTACGACCCCGGGATGCACGGGGTAGATTGGCAGGCCGTGGGTGAGAAGTACCGCCGCTTCGTGCCCTACTGTGGCAACCGCAGCGACCTGAACTACCTCATCGGCGAGATGATCGCCGAGTTGAGCGCCGGGCATACCTACGTGTGGGGCGGCGACTATGCCCCGCGCGGAGAGTCCATCCCCACCGGGCTGCTGGGCGTGGAATTCGATACGCCGGCCGGCGCCGAATACTATCGTATGGCCCACATCATCCCCGGGCACAACTGGGAACCCGAGCAACGGTCGCCTCTCTATGCCCCGGACTGCCCCATCGGCGAGGGTGACTACCTCATCGCCATCAACGGGCAGGAGGTGCCCAGCACCGACAACGTGTACCGTTTCCTGGAGAATGAAGCTGACAAGGTAGTGACACTCAGCTACAACAGTGAGCCCTCCGCCGAGGGGGCCCAAACCTACCGGGTGCGCACCATCAGCAGCGAGCGGGCCTTGCGCTATGGCCAGTGGGTGGAGCACAACCGGGCTCAAGTAGCCCAGGCCAGCGATGACCGGCTCGGTTATGTCCATCTGCCCGACATGGGGCAGGCCGGGCTGATCGAGTTTGCCAAGGCCTTCTATCCCCAGCATTGCAAGGGCGGGATGATCATTGACGTTCGCTACAACAACGGCGGCTTCGTGGGCGACATGATCATCGACCGGCTGGAACGCCGGCTGTGGAGCCTGACCCAGCCGCGCGAAGGCAAGCTCATCCGCGACCCGGAACGGAACTTCCACGGGCACCTGGCGGTGGTGATCAACGAGGACACCGCCTCGAACGGTGAATATTTCGCCGAGGCCATCAAGATCAAGGGGCTGGCTCCCCTGATCGGCATGCGTACCTGGGGTGGGGCGGTCGGTATGGAGCCGCATCAGGACCTGGTGGACGGGGGGACGGTGACTCCGCCGCAGTTCGCCCCCATCGGACTGGATGGACGCTGGCTGATCGAAGGCCACGGCGTGGACCCGGACATCGAAGTGCAGAACATGCCCGGCGACGTGCTCCAGGGCAAGGACGCCCAGCTTAAGGCCGCGATAGACTACTTGCTCAAGAAGCTGCAGGACGAGCCGATGGCTCTGCCCGAGCGCCCGGCCTACCCGGACAAGAGCAAGCAGGCGGCCGGAAGCCACCGCTGACCGGAGCCCGTCGGCCCCCAGGGCCCCGATAGGCCAGCCCCTTGGGCCTCGTGCCTCCCGCTAGGGATCCGTCCGGCAGGAATGGCCGATAGGGCGAAGCCGCTCACCATTGAAGCGGATCGGCATATGCGAAGGATCATGTAGGCCTTATTGTGCACTAAATTCATCCCTGCTTTAGGTAAAGCCGGGGACAAGGTGGACGTACCTCCGCCTCGAAGGCCCATCTTCGAGGACCAAGGCCGCTGTAGACCCGGGCCCGACCTTGCGGCGAACCGGGCCGCAGGATCCCTGGAAACGATGCCACTCGGCAGCCCTGGACATTGGCCGCCGTATTTGTTCTTATAGATAGGTAGGTACGAGTTCACCGGGCCCACCTCTTCTGCCCGGTGGGGCCTCATAGGAACCAGTTTGCGTGCCAGGAACTTACGACAGCCTCCAGGCCGGCATGTGCAACGCGGTCGCGCATCAGACACCCTCCGGGGCAAACCTCCAGGTGGCGGGTACGTCCGTGCACGGGCGCCCGTTGGGTTATGCTTCCTTTGGCGACGCCGCGGCCTCCAATACGACTTTGATCCTGGCCGGGATTCACGGGGATGAGACCCAAGGTGCCTTCATCGCCAAGGCTTTGATCGATCTGTTCGCCAGCCAGCCCGAGCTGTTTGCCGCCCCCGGGGGACCCCTGGCCGATGCCCGCGTAGCCATCCTGCCGTGGGTCAACCCCGACGGGGCCGTGGCCAAGCGCCGCCGCAACGCCCACCGGGTCGATTTGAACCGCAACTTCCCCGCCAGCAACTGGGCCCCCACCCCCAGGACCGATGGGTACCACGGGGGCTATGAGCCGGCCAGCGAACCGGAGACGCGGGCCGTACTGGGACTGGTCGAGCAGTTCAGACCCAACAAGATCATCGCCATCCATTCGGTCTCCGGCGGAGTGGAGTGCAACAACTTCGACGGCCCCGCGGAAGAGTTGGCCGCACTAATGAGCACACACAATCATTACCCGGTCGAGCCGCACATCGGCTACGCCACCCCCGGCTCGCTGGGCACCTGGGCGGGTATCGAGAGGCAGATCCCCACGCTGACCCTGGAGCTACCAGACCAGCGCTCCGCGCAACATTGCTGGGACGCCAATCGAGAGGCCATCCTGGCCGCCCTCGCCTACCGCTGGAGGCCTGACCAGCGGCCATCCCCAGGGGATTCCGCGGCTCCAGAGGTGTGAACAAACTGCACCTGGTGGAACAACTCCGGCTGTGAAAACGAGTTGCGGAACCCGGTCTGGTATTCGGCAGATTGCCCCGGCCTGCACCGCGCCCGCAGCCTTCCTGGCGGCCCCGGCCGAGGGACAAGTCGCCTGTTGACAAGCCCGCGGGATGTCCTACAATGAGCCCAGTACCTAAGTTTTGCCGACCTTGGAAAGTTTGCATCGTGAATCGCACCTGTGGACAACCCTCCAGTCTTCCCCGCGCGCGTCAATCAGGCAAACACTCATACGATTCGTATCCTGCCCAGCAGCTTGCTGGTAGGCCGCGCGCCGAGCAGGCTGGGGGAGCCACCGGACGGTGACTCTCGGCATGATGGCCACCAAAACACCATCCCACGGCCCACCGCAAAGTGAACAGGCGCTAACCGTGCGTGCCCCCGCCAAGTTGAATCTCACCCTGCGTGTGCTGGGCCGCCGCGAGGACGGCTACCACGAGTTGGAGTCATTGATCGTGGCCGTGGATCTCTACGACGAACTGACCGTAGAGAGGCGTTCGGGGTCGGCTTGGCGTCTACTTTGCGAACATCCCGGCGTCCCCGCCGACCAGAGCAATCTGGTGCTGCGCGCTGCCCGCGAGCTGGCCCGGGACGCCGCCCCGCAAAGGGCTTCGGGCGGAGACATCGGTGGTCTGGATATAACTCTGACCAAGCGTATACCACCGGGCGCGGGCCTAGGCGGCGGAAGCAGTGACGCCGCCGCCGCCCTGGTTGCCATTAACGAGCTGTACCGGTTGGGACTTTCTGGCCCGGAACTGGCCGCGTGTGCCGGCCGTATCGGGTCCGACGTGCCCTTCTTCCTGCATCAACCGGCCGCTGTCGTGCGCGGAAGAGGCGAGCAAGTCGAAACGGTCTCCGCCCCCTGGCCGGGCTACTTCCTGCTAATCTGTCCCCCGCTGAACTGTGCCACTCGGCGGGTTTACGCCCGATGGAAGCCGAACTCCAACCAGGCCGATCGGCCGATCCATCCGCTGGCCGGAAGCGCGCGGCTGACCGCCGCCCAGTTGGCCGAGCGACTGTTCAACGACCTCGAAGCGCCGGCCTTTAGCGCCTATCCCCAATTGGCTCAGTGGCACCGCCAGGTGCAAGAGGTCTGTCCGCACCCCGTGCGCCTGACCGGCAGCGGGTCCGGCCTGTTCTGTCCGCTGGATACCAGAGAAGCCGGCGAAAATCTGGCCGCCACCATAGAACATCGTTTGGCATTCACCACCTTCTCCGCACAATTGTTGCCTGACGGAAATACAAGAGGAGCTGCTACATGAACATAACGGAAATACGAGTCAAGCTGGTCTCCAACGATGCGGAACGACTCAAAGCCTTTTGCAGCATCACCCTCGATGAGGATTTTGTCATCCGCGACCTGAAAGTCATCGACGGCGCCAACGGGGTGTTCGTGGCCATGCCCTCCCGGAAACTCTGCGATCGCTGCCCCCGGTGTGGCTCCAAGAACCACCTGCGCTCGCGTCATTGCAACGAGTGCGGCGCCGCCCTGGCAGAGGGCCGCGCTCCCCGAGACGAAATGGGGCGAGCCAAACTCCATGCCGACATCGCCCATCCCATCAACGCCGCCTGCCGCGAAAAACTGCAGAAGGCGGTCGTCGAAGCCTACCAGGCGGAAGTGGACCAATCCCGGCAACCCGGGTACCGACCCCCCGCCTACGACGAAGAAGAGGTGGAGGCCGACTATGACTCTGACAACGCCGACCAGCCCCAGGCCACCAAGCAAAGCACCCCTGAACCAAGAGAACCCTCCGCAGACCAAGAAGACGAGTTCGACTCCCTCATCGCCGGACTCAACCGAGACGCCAAAGCCAGACGCGAGGACCGCCGCCGACAGCAGAAAGGTCAGGGGCCCCAGGGCGCGGGCAAGGGCTCAGCGCCACCCCCGGGAGAGCAGCGCCCCGAACCCGCCAAGGCAACCACCGGTTCCCCAGGCAGTGCCCTGGACGACTTTCTCTCCAAGCTGGGTACCCCCGGTGGGCCGAGCGCAGGTGCCCCCAAACGCCAATCAGGCCGCCGCGGCTCCGGCGGCCCCCCAAGAAAAGAGAAGCCCGCCGACGGGCCGCCCGAGCCAGCGGAGCCGGCGCCAAAACCCGCTCCGGCACCACCTGCCCAACCGCAGGTTAGCAGAACCGTCGAAGAAGGCGCGGAAGACGACTTCGGTGCAGGTATCCTCTAGCTAATCCGGCCCTGTCCCGGAGTGCGACCCGAGAAGCAAGGCCCCTAACGCCCCACGGGGACCGCCCCTGGTCCCACGGAGGACGACCGGTCACTGGATTTGTTCCGTAGAGGCTGACTCGGTGAGAAACCGAATGCTAGTCAAGCCCGCCCGGGCAGCCCCCGGGGCGGGGCGAGTTCCTGCCTAGGCCCCCCAGTGTTGATGAATGGGCCCTCCTGGCCGGAGGCAGCCACATCTCAAGGGACCCACTCCGGCCTGCCGATGTATTCCAAACCATGAATACCCTGGCCATTATCCTCTCCCGGGCCGGTAGCAAGGGCCTGCGGCACAAGGCGGTTCTGCCGCTTTGCGGGCGCCCGGTCATCAGCTATACCTTCGACCATGCCGCTCAGAGTTCGGCCATCGATGCTGCCTGCGTCACCACCGACTCAGCCAAAGTAGCGGAGTTGGCCCGCCAACGCGGGATCGAGGTCGTGCAGCGCCCCCCGGAGCTGGCCAGCGACGACGCCCCCGTAGACTTGGCCGTCAAGCACGCTCTGGCAACCTATGAGTTGCGCCACCCCTTCCACACCGACCACATCGTGCTGCTGTATGGCAACGTGCCGGTCCGCACCGCAGAGGTCATCGATCGGGCCGTAGCCCACCTGATCGAAAGTGGGGCTGACTCGGTGCGTAGCGTCACCCCGGTAGGAAAGCACCATCCCGACTGGATGCACCGACTTGAAGGCACCGTGTTGCACCAGCTGCGCAAGAACCACATTGACCGTCGCCAGAATCTCGAACCAGTTTATTACCATGACGGCGCCGTGGTCGCCATTACCCGTGACGCACTGTTCACCGAGCCGGCCGATCCGGATAACCATCTGGCCTTCTTCGGCAGCAATTGCCACGCCATCGTTCAGCAGCCGCAAGAGACCGTGGATGTGGACACCGTGGCCGACCTGTACTATGCAGAAGCGGTACTTCGACACCGCAACGAGGGGCTTCTGTTCGGCGGCCTGTCCTTCGGCGGCACCAGGCTTGCCGTTCGTGCGGCCGAGAAGGAACGCCCCGTGCTCACCGGGGCCGTATGCGTAGGCCGATGCGGGAGGCGCTGACCATGCCGCTGGCCATCGGCGATCACGAACTCGGCCCGCAACGAGCCTGGGTGATCGCCGAAGCCGGTATCAACCACCACGGCTCCATCGATGCGGCCCTGCGCATGGTGGGCGTCGCCCACGAAGCCGGGGCCGACGCCATCAAGTTCCAAGTCTTCTCCGCCGAACGCCTGGTCTCGCCCGGTGCCCCCACCGCCGATTACCAGCGCCAAGCCCGCGCCGGGGCCGACCAGCGCGAGCTGTTGAGACGCGTCGAACTCAGCCACGACGAGTATGGCCGCATTGCCCAACACTGCCACCAGGTGGGCATCGAGTTCCTGGCCACGCCGTTCGATGCCCTCGACCTGCAGTTCCTTCTGACGCTGCGGGTACCGGCAATTAAGATCGCCTCCACCGATCTGACCAACCGCCCTCTATTGGAGGCCGCCTTCGCCTCGGGTCTTCCCGTGCTGCTTTCCACCGGGGCGGCGCTTGGCCAGGAGATCGACCAGGCGGTAGCCTGGTATCGGCGCGTCCGGGAGAGCGGGGGCTTGGTTCTGCTGCATTGCGTCAGCAGTTATCCCACGCCTCCGGAGGCGGCCAACCTGCGAGCCATTGGAACACTGTATCGCCGCTACGGCCTGCCGGTCGGCTATAGCGATCACACGACTTCAAGGCTGAGTGGCGCTTTGGCTTTGGCGGCCGGGGCCGGCCTCATAGAGAAGCACTTCTCCTTGGATAGCCACTTGCCGGGGCCGGACCAAGCCATGTCGCTCGAACCCGCTGCCCTGGCCGAGTACATCGCTCGCATCCGCCAGAGTGAAACCCTGATGGGCACGGGCCGACTCGGCTGTGCGGAGGTGGAGAAGGACGTGCGGCGAGTGGCCCGGCGAAGCATCGTGGCCCAGCGTGACATCGCCGCCGGCCAGACCGTGACCCGAGAGATGTTGACGGCCAAGCGTCCCGCCGGGGGGATCGACCCCGCCCGCTTCCAGGAGATTCTGGGGTGGCGGGCCGCCCGGGACATCCCCCGCAATAGTGCGCTGTCCTGGCAAATGCTGCAGCCGCAACACCCGGATGAAAACCAGCCGGCGCCGGCCCGACCGGCTGAGCAGGATTCCCTGCCTGAGCTCGAAACAGTACGATCCGGTGCCACGGCGAGGCCCTGACCGGCGAACCGCGCATCCCTCCCAGGAGGCTACCCGTGCCACGAAGAAGGCAGCGAACCATTGCGGTGGTGACCGGCACGCGGGCAGAGTACGGCATCCTCCGCACCGTGCTGCGGGCCATCAACGCTCATCCCAAGTTGCGCCTCAAGCTCGTGGTCACCGGCATGCACCTGCTGCCTCGCTTCGGTAACACCGTGCGCCAGATCCGCCGGGACGGATGGGAGGTCGCGGCTACCGTCCGAATGCAGACCGAAAGCGATAATGCCAGCCAACAGGCCATCGGCCTGGGCAAGGGCATCGCCGGTCTGGCCCGGGCCTTCCAGAGAATCGATCCGCAATTGGTGCTGATGTTAGGCGATCGCATCGAGGCCTTCGCTGCGGCCTCGGCAGGGGTGACCTGCCGGCGCCTCGTGGGGCACATCCACGGCGGGGACGTGGCCACCGGTGACGTGGACGACTGCCTCCGACACGCCATTACCAAGCTGGCCCACCTGCACTTCCCGGCCACGAAGGAGGCGGCCCGGCGCCTCAAACGGCTCGGCGAGGATCCCTGGCGCATCCACTGTGTCGGGGCACCAGGCCTGGACGAAGCCCGCGAAATCCTGGACCAGGACCGGGAGCACGATTTCGACCCGCTGGCCTACGCACCGCAAGAGGAGTATGCCGTGGTGGTTCGCCACCCCTGTAGCCGAAATGCCACCCGCGAGAAGCGCCTTACCGAGCAGGCCCTGCGGGCGGTCCGGGCGGAAGGATTGGGCGCGGTGGCCCTCTACCCCAATACGGACCCGGGGTACACGGGGATCATCCAGGCCATCAAGCAGGCCCCGGCCCACTCCGGTGTGCGGACCTATCCCTCATTGCCACGCCAGGTTTACCTACGGTTGCTGCGTCGGGCTAAGGTTCTGGTAGGCAATTCTTCCAGTGGGGTAATCGAGTCGGCCTTTTTGGGCACGCCCTCAGTTAACATCGGCCCGCGCCAGGATGGCAGGTTGCGGCCGGCCTCCTGCATCATTGACGCCGCCGAGAATAGGGCCGCCATCAGGCAGGCCCTCCGCCGGGCCCTGGCCCTGCGGCCCCGGGCCGGCGCCTGGTCCGTCTATGGGGACGGCCACGCCGGCCAACGCATCGCTCAGGTGCTGGCCGACCTCAACCTGGACCCGCGTCTGGGCTACAAGAAGATCACCTACTAGCGGACCTGGCCTTCACAAAGGCCCTGGCCAACCGCCGCTGCCAACACCGAAATAGCCCTACCCGGCGGGGGGAGGCCCTGAATTTCATGCTAAACCGCGTGAGCCCCGCCGACGATTAATTAGCACCGGACTCCAGAAGCCCGGAGGTACGGGACCGCCCCTAAGCCCAGTGACTCAATCCTGGGACTAGGAGTGTCCGTAGCGAGGCACGAGCGATACCGGACCTCCCGACGCTCCACTCGTGTACTGAACAGGGGAAATGGAATGAGCACTGCAGTGGCCACGGATCGCCAAGCCGCCGTAGACAAGGCGATCGGCAAGATCGGCGACATCGCTACGCTACCGGAAGTCACCGTCAAGATCATCGACATCGTGGAAGACCCCAAGAGCACGGCTCGGGATCTCCACGAGGTCATCAAGAACGACCCGGCCCTGTCGGCCAAGATCCTGAAGGTGGTCAACAGCGCTTTCTACGGATTACCCGGCCAGATCGCCAATATGGACCGGGCCATCGTCCTGCTGGGTCTCAGCGCGGTCAAGAACATCGCCATCGCGGCCTCGATCTCCCACGTATTCAAAGTGGACAAGCCTCATCCCTATTTCTCCGCCAAGGATCTGTGGCGGCACGCGGTGGCCGTGGCGGTGGCCTCGCGAAAGCTGGCCGCCACCTCCGGCTCGAAGGGCGGCATGGAGGAGTTGTTCCTCGCCGGGCTGATTCACGATCTGGGCATCTTGGTGGAACGACAGGCCTTCGGCGATCGCTTCCTCCCGGTGGTGGAAACCTGCGCTAAGCGCCCCAGAGATTTACGTGAGGTGGAGGTGGAGAAATTGGGCGCCGACCACCAGGACTTCGGCATGGGGCTGGGCAGCCGGTGGAAATTCCCCAAGCACCTGCTTAGCGCCATGGGCTATCACCACAATCCTGAACCGCTCGCCGAAAAGGAATCCCGGTTCGTGTCCTATATCCAACTGGCGGATGTGCTTTGTTGCCAGGAGAACATCGGCTTCTCGCTCAGTTGCGCGGGGCAGGAGCTCCCGCCCCGATTGCTGAGCACCTGTGAGCTGAGTCAGGAGCAGGTGGACGAAATCCGCGAGACGCTCCCCGAGGACACCGCCAACGCCGAAAGCACGCTCCTATAACGCCCGGCGGAGAAGACGGGACAGGTCCGATTAGCCCCTCTACGGGCGGTGCCATTCCTGGCAGCCCGCGCACAGGCCGGCGGAGCTCCAATGGCCCGAGCGGTGGAGCGAACGAAGTTCGTCCATCGTGGTTCCGCGCCAAATCTGTTCCAGTGAGGCGTCCGCCAATGTCCCGACCGGCTCGGCGGCGGTGTAATCCTGGTCACAGCGCACCACACGGCCATCGGCCAAAACCAGGCAGCGGGACCACAATCGCCCGCAGGCCCAGCGTGACGGCGGGGCCATGCGCATCACCTTACGCCGGCCCGCGCCGCAGTTGAACGGCTCGAGATTGGCCCAGCCTACCCGACGCGTCCAATCGTCAAAGAAGGCTTCCAGGTCCGGCATGGTCTCGGCCACTTTGACCAGCTCCGGCACGATGATAGGCAGCCCGCGGCGGCCCTGCTCGCGCGCCGTCATCAGCGCCTCGGCGCCGGCCATGGCCTTCCCGAACATGTCGACGTCGTGCACAACGCGATAAGTCTCGGCGCGGGTGGCATCCAGCATTAGCGACACCACGTCCACGCCGGCCTCGATCATCCGTGCGGCGGCCTCCTCATCGAGAGCGATTGCATTGGTGCGCACGGCCAGGCCGAACAGGCCGCCGCTCGCCCCAACCGGCCGCTCCGTTGCCCTGCACACCCGCGCGATGCGGGCAAACTCCGGATGCAGCAGCGGCTCGCCGAAACCCCCCAGGACCATCAGGCTGTCGTCATAGACCGACAACTCAGCCACCAGGCGTTCCACCAACCCGGCGGCGATCGGCCCGCGGTCACCGACCAACTTGCCACGCGGCCGAAGCGGCGAGTCGGCCAACTGGTCCGCGGTGGTCAGCTCCAGCTCGACCTCGCGCGGCAAAGGCTCGGGCTCGGCGCAGCGCCGCTGGCGCTGCCAGCGGCAAACGGATTCGAGGCCAAGCTTGTCGGCATCCTCGCCGGTCCAGGTCAGCAGCTCGGCCAACAGCTCCAGGCTGCGCCGGTTGTCGGCCAGGAAGCGTCCGGCCGTATGCGTCACTTCGGCGGGCACCTTGTAGCCGCAATCGGAAACCACCAGGTCGTGACTCGGGTCATCGGGTTGATAGGACAGCAGTCGCCCCGGCGGATGTCCGGCCGTGCCCAGCTCCAACAGCACGTCGGTGTCCCAAATGGTGGCGGCCAGACCGGGCGGCGCCTGGCTGAAGGTTATCCGCACCTTCTCGCCCCAGCGCGTGAAATGGGCCACCATCTCGTCCAACAGCGCCGGATCGAGCACCACGGCTGCCGGCAGAATGCAGGCGGCTCCTTCGGCTTGTTCACGTTTAGCCAACGAGCCGACCACCACGGGGTGGAAGCCCTCGTCAAACGCGCAGGTGCCCCCCGGCCCGCCGCGCCAGCCCTGCAGGTTCCACTTACGACTGGCCACAACCAGGTCGCGCCACACCGGCGGCGGCAGGTCGTGCGTCTCCACCACCACGGGTAGGCCGCTGACCAGGTCCGCGACCGCGCCGCGCTGGCTGGTGTGCGCGACCACGTGAAGACTCTGCAGACTCTCCGCCTGCAGGGCGCGCTTAATGGTCCGTCGCAGGACGGGCTCGCCGCCCAACTCATCCGCCAGGCGGCTGGGTGTGCCGATGCCGCTGACCGCCAGGTCCACCTCGATGACGCCGATCACGCTCATCGACCGTCCTCCACCAAGGCCCGGTCGATGCGCTCCAGGGCGCCGGTCAGGATCGCGATCAACTCTTCGGCCCCTTCGATCAGGGCGGCCACGAACTCGATATCCCGGTCCAGTTGTCGCAAGACCCGCTTGGCCCCCAGGCTCTTGTCGGAACTCAGCTTCTGATCGGCCGCGAAACGACGAAACTCGGCCATCTGCGCAACCATGGTCACCATGCCGTAGATGCGGTCCTGCCGCTGCACCGCGCTGCGCAATTCGTCCACCCGGACGATGCGCCGGTTGAACTCGGCCGGCTTATTGGCCAAGCCCTTCAGCTTGCCAAGCACCTCCTGCATCTGTTCACAGAGCTTACGCAAGCCGGCCACTTCCTCGATCCGTTCGGCCAGGGCCGCTCGGGCCGGTGGCAGGCGACTCGGATCGCGCCAGGTGGTCTGCCCGCGGTAGGCCAGCCGCTCGGGGGGGATGGTCTCTCGGCAGTGACGCTTCAGGAACTCGGCCAGGGGCATGGGCGTAGTGTGAGCTTTGCGAACCCCACCTTCGGTAGCGTCGATGATGGTAACCGCGGTGCCGGCGAAATCGCTCTCGAACTGCTGCAGGTAGGTAAAGAGCTGCTCGTCGGTATACACCTCGCGGCCGTGGATGTCTCGTATCTTGCGCAGATGTTTACGGTGCCGGACCACGCGCTCCCATTCCTTGGACTCGATGGAGTAGAAGCGGCTCATCTCCGGGCGCCAACTATCATGCACCTCGACGCCCGGGGTATAAAACACGCCGTCGGTGAAAGACAGGTCCTGCCCCACAAAGGCCACCGGGTCGCAACCCAGATACTCGGCCAGGTACAGGGCCAGATGGGCCACGGTGGCCCCGGCCTTGAGCCCGTCGCGCCCCCCGAGCTGCTCCCCCAGACACAAGCGGGCGAACTCGTTGTCCAGCAGCGAGATGGGCCCGCCGTAGATGTCCACCACGCCGCAAGTAGCCTTGGGCTCGGCCACCAGATGCGTGCCATGAAAGTCATCCACGCCTTCGAAGAAACGGCGCGAAATCTCCGCATAGTCCAGGCTGGTGACGAAGTCGGGCACGATGCCACGGGCCAGCAATGTTTTGAAGGTGGTCTGCACGGCGATGATGACCGCCCGGCCCCGGGCCTCGGCCAGCAGATCGATGTTGTTGACCAGCGATGGCCCGGCGGCCACCACGATGGCGGGCAAACCCGCAAACCGGTTCTTAACCACGTCGATCGGCGGCGTGGTGACGTAGGTCACCAGGTTATTGGCCACGTTGGTGTTGGTGATGCGGGCGTTCTGCACCAGAGTCTGCAAGGACATCTTGCTGTAGGCCAGGTAGTCGGTCAGGGTGGCGCGCATGGTCTGGTGGAAGGCCCCCGCGACCTGCTGGCTGGGTTGATGGGTCACAAAGTGAGTACCCAGCATGGTCCGGGCCCCGAAGCCGTTCATCCGCTCGTGAATCTGGTTCTGGTCCACCTCACAGAGGAAGAAGACGCGGGCCGAACCCAGCGGCTCGGACAGGTCCACGTGCTCCAGGGCACTCTTGATCAGTTCCAGCGACGGCTCCAGGATGACCATGGCCGCGTCGCCGTGCATCCGTTCGAACAGAGCGTTGAGGTGATAGCCCAGCCCGAATCCACTGACCAGCAGGCAGCTCTTGTCCTCCACCTCGGCGGCGTCGGCGAAGGTTTCGGCCTCTTTCAGCGGGTCGTAGCGGCTGTGCAGGAAGATGGCCCGGCCGTCCTCGGTCTTCATGCGGGCGGTCATGGGCCCGGACTTGGAGGGCAGGACCTCGACGCCGGCCTCGACGGGCAAATCATCGAGACGCTGGGCCATCCGCGAGTCGGTCCGCCACAGGGCGGCCATGTTCTTGAGCAAGAGCGGATTCACCCCGCCGCCACCCCGCGGTGCAACCTCCTGTTCAGCCGTCTCCGACATGATCGGGCATCATGCCGCCCAGGGCCGGTGAGGTCAACGATGGGCCGAGGCGTTTATCACCCCGGTACCGGCCGGCCCGGCCGGCGTCTTGACGCCGAGGGCCGAACAAATGATAGATATTGAGAGACCACCGGCCTCGGAGGCGCCGCGGGCCCGGTTGCCAGCCGGGGAGAAGCTAGTGGGCCCCGGATCGTTGGATCGGCGATCCGGCCCGGGAACCGTTGAACGAATACAAGAGAGGACTCGAACATGAAAACCCTGCTCGCCATATTGCTGGCCGGTGTTTCCCTAGTCGCCCTGCAGGAACAGGATCACCGCGACGCCAAGGCGCCTTTACCCACCATGGGGGAATCGGGCGCGGTTACCTACGAGAGCCTGGCCCAGGCCATCATCGCCCTGCGCGCCACCGAAAAGGAGCTGGTCAGGGGCATGCTAACGCACTATGCGGGGATGGCGGCCCGCTATCTGGAGCTGGCTGCCGGGGCCCAGGGCACCCAGCGCGAGCAGTACCTTCAGTCGGCGGCGGTCCAGATCGACAATATCGCTCACGAGGGCAACCGGCAAGTACGGGCTATCCGGGCCCGCCTACTGGAGGCCGGCCATCGCCACAAGACCGGCCCGGGCAGCCCAGAGGATTACATCTTCATCAACGGCACGGAGAAACAGGTGCTTATCGTGTTGGCCAACAAGATCAACAAACTGACCGCCGACACGCCGGAGCAGGAAATCCGGGCCGCGCTGAGGAACTTTCTCCCCATCTTCGAGAAGTACATGGCCGCGGAACAGGTCGCGGCATTGCCCGCTGCCGAGAAGACCGACCGCTAGTTGAGGCAAACCTAAGAGTTGTGTCGAAGGCAGGCCTGAGCCGCCGGCGGCCGACGTGACTCACGGCGAACCTCGACATTGAATCACTACGGCCGGCAGACTAACCTGTCCGCATGAAAGGGAGACGAGCCGGACAACATAAACAGAACCGGGGGGCCGGCGGCAAAGCCGTGGCTGTAGATGAACGGGTTCGTCCCGGTAATGCCATACTCCTGGCTATGCTCCTGGTGGCCGTGGGCGCAGCGGTTCTGGCCGCGCACTGGCCGGCCCTTTCGGCACAAGCCCTTTCTTTTGATGACACTCAATACCTGACCGAAAACCCGCTGGTTCGGAACCCCGGCTGGCATTCGACCAAGCGATTCCTCACGGAAATCCTCGAACCGTCAACGGTACGCGGGTACTACCAACCTCTAGCCATGATCTCGTTAATGTTGGATCACGCCCTGGGGGGGCGGGCCGACGACCTGCGACCGTTCCACCGTACCAGCCTGGGCCTGCACATCCTGAACACCGGGCTGGTGATCGTGCTGTTGTATCTGCTGTTCGGCGAACCCTGGTCGGCGGCCATGGTCGGATTGTTATTCGGGCTGCACCCGCTGACGGTGGAGCCCATCCCCTGGGTGGGCGAGCGCAAGACCCTGCTGGCGGCCTTCTTCGCCCTGCTGAGCCTGATAGTCTATGTCCGCTACACGCGCCGGCCTAATTGGCGGCTCTATGCCGGCGTCCTGGTGCTGTTCGTGCTGGCCTTGATGTCCAAGCCGACGGTTACTCCGCTACCGGTCCTGCTGCTGCTGTTGGACTACTGGCCCCTGGGCAGACTCAACAAACGGGCCGTGCTGGAGAAGCTGCCCTTGTTAGTCATGGCCGGTTTGTTCGCCGTGGTCACGATCATTTCTCAAGCTCGCACTTGCGCCATCTACCTTCCCACCGAACAGACCTCGGGGCGAATCCCACTTATCCTTTGTCACAACATCATCTTTTACCTGTACAAGATGGCATGGCCGGTGAACTTGTCTTCACATTACGCCTTCCCGCAGCCGCTGTCTCTGTCCCACCCCATGATGCTGGCCGGAGTGCTGGGTACCGCCCTGCTGATCCCGTTGCTGTTGCTCTCCTGGAACAAGACCCGCGCCTTTCTG
>Ga0315550_1001237_pt1 | contig 15908 bp, 13 predicted proteins | sample SalMarSW160190MG_2_FD_203100 | JGI IMG/M metagenome (GOLD analysis project Ga0315550, IMG submission 203100) | Salt marsh sediment microbial communities from the Plum Island Ecosystem LTER, Massachusetts, United States - Salt Marsh Sediment SW1601-90 ... | reverse complement strand
CGAAACCGGTCGAGTCATTGGAGCACTACGACCGACGGGACTGCGCCCCAAGTCCATGAATAAAATCGAACAGTCCGGCATCCACCTGCCTCCTAGTATTTTTGGCATGACGGGTCAGAGAGGACGGTACTAGTCCACGAATCTGAGAGAGGGAACCGATGGCCGAAATCGTCGTTGGGTTTTTGTTTGTCGTTGGGATCGTTGCCATTTTGGCAGGAGTAATCATCTCCCGCCGGTCTGGCAGCGCGCTCATCGAAGAGCGGCTGGGCATCACCGCAGCGGAAAAGTCAGCTCAATCCACTGCTATATCAGGATCTATTCTGGCAGACTCGCTAAATCGCGCGCTCGCCCGTCGAGGCGTGGGAGCCAGCCTGGCGACACAGTTAGCGCGAGCGAATCTCAAGTTCACCGTCGGCGAGTTCTTGGCTCTCACCGTTATCCTGGTCATAGGCCTTGGCGCGGCGGCATATATCCTTCGGCGAGACTTTGTCATCACAGCCATCGCTTGCCTAGCTGGATTCTTTGGACCGTGGATATACGTCAAGCTAATGCGTGGCCAGCGCCTGCGGGCATTCGACAATCAACTGAGCGATACCATTAACCTGATGGTAAACGGCATCCGGGCAGGTTACAGTGTCATGCAGGCCATGGAGGCAGTGTCCGAGGAGATGGGGCCACCGATTTCCGAGGAGTTTGGCCGCGTGGTCAGAGAGGTACAACTCGGTCTCAATCTGGAACAATCGCTCGATAACATGCTGCGCCGCATCACCAGCGACGACCTGGACATGATGATCACTGCGATCAAGGTGCAGCGTGAGGTAGGCGGCAATCTGGCCGAGGTGCTGGACGCGATAAGCTACACCATCCGTGAGCGCGTCCGAATCAAAGGCGAAATCAAAGCGCTGACATCCTACGGCCGTGGCGCAGGCAACTTGCTCTCCGCTCTCCCGGTCATCCTGTCGGTGGTCATTTACCTCATCTCGCCCGATTTCATATCACAGCTATTCGACGATCCCTGTGGGTGGATAATGATCGGTGCCGCTGTCGCAGGCATCGTGGTAGGCTACCTGGTTATCAGAAAGATCGTAGACATCGAGGTATAGTTTTCAGGAGAAGCGAACGATGGCAATCGTCATAATCGCGATTTTGGTAATTGCTGCAGTCCTGATCTTTTTGGGCATCCGGCAGTCACGCCAGCCTGACGTGCTGGAGGAGCGGCTGGAGCAATTCGGAACGCTGGAGCGGCCGCCCTCGTTGGAAGAGATCGAGATGTCGCAACCCTTCAGCGAGCGCATCTTGCTGCCCGTCCTGAGAACAATCGCCCAATTCGTGTCGCGCCTCACCCCGCGCCAAAGTATGGAAAACGTTCAGCACCAACTTGACCTGGCGGGCAACCCCTACGGTTGGGGACCTACGGAATACCTGGGGATTCGCGGAGTGGTCTTTGCCATGTTCGCGGCAATAGCGGGCTTTGTATTCTTCGTCAGTCCGTTGGCCGGCACACGGAAGCTTCTAGTGGCCGGCGTGGCACTCGCAGCCGGTTTCCTTATGCCGATGCTGTGGCTGCGAACCAAGATCAGCAGGCGCCAGAGGTCAATCGTCAAGTCGCTACCCGACGCGTTGGACCTGCTGACCATCTGCGTGGAGGCAGGCCTGGGCTTTGACGCCGCCATGGCCAAAGTGGCCGAAAAGTGGGAAGACGAACTGAGTGCGGCCTTTATGCGCGTCATCCAAGAGATCCAACTGGGCAAGCTGCGCCGCGAGGCACTCCGCGACATGGCGAACCGTATGGAAGTTCAGGACGTGTCGACCTTTATAGCAGCCATCATCCAAGCGGATCAACTGGGTGTCAGCATCGCCAGGGTCCTGCGCATCCAATCAGATCAGATGCGCGTGCGGAGGCGGCAACGGGCCGAGGAGCAGGCGCGCGCCGCCACGCTCAGGATATTGCCTCCCGTCGTCTTTCTCATCTTTCCCGCTCTCCTCGTCATCCTGCTCGGTCCAGCGATCATCACCTTTAAAAACATGCAAGGCTTGTTTGGCTTTTAGAAACGAGCCGCCGAAAAAAGCCCAACGCTGCTATACTGAAATTTCTTTAGGAAAAGGGACAGATTCCCTTGTCTGTATCGGCCCTCATTGAGACAATCGGTCTTCAATGGCGTGATTTTCGCGGTCAACTACTCGACCTTTTGTTTCCCCCGCGTTGCGTCGGCTGCCACCGGATCGGCGCGTGGTTGTGCCCCGAATGTCTGAGTCAGATTCCCCGCGTTGAGCCTCCCTTCTGCGCCCGCTGTGGAGACAAAGTTGCAGCGGACGACCTTTGCGCCCGCTGTCGCACCTCTCCCCTGCAAATCGAGCGCATACGCGCGGCGGTATACTTCGAAGGCGCACTTCGGGAGGCGATACACCATCTCAAGTACAAGGGACACACCGCGCTGGTCAAACCACTGGGAAATCTAATGGCGACGCACTGGCAGCAGCATCCAATGCCCGCCGATGTCGTGGTACCCGTTCCCCTGCACGCCACCCGCCTGCACGAGCGGGGGTACAACCAAGCGGCGCTGCTGGCGCGCGAGTTGGCCCAACAGGCAGGGCTAACCCTGGACGAGAAGACGCTCGTGCGGAAACGCGCGACGGCTCCACAAGTCAAACTCAGCGCCAGGGAGCGCAGGAAAAACGTGCACGACGCATTTTGCTGCTGCAACGATGAACTGGCCAGAAAGCGCGTGCTACTGATCGATGACGTCTGCACGACGGGCGCCACGTTGGAGGCCTGCGCAATCGCCCTGCACGAAAGCGGAGTACGCAGCGTGCAAGCACTGACGTTGGCCCGGGCACATTGAGCAAAAAAATCAAGCGAAGAACCTCACCTACAGTAAAAGCAGAGACCCTTCGCTACGCTCAGGGTGACGACTTGGCCGATTTTAGCTACATCCAAATCAATTGAGGAGGCAAGCGATGGCAGAAGTATCAGTGTTTACCCGCAACATGGAAATGACCCCCAGGCTGCGGGAATACGTGGAAAGAAAAGTCAGCAAGCTCGATCGCTATCTACCTTCGGTTGACGAGGCGCGCATGGAGTTGAAGGTAGAAGAGACCCGCAGCGCCAACCACCGGCAGATCGCTCAGTTGACCGTGCGTGTACGAGGCACGATCTTGCGGGCCGAGGAACGCACCAATGACATGTTCGCTTCGATCGACGCGGTGCTGGACAAGATGTACCGCCAGATCGCCCGCTACAAGGGAAAACGCCAGGACCGCTGGCACGCGGCTGCCGAAGAACTCCCCATTCAGGAGCCCGCCGAAGAACCCATAGGCGAGATCGTGCGCGTCAAGCGCTTCGAGATACGCCCGATGTTGCCAGAGGAGGCCATCGAGCAGATGGAACTGCTGGGCCACCGGTTCTACGTCTTTCTGAACGCAAACGATGATGCCATAAACGTCGTGTACAAGCGGGACGATGGCAACTACGGTTTGCTGCAGCCGGAACTAGCCTGAGGCGATGCCAGGCTGGGCTCGAGACCTTTACCCAGAGAGGCTCGGTTGACGCCGAGCCTCTTCCGCATACAATGGGGGTCGGTTGACACGAAAAACGACACTGCTCCTCCTAATCGGGGGATGGGGCAAGAGCAAGGTAGAAGAAGCACTGGCCGGGGCTCACCGAGCTGCCGCGCGCGATCTGCTGAACACGCTGCTGGATACCGGCTTGATCGACCGAGCCGTGGTCGCCACCGATGACGATTCGGCGTGGCGTGATGTCCTGGGAGATCTCCCGGTTGAAATAGACGTCGATTCGCCGGGGGAAGCGTTTCACTTTGGGCAGCGGCTGGCAAAACTGATCGAGCAGCACGACGCGCCGCGCGCGCTCTACAGCGGCGGCGCTTCAGCTCCGCTGATGGACGCCGGACGCTGGTTCGACGTGCTCACCCGATTGGGAGAGGCACAGCGACTAGCCATAACCAACAACGTACACTCCAGCGATTGGGCGGCGTTCGTCCCCGCGGCCGAGGCGTTGCCGCTGATCGCTGGGCAGGCGAACGACAACGGGATCGCCTGGGCGCTGGCTAATAAGGTAGGTTGGCCCGTGGAGAGCATGCCTCCCTCGGCCGCCGCGCGCTTTGACCTGGACACGCCGGTCGACCTGCTGATCGCCGGACGCCACCCCGGCATCGGGCCAAATCTGCGCCGCTACCTCGACAGATTGGGCTGGGAAGCACCGCAGTTGGACGGCGTGCTGGCAGAGATGGCGCGCGAGGGCGGCAGTCTGACGATCGCCGGCCGCGTATCGGAGGCGGCCTGGGCCGCGCTGGAGGGGGCAACCCGCTGCTGGGTACGGGTCTTTGCCGAGGAGCGCGGTATGCGGGCCAGCGGTCGGCAAGCAGGTGGAAAAGTGCGCTCGTTACTGGCAGATCATCTGGAGCAGGTGGGCATCGCGGGCTTTTTCGATGAGTTGGCAGGCTTGGCCAACGGCGTTTTACTCGACAGCCGCGTGATCCTGGCAGCGCGCGGGCTGTGGCCCGCGAAGCGCGACCGCTTCAACTCCGACCTGCACCGTTGGGAGGAGATTGAGGAGCCCTTCCTGCGTCGTTTTACGCGGACAGCGGCGGAGGCGCAGATACCCGTGGTCCTGGGGGGCCATTCAATCGTGGCCGGAGGTTTGATGGCGCTGGTCGAATCGCTGGCACCCCTCGAGTCTGCCGAGACCGGCTGAAAGGGAACAACATGCCCAAGATACTCATCGTTTGCACAGGAAACCTATGCCGGTCTCCCATGGCGATGGCTTTGCTGCAAGATAAGCTGAGCCAAGACGAAGCGCGCCGGGACTGGCAGGTGGAGTCGGCGGGTACCTGGGGAGTCGAGGGTCGCCCGGCGAGCGATCACGCCATCGCAGAGATGGCCGAACGCGGGATCGACCTGAGCTATCACCGCGCCCGCCCCATCACCCGCCAGATGGTGGTCGAGGTCGACCTGGTGCTGGTGATGACGCAGAATCACGCCGAGGCCGTAAAGACGGCCTTTCCTGACCATGCCAACAAGATCCATCTGCTCAGCGAGATGACCGGCAGAGCGTATGACATCTACGATCCATACGGCAGTTCGCGCATGGAGTACGCGTCCACCGCCAAGGAATTGGAGGAACTGATCGAAAACGGCTACGGGCGCATCGTGGCGCTGGTGGAAGGGTCAGCCAAGGCCTAGAGATTTCCGCCCAGCTTTTCCAGCGCTTCTTCCACAGAATCCCCCTCGTGCATGACGTACTTGAGCGCCTGTATCACGCCGCCCGTATCCCCACTCTGCCAGATGTTGCGTCCAAACGTGATGCCCGCCGCGCCCGCCTGTACCACGTCGTAGGCCATCTGCAGGACGTCGGCGTCGGTCTCTAGCCGCGGCCCTCCTGCGGCCACCACCAGCGCCGGGGCCGCGATCTCTACGACGCGGGCAAAGCTCTCCACCGAGCCAGTGTAGAACGTCTTGATGATGTCGACACCCAGCTCCATCACCAACCGCGAGGCGTAGGCCACTCTTTCCATCGAGTACCGCTCCTCAGGCGGGACGCACTCGCCGCAGGGATAGGCGTGCACGACGACGGGCAGCCCCACCCGCTCCGCTTCCCGCACCAGCGCCCCGACGTTGGCCACGAGCTGTGGCTGCTCTGCGCTGCCCACCGTCAGCGCCATGGCGATGGCGTCAGCCCCCAGCCGCAGGGCGTCCTCCACCGAGCTGACCCACACGTCGCGTTCGGGGTGATAGGGAGAGATGGAGGAGCATTTCATGATCAGCGCGACCTTTCCTGCGTGTGGAGCAAAGCAGCGCGTGGCGACGCCCTTCATCATCAGCATCGCGTCGGGGCGGGCGCTCGCTACCCCGTCGACCACCCGCTGGATGTGCTCCAGCCCCTCTAGGACGCCATAGCTCGGCGCGTGATCGATCGCTACGGTGAGAATGCGCCCCGATTTGGAGTTCTTCATACGCTCTATGTGGACTGCCTTTCCTAACGTCGTCACGTGTGACCTCCTAGAACCCAGCGAATGTAATTCTTATGCGGTAAGAATTTTACCAGAGACACGGAGAGCACTGAGATTCAAGATTTATCTTTTCTCTGCGTTCTCTGCCCCTCCGTAGTTTTGACTTTTTGGTTCCGACTTGATAGCGAAGCAACCTTGCCGGGCTAGGGAAATAGATTGGTATTTACCAAAACTGGGGCAGGTACTCGCGGTAGGTCTCCAGGTAATCGTCGAGAATTTGTGCGGCCACGTCCAGGTCGGTGATGCAGGGGCTCAACAGCAGGCATTGCAACGCCAGCTCGCGGTCGCCGTGGACGGCGGCATCCACGCCAAGTTGCACGACGGCGATCTCGCGCCGGCACAGTTCGGCGATGCCTGCGGGCAAGCTGCCCACGCTGACGCCCTGAACACCGGCCCCACTGACCAGACCGGGCGTCTCAACGATGGCCCCGTAGGGCAAATTGCCAATTTGCCCACCATTCGGCAAATTGACCGCCAGATGGGTGTGGTTGCCCGCCCCGGCGATATTCTCGATCATCTCCAGCGCGCCCTCACTGCTGGCTTGGCGCAGGTGGTCGATGCTCCGTCTACCGTCGGCCATCTTGGCCACGTCGTCGTGCCCGACCTCGCGCAGTTGGTCCATCAACTCCCAATCGTAGAGGCTGAGTTCGTATTTCTCCCAGGGACGGGTGAGCGGATCGCTGACCCAGGGCAGGTATTCGCACAGGTGCTCGTCGCCGGGGATGGGGAACCAGCCAAAGGCATCGTAGACGCGGCGGGTCAGTGACTCAAAGCTGGGATCAAAGGCCGCCCAACGCTCGGCAAAGAGTGGGTACAGATCCTCGCCGGTCTCCTTGCTGCGCAGGTCGAGCATCCAGGTAAAGTGGTTCAACCCTGCGGCCTTGATATCCACCTTCTCCAGCGCCTGGTGTGACAGCCGCGTCAGACGTGGCCAAAACCGCGGATGGGCGTGGCTGCTAATCTCGCCCTCGGGCACCTCGATATCGAGCACGTCGGCCAGCACGTACCCCACCATGCCGTAGCCGATGAGGATCTGGTGGCACAGCCCGACGACCTTGATGGCACTGTGGCGATGAATGGCGTCGCAGATGCGTATCATGGGATTGGTAAAGTTGATGAACCAGGCGTCGGGGCAAGCGACCTCCATATCGCGCGCGATCTGGAGCACCGGCAGAATGTTGCGCGCGGCGTGGATAAAGCCCCCGGGACCGCCGTTCTCGGCATACGGTTGGCGCACGCCGTACTTGAGCGTGATCTCGTAATCCTGCCACCACAGCTTTTCGCGGGGCGGCACCTCGATGGCAGAGACGACGAACTCGGCCCCAGCAAGGGCCTCGACGTGGCGGGTGTGGGTGGTGATCGTCATCTCCGCGTCCCACTCTCGGTTCATCCGCTGGGCCAGCCGGGCCATCAGCTCCAGGGTCTCGGCGTTCAGGTCCACCAGCGCCAAGTGGCTGCCGCGCAGCCGCTCGCTGCCCAGCAGAGCGGACACGGTGTTGAGCCCAAAGATGGCGCTGCCTGCGCCGATGACGACAACCTTTGTGGGGAGCATGGGATGCCTCCTGGGAACGGTGATTCCCCGCTATGAGCGAGAGCGCGGACAGTCGAACAGCAATTCCCGTTTTGTAGCCGCGATTTCCAAATCGCGCGCATCTTGCCACAAAAAACACCCTGCGCGATTGCGAAATCGCGGCTACAGCCAGGCGTTTTTTCCCATAACGGGAATTGCGGACAGTCGAATTATGCGGCAGGTCAGGCAGCCTGTCAAGCGGCGGCACGAGGCCCGCCACTACTGGTAAGTCACTGGCGCCACCTGCGCGTCGATCTCTGCCCGCAGCGCCGCGATCCGCCCCTTCACACGCGCAACCACCTCGCTCGCCGGAATGACGACGCGGTCGGGACTGCGCCTGAGCTTTAGCTCAAAGCCCCCCGCCTTCAGCGCGCGCCCGCTCACCGTCAGCCGGATGGGGATGCCGATCAGGTCCGCGTCGTTGAACTTGACGCCCGGCCGCTCGTTGCGGTCGTCGTACAACACCTCGACGCCCGCCGCCTGCAGATCGGCATACAGACGTTCGGCGACCTCCTCGTTGCCGTGCAGGACGGCGATGTAGACGTGATAGGGCGCCACGGTGATCGGCCAGATGAGGCCGTATTCGTCGTGGTGCTCCTCGGCCACACACGCCAGCAGCCGCCCCACCCCGATGCCATAGGATCCCATGATCACCGGCTGCTCCTGCCCGTTTTGGTCAGCAAAGGTGCAGCCCAGGGCATCGGAATAGCGGGTACCCAGCTTGAAAATGTTGCCTACCTCCACCCCCCGCGAGGTGCGCAGTGCAACGCCGCACTGGGGGCACAGATGCCCTGCCTCGGCCACGGCGATGTCGGCCACGACGTCGGCCTGGTAATCGCGGCCGTAGTTGACGTTGAGCAGGTGGTAGCCCGCGTTGTTGGCCCCGGCCACCAAATTGGGCGACGCAGGAACGAGATCGTCCACGACGACGATGGCGCCCGCGACGCCGATGGGCGAGGCGTATCCAGGGACGGCGCCCACGGCGCGAATCTCCTCCTCTATCGCCGGGCGCAGCGCCTTGGCTTTCACCGCGTTGGCCAGCTTGGTCTCGTTGACGTCCATGTCCCCGCGCACGATGGCGAACACGAGCTTTTCCACGTCCTCCTGATCCTCCGTGACCGTCGCCATCGTGAAAACCGCCTTGGCCGTCCTCGACGCAGGCACGTCCAGGAAAGCGGTCAGGTCCTCGATGGTGGTGATATCGGGTGTGGCGACCTTTTCGACCGGGCTGGGTGGTTCCTCGACGGGGGTAGGCTTTTGGAAATCAGCGATCTGGCGGTTGGCCGCGTAGCCGCACGCGTCACAGATGAGGAGGGTGTCCTCTCCGATGGAGGTGAGATACATGAACTCGTGGGCCATCTTGCCGCCCATCATCCCCACGTCCGATCTGACCGCGACCACAGGCAGGCCGCAGCGATGGGCGATGTCAAAGTAGGCCTGGTAGTGCGCGCGGTACTGGGTGTCCAGGCCCGCCCAATCAGCATCCAGGCTGTAGCTATCCTTCATGGTGAACTCACGCACTCGGATCAGGCCAGCGCGCGGGCGAGGCTCGTCGCGCCACTTGGTCTGGATGTGGTAGAGCAGGCGTGGCAGGTGCCTGTAGGACCGCACCTCCGTGCGCACCAGGTCGGTGATGACCTCCTCGTGTGTCATCGCCAGCACCATGTCCCGGTCGTTCCGATCGTGAAAACGCCCCATCTCCGAGCCGATCTCGTACCAGCGGCCCGTTCCCTTCCACACGTCGGCCGGCTGGACGATGGGCATGGTGATCTCCTGCCCGCCGATTCGGTCCATCTCCTGGCGCAGGATATTCTCGATCTTGGTCATGGAACGCCGCGCCAGGTGCAGATAGCTAAAGATGCCGGCCCCCAGTTGGCGGATGTATCCCGCCCGGACCAGTAGTTGATGGCTGGCAATCTGAGCATCGGACGGTGGCTGACGCAGGGTCTGGCCGAAAAGCTGACTCATTCTCATCGCTTTACCTCCTCGTGTGCAGTGTGCTCAAACGAAATACCTGTTCAATCGCCGCTGTTTGCATAAAGCTTGGCTGCCTTCTCCGCAGAGACGGTGATGCCCTTGATCATCGCCGAGCTGAAACCCGCGTGCTCCATCTGGTTCAGCCCGGCGATGGTGCACCCGCTGGGCGTCGTGACCCTGTCGATCTCGTGTTCGGGGTGGCTGCCCATCGTCAGCAACGAGGCCGCCCCTTTCGCCGTCTGCGCCGCGATGACCAGCGTCCTGCCGACAGCCTCAAAGATCGACTTGGCGACGTCCAGAGCGGCAGCGTCTGCGCCATCCGACGCCAGGCACGTCATGGACTCGCGCACGCCGATGGCCGTATTGGGCATGGCGCGCACGACTGCCACGCCCCTCCCAATCTGCTCGGCGATCTGGGCAATGCTGGCACCGGTGACGGTCGAGATAACGACGTGCCTGCCGGGGGTCAGGTGCGGCCCGATTTCCTCCAGCAGGCCGTCGATCTGATGTGGCTCGACGGCGACGATGATAACGGTCGAGTTCCTGACCGCCTCGGCATTGTCCTTCTGCACGACGAATCCGCGCGCTTTCATCGGGTCGAGCAGATGCGTGTTCCGCCTGGTCAACGAGATGTTCTCAGGTGAAAAGCGGCCGGATTCGACCAGCCCACTAGCGATACAAGTACCGAGATTCCCCGCGCCGAGAATGGCGATACGCATTTCTCTCATCACGTCATCCTCCGTAAGTCTCAGTAGATCCAATTTTCGTCACTCCGAGCGGAGCGAGGAGTCTCCCAATGCAGGGCGGAGATTCTTCGCTACGCTCAGAATGACGGTTTCGCAGGTGATTTTCATCAACACGCACATGTGCACACCAAGAATTTGGATCTACTGAGTCTCCCCGCCACGAGCGCCTGCACAAAAAAACCAGCCTCCCGGAGATCGGAAGGCTGGCAAAATAGACGTGTGTCCAGTGACACCCGCGCAGCGCTAACCGTCTCCCCGTGAAGGGAACGGCAAAAAGCTGCTAGGGGCGGGGGTCGCGCAATTTGTCATCACAGTCCTCGACGCCTGACATTTTAGCATAGGATCGAGCGCGTGTCAATTTGACAATTGACATGTTCAATTTGCGCTTCGTCGCGCATATCGTATAATCGGGTGAACTAGAGCCAACACAAGAAAGGAAGACGCATGCTACAAACTGCCATCGAAGCGACCCATCGGGCCGGGAAAGTGATCGCCGAGCGCTTCTCGGCCCAGCGCAACGTCACCGTCAAAGGATATCGCGACATCGTCACCGATGTCGACATCGCAGCCGAATCCATTATCATCGACCTGATCGGTGAGCGATTCCCCGACCACGCGATCCTTTCGGAGGAAGCCGGAGGCGCGGCCATCGGCGCGGGCCTCACTTGGGTGATCGATCCACTGGATGGGACGACCAACTACGCCCATCGCATCCCCTTTTCCTGCACCTCCGTCGGCGTGCTGGAGGATGGAGAGCCGCTCGCTGGCGCCATCTACGACCCGCTACGCGACCAGACCTTTGCCGCCGAGCGAGGTAAGGGGGCCACGCTGAACGGCGAACGGATACACGCCAGCCCTGCGTCGCCCTTGAGCCACACACTGCTGGCGCTCGACTGGGGGCACAGTAACGCAGTGCGCGTGCAGGCACTCGCCCTTTTACTCCACGTCGCGCCCCGCTGCGGCACGGTACGCGCGCTGGGATCGGCGGCGCTGGCGCTGGCCTACGTGGCCACAGGTTGGCTGGATGGGTACTTGAACCTGGCGCTGAAACCCTGGGACATCGCCGCCGGGATGCTGCTCATCGCTGAAGCGGGTGGACGCTGCACCACATTGCGCGGGGAGCCGTGCCGCGCCGACATTCCGGCTTGTCTGGCGACCAACGGCCTCGTCCACGACGAACTGCTGGCTGTGATCGCTGATTCGGCCTAACCTTTGGTTGCCCATCGTTGATTCGTCCATTCGCCGATTCGCTCACGTTGCATTCCCTCTCATTTCATGTACAATTAGCCTCGGGTATTATGTGAAATGGATAAACGACGACGCTTGCTCACACTGGCCCTCGCGGTCACCCTGATACTCCCCTTTTCGGCGCCCGGTGTGGGATGCGCCCAGGAGGAGGACGACCGCGTTGCGCAGTTGATGGCAGAAATGTCCAGCGCAGCCAAGGTCGGCCAGCTCTTCCTGGCCACGTTCCCCGGCTCCGAGGTCGCTGACGACGCCTTGATTGCGGAACTGATCCGCGATTACCACGTCGGCGGCGTGGTGCTGTTGCCCGAAAACGGCAACATCGTCAACCAGGGCGAAACGGCCGAGCAGGTAGCCACGCTGGTCGGCCAGCTTCAACAGACCGCATGGGAAGCGACCCAACCGACGACTGATACGCTGCCATCGCCAGGCCCCTTCATCCCGCTCTTTATCGCCGTCAGCCACGAGGGAAACGGCATGCCCTACACCAGCATCTCCAACGGGACGACGCCGCTGCCCTCCCAGATGGCGCTGGGCGCCACCTGGAACCCGGCTCACGCCGAGACCACCGGTCAGGTCGTGGGCACAGAGTTGCGTGCGATGGGAATCAACATGCTGCTGGGGCCCTCGCTGGACGTGCTCGAAAACCCCGTCCCGGAAAGCGCGGGAGACTTGGGGGTGAGATCGTTTGGCGGCGAGCCGTTCTGGGTAGGAAAGGTGGGGCAGGCGTACATCCGTGGCGTCCACCAGGGGGCCGATGGACGTGTCGCCGTCATCGCCAAGCACTTTCCCGGCCTGGGCGCCTCCGACCGCTCGCTGGACGAAGAGGTCTCCACCGTGCAGCGCACCCTGGAAAAGCTGAGGCAGATCGACCTGTCGCCCTTCTTCGCCACAGCCCAATCCGAAGACCCTACAGCCCGTCCGGACGGCGTGCTCGTCTCCCACATCCGCTTTCGCGGGTTGGAGGGCGACCGTTTCGCCACCACTCGCCCGATCAGCGTCGATAGCCAGTGGCTTCAACGGTTGCTGGCCCAAGAGGAATTGGTCGCCTGGCGCGAGAGCGGCGGCGTGACCGTCTCCGATGGACTGGGCGTGCGCGCCCTGCGGCGCTTTTACGACCCCAGCGAGGCGAGCTTTAACAGTCGCCGCATCGCCCGCGAGGCCTTTCTCGCCGGCAACAATCTGCTCATCCTGTCGCAGTTCGCCCTCGGCGGCGACTGGCAGGAACAGAGCGCCAACATCAAATCCACGATTACCTTCTTCCAGGAGCGCTACGAGGCCGATCCCTCATTTCAAACACTGGTAGACGACGCCGTGGCGCGCATCCTGCGGCTCAAGCTTTCGATCTCCAGCGACACCTTCACCCTTCCCGCCGCGCAACCCAGCATGGCGAGAGTTGGGAATCAAGTCGGCACACACCAGGAAGAGCTGGCCGCCGTCAGTCGCGACGCCATCACGCTGCTCTCCCCTCCCTCGCCCGACCTGATTCCCTCCCCGCCAACCCCAAACGACAACATCGTTATCTTCACCGACAGCCGCAGCGGACAGCCTTGCGCTACGTGCGCCCCGGTATCCTACATCGATCCTCTGATGCTACAAACGACCATCGTTCGGCTGTACGGCCCGGCAGCGACGGGGCAGATCACCCCGTGGCGCGTGAACAGCTTTACCTTCGATCAACTTGAGGAATATATGACTGCACCAGCGCCCGAAGAGGAAGAGGAAGCGGGCGAGGAGACCGCCGCGCCCCTCGAGACTCACCCCATCGAACCGGTACTGGGAAACGCCGACTGGGTCATTTTTGCCATGCTCGGTCCTACCAGCAGCCCATCACAGCCAAGTGTCGTGCGACGTTTTCTGGCCGAGTACGCCGACACATTGCAAAACCGAAACTTGATCGTGCTGGCATACGATGCCCCTTACTACCTGGACGCGACAGAGATCAACAAGCTGAGCGCCTACTATGTCGCATACAGCCGCGTGGACCCTTTTATCGCGACGTCACTGCGGGCCATGTTCGGCGAGTTCGTGCCGGTGGGAAAACCCCCGGTCAACGTGACCGGCATCAACTACGACCTGGTCACCCAGACCTCCCCCGATCCCGCCCAGGCCATCGTCGTCGACTATACCATCAGCAAACCAGGGGATTTTACGCTGACACCGGAACCGACCGAAGAGATCACGCCGACACCGACGCCGACGGAGGAAGGCCTGCCGCCAGAATCCCAACCACAGACCGGCGACATCCTGAGGATGCAGACGAGTGTCATCGTCGACCGCAACGGCAATCCGGTGCCGGATGGCACCCGCGTACAGTTCATCTTTACCTATCCCCAGGAAGCACTCGAGAACTCGGTCACGGTGACGACGCGTGACGGCGTGGCCGAAACGGTGAATACGCTCGATCGCGCAGGGCAGCTCGACATCTCCGTCCATACGGACCCCGTACCGCGCACGACTGTCCTACAGCTCACGGTTCAGCCAGGAGAGGGAATCGTCCCGACGTGGACACCAGAGGCAACGGGGACAGCGATACCGACACCTACGCCGGAGCCACCGCCCACCCTGTCCCCCACGCCGCTGCCGACTTTGGCGCCAGGAAACGGGGAGGGCACCTCCGCAGACGGAGCAGGTTTCGGGGATCTGGTATTGGCCCTGTTCGGCGCTCTGATTGTCAGCGGTGCCGGGTATTACATCTTGCGCTTCAAAAACAAACCGGTTGAGAGAGCGCTGCGCGTCGCCCTGTGGAGCGTCATCGGCGGGCTGGGGTTGTACGTAGCCTACGCGGTCGGCCTGCCGGGGACTGGCTGGCTGCGCCAGCAGAGCGGCGTGTGGACTACAGGATGGGTGGCGCTGTTCGGCAGCCTCGTGCCGCTGGCCATTGCCTGGTTAACGGGGCGACAAAGAGCATCAGAGTAGTATCGCCCCTTGTGGGCGAGCACGAGATGAATCGACTTATCCGAGGAGGGTTGCCAACACAGCAAGGACGAACACCACACCGGCCGTGATCAAAAGGTCGCGGTTGTTGCCGACCGCCCGCTGCCACTCCCCTCGTGCAGGGACGATGGGAATCAGCGAAGGCGGCAACGAACCGGCGTGAAGCACCTCGCGGAATGCCGCCACGGTCTGCGGGCGCGGATCGGGATGCATGGCGATGGCCTGCAGGATGGCCCGCTCGGTGGTGGGTGAGATGTGGGGGTTGATCGCGCGGGGGAACTCGAGCGCGTTTGGATCGAGGAAACGTTGCTTGGCATCGACGGGAGGCTGATTGGTCAAGAGATGGTAGAGCGTGGCACCCAGCGAGTAGATATCGGTACGCACGTCGGTGTGGCCTGCATCCCCACCGTACTGCTCCAGCGGGGTATAGGCGACGGTGCCCCGGCCTTGGAGGATGGTGACGGTGCGCACATCGTCCGCCGCCAGCAGCTTGACCAGGCCAAAGTCCACCAGCTTGACCAGCCCACCGGCGGTCAGCTTGATGTTGGCCGGCTTGATGTCGCGGTGGAGCACAGGGGGATCTTGGCTGTGGAGATACTCCAATGCATCGCACAACTGCTCGGCCCACTCGAGCACCTGGCGCTCTTCGAGAAACTGGCTCTGTCGCCGCTTCTGCTCCATCAACTGGCGCAGGTCAGGCCCGTCGACGAAATCCATCACCAGGTACTCGCGGTGGCGATCGGTGAACGTATCGGAAACTTTGGGGAGATTGGGGTGATCCAGACGGCCCAAGGTGAACGCCTCACGGCGGAACTGCTCCTGGGCTTGGACCAACGCCTCGGGCGTGGCGTTGGGGTCGGGGCAGACCTCTTTGACGGCGCACACACGCCCCTCCAGGCGCAGGTCTTCGGCGCGGTACACCGCACCCATACCCCCCTGGCCGACAGGCGCAATGATCTTGTACCGCCCACGGAGGACGGTACCGGGTTCAAGTAAGCGAGCCACAGTTTTTCTTCTTCTCCTTGTATGTCATAATAAGCGAGAAGGTCTATTCTGTCAAGGAGGTACCAATGGCACGACAAGACATGCCAATGCTCATCGTCTACGAAGGCGACATGGCAGGGCAACGCTGGTTGATCGATCGGGACAAGATGATCATCGGGCGCGGGACCGATTGCGACATCACGATCCCCAAGCGGCAGGTCTCACGCCACCACGCCCAGATCGAGCGGGACGAGCACGGCTACCTGCTGCGCGACCTGGAGAGCAAGAACGGAACGTTCGTCAACAGCAAGCAGGTGCTGGACAAGCCTCATCGCCTGAAAGACGAGGATGAGATCCAGATCGCCCTGTGCGTCAAGATGGGCTTTGTGGCCGCCGACGCCACGCTGCCATTGGAGCTGACCG
>Ga0315550_1001236_pt1 | contig 15912 bp, 15 predicted proteins | sample SalMarSW160190MG_2_FD_203100 | JGI IMG/M metagenome (GOLD analysis project Ga0315550, IMG submission 203100) | Salt marsh sediment microbial communities from the Plum Island Ecosystem LTER, Massachusetts, United States - Salt Marsh Sediment SW1601-90 ... | reverse complement strand
ACGGCGCCGTGGTCGACTAGGGGGACCGTCGGGGCCCGGTGGCCCCGACCAAGGAGGCAACCGATGCTACTGACACGACTTGCTCTTGTCGGGGCGCTTGCGCTTGGGCTGGCCGCCTGCCAGCCCGGGCAGCGGATCTGCGAGGGCGACAAGGTCCAGCGCACGACGTGCATTCTGTTGATCGTCGGCGCCGTCAAGGCCGTCAAGCTGGTGGCGTTGTCGAGCCACCACGGCGCCGCCGCCGATTAGGCGGACAGTCGGGCCCCGGTGGCCCCGGCCGAGGAGGAAGCCGATGCTACTGACACGATTTGCTCTTGTCGGGGCTCTCGCGCTGGGGCTGGTGGCGTGCCAGCCGGGGCAACGGATTTGCGATGGGGACAAGGCGCAGCGCACCGCCTGCATTCTGTTGATCGTGGGCGCGATCAAGGCCGTCAAGCTGGTGGCACTGAGCCATCACCATGGCGAGCCGTCCAACGACACCGTGATCGTCATCGAAGATTTCTGAGCGCGCGCCGACGCCGGCGCTTGCGCGAGCGGGCGCAAATCCGCAAGGACTGCATAGTCCGGGCGGTTTGTTTTGCCATGCTTTGCGTGTAAAGGAGCCTGAGCGGCGGCCCGCGCGGCCGCGCCACTGTGGCGGCAGGAGGCCCGGCCCATGGAACTGTTCTGGATACTGCTCGTCATCATCGTCGTCGCCGTCGGTTTCGGCGTCTTCCTGTACAACGCGCTGGTGCGGAACCGGCAGTTGGTCGAGGAGGGCTGGTCCGGCATCGACGTGCAGCTCAAGCGCCGCACCGACCTGATCCCGAACCTGCTCGAAACGGTCAAGGGCTACATGGCCCACGAACGCGAGACCCTGCAGGCGGTCACCGATGCCCGCGCCGCCGTGCAGTCCGGCGAGGGGGCCGGTCCGGCCGAGCGCGGACGGCTCGAGGGCGCCCTGTCGATGGCGCTGGGCAAGCTGATCGCGGTCGCCGAGGCCTATCCGGACCTGAAGGCCAACACGACGTTCATCGAATTCCAGGAAGCGCTGCAGACGGTCGAGAACGAGATCCAGCTGTCACGCCGCTACTACAACGGCGCCGTCCGCAACCTCAACATCGCCGTCCAGAGCTTTCCGTCCAATCTCGTCGCCAACATGTTCCGGTTCGACGAGGCGGAGTATTTCGAGCTCGAGGACGAAGCGGACCGGGCGGTCCCCGATGTCTCCTTCGGTTAGGGGCCGGCTCGGCGGCTTCAGGCCGCTCCTCTTCGCCCTCGCGTTGGTGTTCGCCGCCGGACCGGCGGCTGCCGCCGAGGTCATCCGGTCGTTCACCGCCGACATCGTGCTCGGAGCCGACGGCACCGTCGACGTCACCGAATATGTTGAGGTGCGCGCCGAGGGTGCCCAGATCCGCCGCGGCATCTACCGCGACCTGCCCACCACGCTGCGCGACGACGACGGCACGATCCGGCGCGCCAATCTCAATGTCGTCTCGGTCGAACGCGATGGCCGTGCCGAGCCCTGGCATACCGAGACCATCGCCGAAGGGTTCACGCGCATCTATATCGGCGACGCGGACGTGTTCCTCGCTCCGGACGTCTACCGCTACACCCTGCGCTACACGATGAGCCGGCAGGCAAGACGCTTCAGCGACCACGACGAGCTCTACTGGAACGCCACCGGCAATTTCTGGGCGTTCCCGATCCTTGCCGCCGTCGCCACGGTCACCCTGCCCGAAGGCGCCCAAATCACCAACGCCGTCGCCTATACCGGCGTTTTCGGCTCGTCGGCCACCGACGCCACCGTCAGCCGCCAGGGGGACAATGTCGTCGTCTTCCGCGCCAACAACACGTTCGGCGCCGGCGAGGGGATGACCGTCGCGGTCGCTTTCGACAAGGGCGTGCTGACCGATCCCGGCCCCGTCGAGCGGGCCCGCAATTTCCTCTCCGACTACCGGGACCTGATCTTCCCGGGCCTCGCGGTGCTGGTGGTGCTGCTCTACAACTACTTCGCCTGGGACGCGGTCGGCCGCGATCCGAGAAGGGGCGTCATCGTCCCGCTGTTCCATCAGCCGGAAGGGTTCTCACCGGCGCTCACCCATTACGTTCACCGCATGGGCTGGAAGAGCGGCGGCTGGACCGCCTTCACCGCCTCGCTGGTCTCGCTGGCGGTCAAGGGATTGCTGGTGATCTCCCAGAAGGCCAAGAAGTCGACATTCGACGTCACCGACACGCCGGCCGGCGATCTGCCGCCGGGCGAAAAGGTCATTTACGACTGGCTGCGCGCCCGCGGCTCGGTCACCGTCGATACCGCGGTCGGGCGGACGCTGCACGAAAAGCAGCGCAATTTCCGCAAGGTCATCGAGGACGAGAACCGGCGGGTCTACTTCAAGCGCAATTCGGGCTACGTGCTGGGGGGGGTGGCGCTGTCGCTGGTTTGCCTGGTCGGGATGGTGCTGTTCGGAGTCCTGTCGTTCTTCTGGCTGATCGCGGCGTTCTTCGTGGGCGTATTCGTGGTCGTCGCCTCGACGGCGTTGACGTCCATTTCCGCCGGCAGCGGGCTGAGAAGGTTCGTGTCGCTGTTCGTCTTCTTCATCTTCGCCGCCAACCTGCTGCCGACGCTGTTCACCTTTGGCGCCAGCCTCAGTCTCTCGGACGGCAGCGTCGCCGGGCTCTTCGACATCCCGGCCATCGGGGCGATCTCGATCGTGCTCATCGTCGCGGTCTTCGCGATCCTGATGCGGGCGCCGACCGTGCAGGGGCGCAAGATCATGGACCAGATCGAAGGCTTCCGGATGTATCTCGATACCGCCGAGAAGGAGCGCCTCAACCTCACCGGCGAACCGCAGATGACCGTTACCCGCTTCGAGTCCATCCTGCCGTTCGCCATCGCGCTGGGCGTCGAGAAGCCCTGGACCGAGCATTTCGAGGCCGAGCTCTCGCGAAACGCGGTGCCCGACGCCGACAGGGGTTACACGCCGATCTGGTATTCCGGCTCGGGCCTGAGGTCCGGATCGCTGGCCAGTTCGCTCGCCGCCACCACCGCCGGCATTTCTTCGGCGATGATCGCCGCCCAGCCGGCGTCGTCCTCGTCGTCGGGTTTTTCGGGCGGCGGGGGATTTTCCGGCGGCGGCGGCGGCGGCGGCGGCGGCGGCGGCTGGTAGGCTAGGCGACGAGGTCAGCGCTCTCGAGCCGATAGGCGCGGCCGAATCCCGCATTGAAGCTGGCGGAAACCGGCGTCAGCGTGAAGAACCGGAAATCGCCCAGATCGACATAGAGTTTCGCCTTCGGATGCGCGGCGAGGTAGCGCGCCCGGGCGGCCCGGTGGGCGTCGCCGGATGGCGCGACGGCGGTGGCGGTGCACTGGATGGTCATTCTCGGATGCGCCAGCGGATCGCCCTTGCCGATCTCGCCGATCAACAGCGAGCAGCGCGGGTCGGCCGCGAGCGCCGGGGTGTGGGCGGCTAGAGCCGAGACCAGAATGAGAAAGCCTCCCGCGCCGTCCCCCGTCAGCCCCACCCGGGTGCAAAGGGGCGTCCCGGTGCCCGGCTCGAGGGTCGCCAGCGCCCCGTGCCGCGCCGCGCCGGCAAGTGCCTGCGCGGCGCCCCGCGCTTCGGGCGTGAGGGCGCGCACAACCTCCGCCTTCCGGTCGTCCGCCACCTCTGAGTCTCCCGGCTGCCTGTGCCGATAGACATTCATAGTGCGCCTTGATAGGCAACCTCGCCAACCGCAACCGGCCGCCGATGCCCGAACTCCTGCTCGAACTGCTCTCCGAGGAAATCCCGGCGCGCCTGCAGCGGCGCGCCGCCGAGCAGCTGCGCGAGGCGGTGATCGGGGCGCTCGACGAACACGGGCTGACCCACGACGGCGCCCGCGCCTTCGCCACCCCGCGCCGGCTGGCGCTCACGGTCACCGGCGTGCCGGCGCGCTCCCCCGACGTCTCCGAACGGCGCAAGGGCCCGCGCCTGGGCGCCCCGGACAAGGCCATCGCCGGGTTCGTGCGCGCCGCCGGGCTCAAATCCATCGACCAGGCCGAGACCCGCGCCGATCCCAAGGGCGACTACTACGAGGCGGTGATCGAGCGGCCGGGCGCCGAGACGACCGAAATCCTGGCCGAGGCCATTCCCTCGATCGTCGCCGGTTTCGCCTGGCCGAAGTCGATGCGCTGGGGCGCCGGCCGCGTCGGCTGGATCCGGCCCTTGCGTTCGGTGGTTGCCACCTTCGGCGCTCGTGGTCAGGCGCCGGTGCCGATCGCCTTCGAAATCGACGGGCTCGAGAGCGGCGCAACCACTTACGGGCACCGCTTTCTCGCCCCCGGCCCGATCCCGGTGAAGCGGTTCGCCGACTACGAGCGTGCCCTGGAAAAAGCGCATGTGATGCTCGATCTCGACCGGCGGCGGGAGGCCATCGCCCACGATGCCGCCGAGCTCGCCTTCGGCCAGTCCCTCGCCGTCATCGAGGACGACGCGCTGCTCGAGGAGGTGGCCGGGCTCGTCGAATGGCCGGTGGTGATGATGGGCGGGTTCGACGAGAAATTTCTCGCCCTGCCCGAGGAGGTGATCGTCACCACCATCCGCGCCAACCAGAAATGCTTCTGCTTGCGGACCGGCAAGGACGGGCGGCTCGCCAACCGGTTCATCCTCGTTTCCAACCTCATCGCCGGCGACGGCGGCGATCAGATCGTCGCCGGCAACGAGCGCGTGATCCGGGCGCGGCTGGCCGACGCCAAGTTCTTCCATGACATCGACCTCGGCACCCCCCTCCAGGACCGCCTGCCGAGGCTGGAAAAGGTGGTCTTCCACGACCGGCTGGGTACCCAGCGCGAGCGCGTCGATCGGCTGGTGGCGCTGGCCACCGGGATCGCGCCGCTGGTCGGTGCCGACCGGGACGCGGCGGCCCGCGCGGCGCTGCTCGCCAAGGCCGATCTGGTTACCGACATGGTGGTCGAGTTCCCCGAACTGCAGGGACCCATGGGGCGGTATTACGCCAGCGCCCAGGGCGAAACGGACGCGGTCGCGAACGCCATCGAGATGCACTACAAGCCCGCCGGTCCGTCCGACGACGTGCCGTCCGAACCGGTGGCGATCGCCGTGGCGCTAGCCGACAAGCTCGATCTGTTGGCCGGCTTCTGGGCCATCGACGAAAAGCCCACCGGCTCCAAGGACCCTTACGCGCTGCGCCGCGCGGCGCTCGGGGTGATCCGGATCGTGCTCGAGAACACCCTGACCCTGCCGCTGTTTCCGCTCCTCGCCCAGGCCCGCATCGGCCATGACGTATCGGTGCCGGTCTCGATCGGCGAGAAGGGCGACGTCGAGACCCATGCGGGCCGCGTCGGGCAGCGGTTTCTCACCGATCTGCTCTCCTTCTTTCACGAGCGGCTGAAGGTCTCGCTGCGCCAGTCGGGGGCCCGCCACGATTTGGTCGACGCGGTCATCGGCCCCGCCTCCGACGATCTTCTCGACATCACAAGGCGCGTCGAGGCGCTGGCAGAATTCCTGGCCACCGACGACGGGGCGAACCTGATGACCGGCTACCGAAGGGCGTCCAACATCGTCCGCGACGAGGAGGCGAGGGACAAGACCCGTTTCGCGGGCGAATTCGACACCGCGCTCCTGATCGAACCGCAGGAACAGGCGTTGGCCACCGCGGTGACGCTGGCCTACGAGGCCGCCTCGGCCGACGCCGACGAGAACGATTTCGCCGGCGCGCTTTCCGAGCTCGCGGCGCTGCGCACCCCGGTCGACACCTTTTTTGACAAGGTGCTCGTCAACGACCCTGATCCGAACATCCGCGCCAACCGCCTCAACCTCCTGGCCCGGCTGCGCGACTGCATGCACCTGGTGGCCGATTTCTCGAAGGTCGAAGGCCAGGGCGCTAACGCTTGAACGGCGCCATGCCCTGGTTGGCGAGTTCGTCGGCGCGCTCGTTGGCGTGGTGTCCGGCGTGCCCCTTCAGCCAGTGAAAGCGGACCTCGTGGCGCTGCATCGCGGTATCCAGAGCCTGCCACAACTCTTTGTTTTTGACAGGTTTTTTAGAGGCCGTCTTCCAGCCGTTGCGCTTCCAGCCGCGGATCCAGCGGGTGATCCCGTCGCGCACATAGACGCTGTCGGAAAATAGCTCCACCTTGCACGAGCGCTTGAGAGCGTTCAGGGCCTCGATGGCGGCGGTCAGCTCCATGCGGTTGTTGGTCGAGTGCGCCGCGCCGCCCTTGAGCTCCCGGACGCGGCCGTCATATTCGAGCACCGCCCCCCAGCCGCCCGGACCCGGATTGCCCGAGCACGCCCCGTCGGTATGGATGACGACGGTGTCAGCCACGCCAGTCCTCGCGCGTCAGGATATGGAACTGGCAGAACACGCCGTGTTCGTTGACGGCCTGGTGCGTTCGGCGCATCCCTATGTCACAGAGTACACCGAGCGAGGCCGTATTGCGCGTATCGGCCATGCCGATAAAGCTGTCGCGGTCCGTTTGGCGAAAATACCAATCCCTGAGACCGGCGGCCGCTTCGCGCGCATAACCAGTGCCCCAATGCTCGCGAAGAAATGCATAGCCGATTTCAGGCTCTTGCTCGGGACCATGGACACCGAACCCGGCCCGCCCGAGAAACGCGCCATCGGCAAGGCGCGTGACGCGGAGCTTGCCCATACGCTGTCGCGAAAAGAGCTCCGCCCAGTGCGCAAGCCGGACCTCGGCCTGCATCAAGGTCTCCGGCTTGCCGTTTTTCGTGAGGTATCGGGCCACTTGCGGATCGCCATGCAGCCGCACCAGATCGCCGATCTGCTCGGGGGCCCAGTTGGTCAGCCGCAGCCGATCCGTCTCAAGAATAGTCTCGGTCACCATCAGGCGGTCGCGGCGCGCAGTTCCTTGGGCAGGTTGAACGAGATCGCCTCCTTGGCGGTCACCGACGAGCCGACCTCGATCTCGAAGCGCTCCCCGAACGCCGCGATGATCTCGTCGACCAGCGCCTCGGGAGCCGACGCTCCGGCGGTGATCGCCAGCGAGCCGATGCCGGCGAATTCCACCCAGTCGATGTCGGCGGCCCGCTGCACCAGCACCGCCTTGTCGCAGCCGGCGCGTTCGGCGACCTCGACCAGCCGCATCGAGTTCGATGAGTTCGGCGCCCCCACCACCACCAGCGCGTCGACATGCGGGGCGACCTGCTTGACCGCCTCCTGGCGGTTGGTGGTGGCGTAGCAGATGTCCTCCTTGTGCGGCCCGCGGATGGACGGAAAACGGGCCTTGAGGGCCGCCACGATCTCGGCGGTGTCGTCGACCGACAGGGTCGTCTGGGTGACGAAGGCGAGCTTTTCCGGATCGCGCGGGGCGAATTCGGCGACGTCTTCAAGGGTCTCGATGAGGGTGATCGTCCCCTCGGGGAGCTGCCCCATGGTGCCGATCACCTCCGGGTGCCCCTGATGGCCGATCAGCAAGACTTCGAGGCCGGCCGCGAAATGCCGCTCGGCTTCCACATGCACCTTCGAGACCAGCGGGCAGGTGGCGTCGAGCACGAACAGGCGCCGCGCCGCCGCCTTTTCCGGCACCCGCTTGGGCACCCCATGGGCGGAGAAAACGACAGGTGCGCCGGTGTCCGGTATCTCGTCCAGCCGCTCGACGAACACCGCGCCCTTGGCCCTCAGAGAATCCACGACATACTTGTTGTGCACGATTTCGTGGCGGACATAGACCGGCGCGCCGTATTTCTGGAGCGCCAGCTCGACGATCTGGATGGCCCGGTCGACCCCGGCGCAGAAGCCGCGCGGCGCGGCGAGCACGATCTTCAGCTTCCGCTTTGCTGCCATGGCGCGAGTGATGCGCCGGCATCCGAAGCCAGTCAAGTTCGGTTGCGGGCCGTCGGGCCAGCGGGCAATATGAAATCCGCTCTTCGATCCAACCCCCCGCCGGCAAAGTGGCCCTCACCCCCGCGCAGCAGATATTCGCGATCGCACCGGCGCAGGGCACCGCCGCCCTGAGCGCCGCCCAGGTGCAGCTCCTCACCGGCAAGGCCCGGTGGCTGCACGTGGCCGCCAAGGCCGGGTTCCGGGTCTGTCCGACGATCGCGCTGACCCGCGCCGCCTGGGAAAGGCTCGAGGCCGAGCGCGCCGGGGCGAGCCAGCTGCGCACCCATTGGGTGACCACGCTTCTCAAGCTCGTCACCCAGGGCAGCGCGCCGCCGTCGCTGGTCGTGCGCACCACCGCGCCCTATCACATGGCGGGACTGGCCCCGGCCCGCATGGACATCGCCGCCCCTGAGACGGAATCGGAATCCGTCGACACCTCGAAGCCGCTGGCCCGCGCCATCCATCACGCCTTCGAGTCCTATGGCGAAGTCGAGCCGGTGTGGGTCGACGAATCCGAAATGCGCGATCGCGGCAACCAGCTTGTCATCGTCCAGGCGATGGCGCGGGGCGAGTTCACGCAGTTCCTGACCCGCGACGCGCACACAGGGCGACTGGGCCCGGCGCCACTGCCGAACGACGATGCGCGCCCGTTGCCCGATCTCGGCGATGCCGCGGCGGCGCTTTGCGCCACCATCGACGCGGAGGCCGGGGGTCACATGGCGTGCCTGACCGCCGGCGCCGGCGAGGCGCTGACGTTCCTGTCCGCGCGCCCGGTCCAGGTGGGCGCCATGGCGCTTCTGGAGGCCGCCCGCGACCGCGTCGAGCGGGGCGTGTGGTCGCCCCGCGAGGCGGTCGGGCGCATCGACGCCGGCCAGTTGCCGCAGCTCCTGCACCCCAGGCTCGCGGAGCGGGCCGTCGGCGAGCCGATCGCCACCGGGCTCGGGGTGTCGCCCGGTGCCGCCTCGGGCGAGATCGTGTTCACCGCCGAGGATGCGGCCCGCCAACGCGCCCGCGGCCGCCACTGCATCCTTGTCGTTGTCGAAACCGGCCCGGCGGACGTCGAGGGCATGCGGGCCGCCACCGGAATCCTGACCGCCCGCGGCGGCATGACCAGCCACGCCGCCGTCGTCGCCCGCATCACCGGCAAGCCCTGCGTGGCCGGCGTGCGCTCGCTGCAGATCGACGTCGAGGAAATGCGCTGCCGGATCGGCGACATCGAGTTCCGGGCCGGCGACCAGATCACCGTCGAGGGCACCGAGGGCAGTGTGTATGCCGGCGCGCTGCCGCTCAGCCGGCCGCAGATCGGGGGCGCCATCGGCAAGCTGCTGGACTGGGCCGACGGCTCGCGGACGATCGCGGTCAGGACCAATGTCGAGACGGTCGAGGCCGCCCGCACCGCCCTCAGCTTCGGCGCCGAGGGGATCGGCCTGGCGCGCTCCGAGCATATGTTCTTTTCCGCCGAGCGCCTGGTGGCGCTCAGACGCCTGATCCTCTCCGAGAGCGCCGAGGACCGGAAGGCCGCACTCCGGGGCCTGGTCGACTATCAGGCCGACGACTATGCGGCGCTGTTCGCGGTGATGCCGGGCAAACCGGTGACGGTGCGCCTGTTCGACCCGCCGCTGCACGAATTCCTGCCGCGCGCCGAGGACGACATCGAGGAGACCGCCGCCTCCCTCGGGCTGACCACAAGGGCGCTGCGCATTCGCCTCGAGCGGCTCGAGGAAATCAACCCGATCCTCGGCCACCGCGGCTGCCGCCTGGCGATCTCCTACCCGGAAGTGCTCGACATGCAGGTCGCCGCGCTCATCGCCGGCATGCGCTCGGCGCGTGAGATGATCGACGCGCCCCTGCATCTGGAGATCATGGTGCCGTTCGTCTCCTCGGCCCGCGAGGTGACCTGGATCCGCGCCAAGGTGATGGCTTTGCTCGAACAGGCGCGGATCACCCGCGAGGCGGACATGAGCATCGAATTCGGCACCATGATCGAGCTGCCGCGCGCCGCCCTGCGCGCCGCCGATATCGCCCGCTCGGTCGATTTCTTCTCCTTCGGCACCAACGATCTCACCCAGACGACATTCGGGATTTCCCGCGACGACGCGCCGGCGTTTCTCGCCTCCTATCGGCGCAAGGCGATTTTCGACCACGACCCGTTCGTCACCATCGACAAGGTGGGAGTGGGCGAGCTGATCGAGCTTGCCATCGAGCGCGGCAAGAAGGCCAATCCGAATCTGAAGATCGGGATTTGCGGCGAGCATGCGGGCGAGCCCGAATCGCTACGCTTCTTCTCCTCGCTCCCCATCGACTATGTGAGCTGCTCGCCCTACCGCGTGCCGGTCGCCCGCCTGGTGCTGGCGCAGGCGGCGATGGGGTGAACCCCCGGGCCGGTTTGGCGGCCCGACTTCGGCCGGAAAATCGTCCCACCGATACCCCGGAAAGGCCCGGATTGCACCGCTTCGGCACCCGAATTGCGGTGTTTACTCGACGTCAAGGTTAGTTGCCGATGATGCGGTGGCGGCAAATCGAGTAGCGGCCGTCAATCTCGAGTTAAGTAGCAGTTGCGTGCGTATGGCGTCGAGTACACGACTGTCCAGGGCCGGAAGGTTCGGGCGTTACGGCCTTCCGGCCAGGGCAATCGCCATCGGGGTGGTGGGCACCTTCTTGTGGGTCCTGCCGGCCTCGCCGTTTCTGACCTTTGACGATCTCGACGCCGATCGCGAATTCGGCGTCCCCGAGGTCGCGGAGGCCGAGCTGGGCCTCGATTCGCTGATCACCGGCTCGATCACCAACCCGTTCGACAACGAGGTTTTCCGCGGCGCCAACCGCGCCGCGAAGACCGACCGTTACCTCCCCGCCGCCTCGGCGGAGGAGATCGCCGCCAGCTTCGCGCCGGCGCGCCTCCGGATCGCCTCGCTGAGAGCCGGCGAAACCGGTCCCGGGGAGGTGTCCCCCGACGGTGCGGCAATAGCGGTCGCCGAGGCCGCGCCGGACAACCTCACGGACGAAGCGCCCCGGGTCGAGCTCGCCTCTCTGGGTCCCGCCGAGCCGGTGGTCTCAGAAGCGCTCGAGGCGATCAGCGCCCTGTCGGGGGAAACCGCGGATCCCGAACTGCCGGTCCCGGTCGCCGTCCCCGAGCGGCTCGCCTACGCCCGCGAAAACGCGCCCGCGACAACCCACACCGGCACCCTGGTGCCGGCGATGACGGTCTCCGCCCAGCAGCAGCGCTGCATGGCCGAGGCGATCTATTTCGAGGCAAGGGGTGAGCCCTATCGCGGGCAGGTGGCGGTTGCCCAGGTGGTGCGCAACCGCGTCGCCCATCCGCTCTATCCGAACACGATCTGCGGCGTGGTCTATCAGAACCAGTCGCGGCGCAACAGCTGCCAGTTCTCATTCGCCTGCGACGGCAGGCCCGAACGGGTCACCGAGCCGGACGCCTGGGCGAGGGCCGAGGAGATCGCGGCGAAGGTGATCGACGGCGAGCTGTATCTGGCGGAGGTCGGCAGAGCCACCCACTATCACGCCAACTATGTGTATCCGCACTGGGCCGGGCGCATGACGAGGGTGGTCCGCATCGACCACCACATCTTCTACCGCTTCAGGAACTCCTGATCCGAACCCACTGAGATCGGCGGCCGATTGCCGGCCGCCCGACCGAACGGTCGTCGCTCAGAAGCACACGACCGTGGTGTTCTTGTCGATGCAGCTGAACGAGTTGGTGATGACCGCCTTGCCGCCGGACGGCACCGGCACGATGTGGATCAGCGAAGGGGTGCCCGGCGTGTAGAGCACCGCCGGCCCGACCCGCATCTTCCAGTACGGACCCGTCGCGCTGCCGGCGGCCGCATAGGCGTCGCGCTCGGTGACCGAGACCCCCGGATACAGCAGATAGGGCGATTTCAGCGTGTCGGTGGAGTAGGTGCCGGTCGACGTCGTCACGATCTGGACTTCGGTCGGCCTGCCATAGGCGATCTTGTTGACGGTGACGGTCGTCAGCGGCGCCAAATCCACGCTTTCGTCGAAGCTGACGTCGAAATGCGGCATGCTGATTTTCACCAGCTTGCTGAGATCGAGGGTTTCGCCGGTGGGCTGTTCCTGCGCGAATGCCGGCGTCGCGATCTGATGGCCGGTAATGAAGTAGCCGGTGCCCAGGGTCGCTGCGACGAATGCACCGAGCATGACGTGATGAGTTTGCATAATGGCCTTCCCCTTTTGGGACAGCGTTTTAAGAGTTTATCAACTATTGCCGCCCGCCCGGTCAAAGCGTCGGTGCAATCACCGTTAACGCGGTAAGGATTTGTTAGGGATGTGCGCGGGCCCCGGGCCCGGTTTCGGACACCTGGCACAGGGGGGCCGGCTCGGTGTCTCGCCTGTGCGAAATCGGGAAGCGGGGTGTGCCGGCTGTCTCGCGGCGCGCGGCGGGGCCGGTCGGCGTGGCGCCGATCCCCGCCTAGGCGGCGAGCCGTTCGACGCCGGCGGCGAACCGGTCCTGGGCCTCCTGGGTCGGCCAGGGGCGGATCAGCCGCTCGAAATCTGGGATATCGAAGGTCGCGATCGACGGGGTGCCGAAGTATTTGAGCGCCTCGTCGGCTTCGAACCCGGCGAGCTTGACGGCTTCGTAGTAGGCGGCCTCCCGGTCGGCCTTCTTGACCAGCCGCGCCAGCGCCGCCGGCGTCTTGGCCGGCAACGAGAATCTGAGATGCACGGCGGTCAGGAGGCGCTCCTCGAGCGCCTTGTAGGCGTCCCCGATCGCCGACTTGATCGGCGAAATGATATCGCCGATCACATACTCCGGGGCGTCGTGCAGGAGCGCCGTCAGCTGCGCGGCGTCATCGAGGCCCGGCTTGAGCGCCGCGGCGATCTCGGTGACGAAGATCGAGTGCTGGGCCACCGAATAGGCGTAGTCGCCGTTGGTCTGCCCGTTCCAGCGCGGCACCCGCGCCAGCCCGTGCGCGATGTCGACGAGCTCGACATCGAGCGGCGAGGGATTGAGCAGGTCCAGCCGGCGCCCCGACAGCATGCGCTGCCAGGCGCGTTTGGGCACTCGCGGCATTGTCAGCTTCCCCGGGCGGATGAATCGCCGGCCTCGGCGGCCGAAAAACCGTAACCGGCCCATTCGGGAAGCTCAAGGCGCACCGGGCGCCCGTCGGCCGTGCACGCGGCGGGGTCGTCGACCCGGTCGATGCGAACGATCGCCAGCGCCAACTCGCCCGCCGATCCGGCGACCTCGCCGACCTTCAGGCCGCCGCAGACGATCTCGGTGCCCCGGGCCAGCGGCTCGCCGGATATGACCAGCACTGGACGGCGGCGGGCGGTGCCCCGGCGCTGCATGCGCGAGACGACCTCCTGGCCGATGAAGCAGCCCTTCTCGAAATCGACACCGGCGAGCTGGTCCATGCCGATGTCGTGGGGGAAGCGTTCGTCGGGCCCGAACTCGGACCCGAGCTCGGCGATCCCGAGCCCCAGGCGCCGCGCCGCGAGCGCACCGGTTTCCGCCGCCCAGCCCTGCGCCTCCGTTGCCGGCGCGATCACCCGAAAGCCGAGCGTCGGGTGCCTTGGGTCGCGGAAGGCGAGGGCGTCCGCCGGCCCCGCCGGCGGCTCGGCGGACCAGCCGACGCGCCACTCGTCGCCGAGATCCTCGATATCGACGGCGGCCCTGAGCTTGTAGAGCCGCATCCGCTTGACGAACTCGTCCCGCCCGACCGGCGGCAGGTCGAACCAGAAGGCGTCCCGGCGCCCGGTCATCAGCCCCTCGGCGACGATCTTGCCCTGCGGCGTCAGCAGCGCCAGCCACCGCCCCGAGCCGTCGGGCCCGCCGCCGAGTTCGCCGGTCAGCGTGTCGTTGAGAAGTTTTTCGGCGTCCGCCCCCGAAACCCGCACGACCGCCCTGTCGAGGGCCACGATTTCAGCCATTCAATCCCGTCCCACCTTGCCCGGCGGCCGGCGCGGGAATAAACCCGTCGCAATCGAAGCGGCAGCCGGGGGCCATGCCCGAACGATACGACCTGGTGATTGCGGGCGCCACCGTCGTCAACCACGACGGGCGGCGGATGGCCGATATCGGGATTTCGGGGGGCCGGATCGCGGCCCTGGGGGATCTCAGGCAGGCCGAGGCCGACACGCGGCTCGCCTGCGCGGGCCTGCATGTGCTGCCCGGGGTCATCGACACCCACGTGCATTTCCGCGAGCCCGGCGGCGAGGCCAAGGAAGATATGGAGACCGGCTCGCGTTCCGCCGTCCTGGGCGGGGTGACGACGGTCTTCGAGATGCCCAACACCAACCCCCCGACCGTCACGGCCGCTTCCCTCGAGGACAAGCTGACCCGGGCCGCCGGGCGCATGCACTGCAATTACGCCTTCTATATCGGGGCCAGCCAGGACAATCTTGCCGAACTGGGGGAGTTGGAGATGCTGCCCGGCTGCGCGGGGGTGAAGGTCTTCATGGGTTCCTCCACCGGGTCGCTGCTCGTCGCCGACGACGCCGGGGTCGAAGCGGTCCTGAACGCGACGCGGCGCCGGGTCGCGGTCCATTCCGAGGACGAGGCGCTGCTCGCCGCCCGCGCTCACATGCGCGTGGTGGGCTCGGCGGCCAGCCACGCGATCTGGCGCAGCGTCGAAGCGGCGCTCGGCGCCACCAAACGCCTGTTGCGGCTGGCCCGCCGCACCGGGCGCACGGTGCATGTGTTGCACGTGACCACCGGCGAGGAGATGGAGCTCCTGGCCGCCCACAAGGACGTCGCCAGCGTCGAGCTCACCCCGCAGCATCTTAGCTTCGACCAGTCCGCCTACGAGCGGCTGGGCCCGTTCGCGCAGATGAACCCGCCCATTCGCGACGGCAATCACCGCGCGGCGCTGTGGCGGGGCCTGGCTTCCGGTGTTGCCGACACGCTCGGCTCCGATCACGCCCCGCACACCGTCGAGGAAAAATCCCGCGAATATCCCAACACGCCCTCGGGCATGCCGGGGGTGCAGACCCTGGTCCCGGTGATGCTCGATCATGTCGCCGCCGGGCGCCTCTCCATCGAGCGCTTCGTCGACATGACCAGCCACGGGCCCCAGCGCCTCTTCCGGATCGCCGGCAAGGGGCGCATCGCGGTCGGCTACGATGCCGACCTGACGATCGTCGACCTGGGCCGCCAGCGCACCATCGAAAACCGGTGGATCGCCTCGCGGGCCGGCTGGACGCCGTTCGACGGCCGCAAGGTGACCGGCTGGCCGGTCGGCACGATCGTCGGCGGCCAACAGGTCATGTGGGAGGGCGAGCTCACCACCCCCCACGCCGGCACGCCGGTCAGGTTCGAGCCGACGCTGCAGCCGCAATCGTGAGCGCTCAGTCGCCGGCGACGAAGAACGCCCAGCGCCCGTCCGCGCGGATCCCGACCCGGAAGAAGTACCAGCCGCCCGCGTCGAGCATGCTCTCATAGTCGTAGTGGCTGACGAGCTTGTAGAGCTCGACGAGCTGCGGCGGGGTCAGATTGTCGAGCCGCATGACCGCCAGATAGGGCCAGACATACATTTCCCGCCCCTCGTCCTCCGCCACCACCGCATAGGGCGCTTCGAGGAGTTCGACGAGGATGCCCAAAAGCTCACGCCCGGCGCCGTCGGTCGACGATTCGCGCAGGAAGTCGATCGGGTCCTCGATGCCGCCGAAGGTGACGACCGGCGGCTCGGACTGCGCCTCGATGATCGGCCGGAGCGCTTCGAGATCGCCGGTCATGGCGGCTTGCATGAGTTTGGTCCGGGTTGCCGCCACCGCTGCCGGCAGATGCGAGACGTCGCGATAGACCTCGGGTCGCCCGCCCGGCGGGACCGTCAGGTGCCCCGGCTCGGTGACCGGCGGCTCCAGGGTGACGCCGCCGGCGTCCGGGGGTTCGTCCTCGATGATTTCGATATCGCCCGCCGCCGCCCAGGCCGGCGCGAGGTACGGCGCCGGCCCCGCCGCCGCCAGGGCGGCCAGGAGCCATACGATGTGCGTTCGCCTTGCCGACACGGGGCCTGGCCTTCCCGGGAGAATGCCCCCGCGACCAGTGAACACGATCGGCGGGGGCCCAGCAAGCCGGCGCTGGCGGGCGAAGGGGTCAGGGATGGTGTCGGCGGGTGT
>Ga0315550_1001235_pt1 | contig 15929 bp, 14 predicted proteins | sample SalMarSW160190MG_2_FD_203100 | JGI IMG/M metagenome (GOLD analysis project Ga0315550, IMG submission 203100) | Salt marsh sediment microbial communities from the Plum Island Ecosystem LTER, Massachusetts, United States - Salt Marsh Sediment SW1601-90 ... | reverse complement strand
GGCCCGCCGTTATCAAGTGCAGTCGCTGATAACGATGATTTAATACTGTATTTTACTTCATCTTTATTGGACTTATTTAATCCTTTCAAAACACTTTTTTTCAATATGCGAGGCCGTTTTAACTTTTGCGTACTGGCTAAATTGTCCCCATCTATCGAGGACGTTTTACTAAAAGATACGACGCTTGCGCTGGCACCGCCAGTTCCATCATACTCATAAAATCTTGCAAATTCACTCCCCTGTGTTAACGTAAAATTGTATGTTACGTCTCCAGGAGGTGCTTCCGGCTCTTCCGTTTCTATATTTACTGTCTGAGCTGTCGCTGTCGTGTAATCCCCGTATTCTATCGAACCCGGTGAAACATCAAGCGTAAGCTTGAGTTTTGAAGTAGACTGGACTATTATCGAAGCATTCTTGACTATCCCTTTGCTCGACGCCTGTATTGATACCGATCCCTCGGTTAAACCGTTCGGAAGTGAATCACAGGCAATAAACGAAAGCTGGTCTAATTGCGTGCCTTGAAGTGTTATCGAACTACCACCCTGTTCTTCTCCGTTTACTGCAAATCCACCATATTCACTGCCTGATGTTATTATAAACGTTACCGGATCTGTTTTCTTATCCCACACAATTGTTGAATTTTCATCCATAGCCGGCTGGACTGACAATGCATCCTGTGTGCGTATATAGATTTCAGGCTTTTCAGCCGTAAAATTGAAAGACGTGCCTCTGGAACATGCACGTACCGCAATTGTTTTCGTCTCCGTCATTACTCCTGCTTGTATTTTAATTTCTACCGTATCGACAATTATTCCTTCAGGCATCGGATCAACTGGAATGAATATCACGTCCTTCCTTTCATCAACCAAAAAAGTTATTAAGCCATTAATTATATTAACGTGGTCAAGTGATAATCCTCCAAACTGCTGACCACGTATAATAGATAATGTAACCGGCTCTGTTTCAGGAATATAAGTAGTAGAACAGTTCTGATAACGTTCGGGTTCAAACGTTAAAAGCCTGTTTGAACCGGTACACACTTCTGAACCATAGAAGTTGTATTTTAAATCCGCGTATATACCAAAAAGATATACAGTGGAATACGACCACGTCCATCCACCCATGTCCATTATACCATCAAAATCGTTGAGAACACGAGTATCATCTGTGATTTTTAAATGATAAGGTACTTCATCTTGATGTTCGACAGTCGCTGCTGTTATATGAATCTGGTAGTTGATAGTTGTTTGTCCTGTGTATATAAAATCAAGGCTCACGGGGCTATTGCCAGCAACCCATTTTTCTTCAAAGCCGCAGCCACCATAAGCGCCTAGTCGTAATGGCACGCCTGTCGATGCTGTGAATTCAACATGTATATTTCTCGGAGAAAAACTCTTTGTATCCAGGCTTAGAACATTTTTTGGAACAGGATCTATCTCCACACGCTCCTTTATCCTGACCTGGGCGCTTAGCATGCTGTAACTTAGCAAAATTATTGTTATAAGGAAAAAATGACGGAATTGTTTGGCAGTGCTCATATTACCCCTTTTCTGTAGACGTAGTTCTTAATACCTGTTTTAAGATGCCCGAAAGCGCACGGGCACAAAAAAAGCGCGCACAATGTATGGATAGAGTTGTCTTTCTTTACAACTCAGTTAAAACTTTATCCAAACATTATTTTCCCCACCATCCCTGATTGTTTCTTTTGGTACTGAGGCGGCAGGAATGACTGCATCTACATTATCAAAAAAAAAAACGATGTCAAGCCTTTATTTATTAGAAATGGCTAAGAATTAGGACATCTCTGTATTTAACTAAAACTGCATTATTTTACGATCATCCTTCGACGCTATGTCCTTTAATAATCTTTTAGAATTACAGAGTATAATTCAAGGTTTTATTCGGAAACGGCAGGAATTTCAAGAAAAACGCATAAGTGGATTAAATCAATGTCACACTAATAGATTTTATTCTCTTCTTATTTCATCAGCCAGCGTGCGGAGAAATGATCCGGTTGAATACGCATTATTTCAACAAGAACCGTTTTTGCCTCATCGACTCTCCCCCTTTTTTGCAGCCAATCTGCTTCGCGCAAAAGCATAGTGATATAGTACTTCTCAAAATCATCGGCAACCGGTTGCTTTTTATCCCAAATCCCGAAATCTGCAAGCGAGGTTTTATAGTAAGTTGTATCTTCTTTATTCGACAGGCGTAAAAAAAGGCCCGCAGTCGTGCGCAAATAAGCGGATGGAAATTCCCGGTCTATCCGCGCATCGATATAAACAGGACGATCGGGAAGGGACTTTTCTACTATTTCGATTAAAAGGTTTTGCCAATATGCTTGAATAATATTGATATTAAACGGGATATCATGCTCGAACTTATACAGTTCTCCCAAAAATAGACTCGCACTGAGTTTTATTTTCTGCATCAGCTCCGGACATGTTTGCTGAAGCTGCATAAAATACCAGGAACGGTTTTGCAACAGACTTTTATCGATTATCGTGATATCACGCCGTTCATTTCGAATAAATTGATAATATAATGACGGTGAAATAAAATAATCCCACTGGCTTGCTATAACGACGGCATTTTGCTCTAAATTTGAAAAAACATTACTTACAAACTGCCGCGGAAGAATATTTTTTGTCTCATCCACGCTATTCCAGTGAGATAATATTTGTATAATTGGAAGAACAGCTAGAACGGCCGCTGCCGATGTCTTGATCCATATTCGCTTATCGCTTATCCAATTTAGAAGAGAATAGATCCCATATGCTGCTGCCCAGCCTGCAGCGATATAGGAAAGCAAAAAGTAAGAACCAATATCGAAGATGCTATAGTTTACAGCGTAAACAATCGTAGTTAAGAACAAAACCGCCAGAAAAGTGAGCATCCGGCGTGAACTTCTGAACAATACAAATATTCCGATCAGGATGCATACAATTGCTATAAAATTAAATTCCGAAGTGAAATTATTGACGAAGTAACTCAACTGTTTCTTAACAACACCTAGACCGGAAAACATCCATATTCGAAATTGCTTGCCGCTGACATGCCAAAAAAAACGTTCAACTGTTGCAGGATGCCCCCAATCAAGCAATGGATTCTTCGATGAACGAATTGGCAAGTATAAGTAAATTGATAGGCCTAGTAAAAATCCCGGAGTCAATTTTAAAATTCTTAAAAACGACTCCTTGTTAAAACCAAGAGCAAAAAAGAATAAATACAAAAATCCCGGCAATAAAAGAATGGTGGTCATATGATTTGAAAAACTCAATCCTAAGATAAATACAGAGAGAACCAGCTTTCGGGAAAGAATATCGGACTGTTTGAGCTGTTCTTCTAAACCGCCGATAAAAAATAATGTCGTGAGCAAAATAAGCACAAGATGAAGCGGGTAAACTTCGAGCACCGTTGATTGCAGCCAGAACGTTGATGAGAATCCAATTACGAGGCTCGCAACTGCCGATGCAAAAACAAAACGATGATCGTTCAGTCCTTTACGCTTCTGGTTTTTTGTCCGGAACACATTCGTCGATCGATGAAATGCCAGTGTGGTTTTAAAAAAAATACCGACAGCAACAGCTGTAAGCAAAGCTGTAAATATATTTAATTGAAGAATTTCTTCCAGCGGCACCGGGATCATCATCCAACATTTCCCCAGCAAAGTGAAAAATGGACAACCTGTAGGATGTGCAATTCCAAGCGTGCAAATCACAGCCGCTAATTCGCCTGAATCCGTGAAACCAACCGAACGGCTCATCGTGTTCAGATAAACGCAAAATGAAACAGCAACGAGTGAAAAGCTGACAGCATTCTCATTCCGGAGAAATGAGATAATCTTTTCTTTATTTATTTTTTTGAGTGATATTTGTGACATTGTTATAAGAAAATAGTGAAAAACACAAAAAAATGCTTGAGAACCTTTTCACTCCCTTCATAAGTATATCGAAGTTATGCAAAGCCCCAAAAAGAGAGTTCGCATCATTACTTTTCCTTTTTTATCTTTATGAATCGCAAATCATCGAAAAGAAGAATATGAACTCTGTTATTGCCCAATCCAAACGTCCTACTTGGAAATTTCCACGCGCATTCTGGACAGCAAATATCGTCGAATTGTTTGAGCGGTCTGCCTACTATGCGGTCTTTATTGCAATAACCCTCTATCTTTCCCGCATTGTCGGTTTTAACGATATCTGGTCTGCCTGGATCGGTGGTGTGTTTTCTGCCGGTATGTATTTTCTCCCTCCCTTCACGGGGGCTTTTGCAGATAAGATAGGTTTCCGAAAAGCGATCATCCTGGCTTTCTCACTGTTAACGGTCGGGTACTTTACACTCGGCGCTCTACCATATAAAGAAACCGTGCTGCCTGCACTGGTTATTCTCATGTTCGGCGGTTCATTTATTAAATCGATTATAACAGGGACAGTTGCAAAGAATACGACGGAAGATAACCGTGCCCGGGGTTTTTCTATATTTTACGGGATAGTCAATGTCGGTGCATTTCTCGGAAAAACATTTGCGTTCCCGCTTCGGCTTCAGTGGGGATTGGAATCGATCAATTACTATGCCGCCGCAATGACCTTTATCGCTCTTATCACAGTTCTACTCTTTTATAAAACGACCTATACTCAAGGTGAAGGTAAATCGTTTGCCGAAGTATGGGCAGGATTTGTCCATGTTGCAACTAATATACGTCTTGTGGTTCTGATTATTATCGTTTCCGGTTTCTGGATCATTCAAAATCAGATGTATGCAACTATGCCTAAATACGTATTGCGCACTGTCGGTGAACATGCCTCCCCTGAATGGATCGCAAATGTCAATCCGCTTATTGTCATGACTTGCGTTGTCTTTATAACACATCTTATGAGGAATATAAAAGCTGTTACATCAATGATCATAGGGATGTTTCTAATGCCAATCTCTGCTCTCTGTATGGCAGCAGGCACATTTATACAGACATCTGCGGGGAATTCCATTTCATTCGGATTCTTTTCATCACACCCAATAATGGTTATGATGATAGCAGGGATCACAATTCAAGGACTGGCAGAATGCTTCATATCGCCGCGTTATCTTGAATTTTTCTCGCTCCAATCACCGAAAGGCGAAGAAGGATTATATCTTGGCTTCAGCCATTTGCATTCATTCCTGTCTTCACTGATCGGATTTGGCCTCTCCGGATATTTACTCACAGCATATTGTCCTGATCCGGCAGTTCTCACTGCCGGCGAATTATCGCTTGTATATACCAAAGCACATTACATCTGGTACTACTTTGCTGCAATAGGTTTTACGGCAGGTATTGCATTGATCGTCTATCAGCATTTAATCCGCCGATTAGATATTAAGAAATAAACCTTAAATCCATAGAAGTAACTGCTTCCTGTTGTTTTTTCGGCTTCTGTTGAGTATGTTTTCATTAATACGAGGATTGAAGATAACCATGTTGAAACACCTTGGCATTGTCGGGGCGGGAACAATGGGCAGGGGAATTGCCCAGCTTGCCGCACTCTCAAAAATCAATGTTCAGATATATGATGTGAATGAGACCATTCTCCGCCGCTCGCTTGAGCATATCAAAGCCGACTTGCGAAAAATGCTTAACATGGGAAAACTGACTTCTGAGGAATTCACTGCAATTATGGAACGAATTCGCACACGAACCAGCCTGCCCGACCTCGGACATTGCGATTGTATTATAGAATCGGTTATCGAGGATATCCGTGTAAAGAAAGATCTTTTCAAACATCTTGATACTATCGCTAATAGCACTGCTGTTTTAGCAAGCACCACTTCTTCCCTCCCCGTCACATCGATCGCATCCCTGACAAGGAATCCGGAACGTGTCATTGGTCTGCATTTTTTTCACCCTGTAAACACCGTTGCACTCGTTGAAGTAGTAAAAGGCTATAAAACAAATACTGAAACTCTTAACCGGGCTATCGAATGGGTAAAGCTGCTCGGTAAAGATACTGTTATCGTTAAAGATCTTCCCGGATTTATCGTAAGCCGCGTATCGCTTCCGTTTTTCAGCGAGGCTCTGCGTCTGCTTGGGGAAAATGCTGCTTACACAGAACAGATTGACAATATTGTAAGGAAAGCCGGCGGTTTTTCTACAGGGCCGTTTGAGATGCTGGATCAGATAGGAATTGATACAGCGCTCACCGAGATAGAATCATTGTACGAGCAATCGTATGGAGAGCCGCGTCTGCGCCCGCATCCATTTCTTAAACAAATGGTGGAATCCGGATTGTTAGGGAAAAAATCGGCAAAGGGATTCTATAATTATGAAGAAGTAAAATAGTGGAATTTAAATATTGAAGAAGAATAAGAAAAAATCCAAAATAAGTAATGCAAAAACTGCCGCAAAGGCAATAAAAGTTCCGTCAAATAAAAAAAAGAAAGAAACGGAAGAGCATGCAATACAAAAAAAGGAAGCTAAGCACTCTCAAGAGAAGCGTAAACCCGAAAAAACCCTCGTGTACGTTTTGGGCGAAACTCCTATGGTTGAACAATATGCTGAGATCTGCATAGCTCGAGGATACGATGTATATGCGTCATTGAATGAATCTTATCTGAAAGAACAAAGTACTTTCTCGCCAAGCGTAACAATTACGAGTACTATTCCAAAAAATACGTCTATAGCCATTGAATTGACAAACACGAATATCCCTGTAAAGAAAAAGAATCTTGAAAAGCTGGCAAAAGCATTACCGGAGACTGCGCCGATTCTTTCTTCATCGGTAATAATAACAGCTACGGAACAATCTGCTTGGATTGCAGGTAAGCACCGGCTTGTAGGTATTGCCGCACTGCCCACTTTAATAGATAAACCGCTGGTCGAGATTGCGCCGACGATTTATATGCCGAAGGAAACCTTAGATGTAGTCTCACGCTTTTTTCGAACAATAAACAAAGAAATAGAGATCGTGCAGGATAGAATTGGGATGGTACTGCCGCGAATTCTATGTCAGGTTATTAATGAAGCGGCATTTGCAATCATAGAAAATATCGCTGCACCCGAAGATATCGACAAAGCAATGACACTTTGCATGCAATTTCCTCGGGGTCCAATCAAATGGGCGGAGCAAATCGGATTTGATCAGGTATATGCCGTTCTGACAGCGCTATATACTGATTTACAGGAAGAACGCTATCGGATCGCTCCTATATTAAAGCAAATGGCATCGACTGGTATATGGTGGAAACAATAATCATCAACTCACTAAATACAAGAGACATAACCATGAAATTGACTTATCTTTTTTTTGTAATGACACTTATTATGACCGGCATTGCTTTTCCACAGCCAAAACTTTCAATTGACAAATCTGAAGTTGATCTCGGAAGTATGTACGGCGGTGAAAAGAAAAAAGGAAAGATTATACTAAAAAATATAGGCAACGACACATTACACATCTTTTCTGTTCAGCCTCAATGCGGATGCACCACGGTGAAACGGCCGAAAGAAATTCTACTTCCCGGTCAATCTGATGATATGGAATTGGAATTTAGTTCCGCCGGGTATCGGGGAAAAGTAGAAAAGCATATAAATATCAATACAAACGATCCGGCATCACGATATATTTCTATCAAGCTGATCGCAGAAATAAAGGAAATACTTCAGCCGATCAGCGGATCAACTTTGCTTTGGATGAATAGAACAATAATCGGGAAACCTGTTACAAAAAATATAGCATTGAAAAATGTATCCGGATTACCGATTATCATTCGAGGAGATAGTGTGTCATCATCGGTAATTACCGTTAAAATGCAGAAAAAGACCCTCCGGCCTGACGATACACTCAGCATAGATGTAACGATTTTGCCGGATAAGATCGGCTATTCAAATGAGCTTTTTTATATTATAACAAACCATAAGATCCAACCGCTTGTAGAAATAAGAGTTACCTATATAGGAGCTAAAGAGAATTGAAGATACACCGCCGGTCGATCCTTGAGGCCCTGCTTATAATTACTGCAGCGATTGTATTGGGATTCGCTTACACATTTGTAACAAAACAAGGTTTTTTTTCCAGTGAAGACACGGCAATTTCTGCAGTAAATACAAATATGGAAATGATCTCATTGGAGAAAGCGAAGGAATTGCATGAATCGCATGATGCGCTCTTCATCGATTCCCGGCATGACTACGAGTATAAAATGGGACATATTCATGGTTCCATCAATATTACATTGAATGAGATCGATACTAACAGCATCATGTTAGAAGACATTCCAAAGGAAAAAGCGCTTATTATATACTGCGATGGTGCCGAATGTAATTCCAGTATAGAATTAGCACTTAAACTGATCGAATTGAAGTTTATAAATGTAAAAATCTTTTTCGGCGGATGGCAAGAATGGAAAACACACAATTACCCTGTCGATTATTAATAAAGGATTGGATTATTCGGGAAATGAGATACACTCTTCTCACCCGCCTTTAATCCGGCGAGTTGAAAACATGAAATCTTTTTTAACAAATCCTATTTTGATACTTCTTGTTCGTGTTACTCTCGGCGCAATTTTTGTTATTTCCAGTTTAGATAAGATTGCCGACCCGGCCGCTTTTACAGTATCCATCCTCAATTACAAGGTAGTTGGACAACTGTTGGCAACAATGACAGCGACCATTCTCCCTGCTTTAGAATTGCTATGCGGATTAGGCCTCATTCTTGGCCTGTACCCGCGTACAAGCGCATTAATAATTATACTGATGCTAATCGTATTCACTGTTCTCATTATTTCAGCCCTTCTGCGCGGATTGGATATTTCGTGCGGGTGTTTTTCGCAAGATCCGAATGTCAATAAAATCGGTTTTATTAAAATTCTGGAAAATGTAGGAATGATCATTTTGGGAATATGGCTGTTATGCGTTCATAATTACGGCATAACACTTACTCAATTCTTCCCGCAAAAGAAAACAAAACCGGTCGATTAGAATATAGATTTATCTCGAATTCCGAATTCTATTGAAATATCAGATGCTTCTTCTAAAAGTTGACGAAGAAATTGTATTAAAAGCAATTGAGATAGACGATGCAGCCGCTTTGTTTGCTATTGTCGAAAGCAATCGTTCATACCTTCGTGAATGGGTTCCATGGGTAGATACCAACACCTCCATCGACGACAGCCTGGCATTCATAAAATCATCGCAAGAACAACACAATCAGAACCTCGGCTTCCAATGCGGAATATGGCTTAGTAATCAGCTGGTCGGAGTTATAGGTTTCCTGTGTGTCGATTGGTTGAATAAAAATGTAGAGATAGGATATTGGATTGATGCAAAGCATCAGGGATCCGGAATTATAACGAAATCATGCCGGTTAATGGTGAATTATGCATTCAATGAGTACCAGCTTCATCATGTCCAAATTCGATGTGCAACCGGGAATAGAAAGAGCTGTGCCATTGTCGAGCGTCTTGGCTTTATTAAAGAAGGGATAACACGGCAAGCCGAATTTCTATACGACTATTATGTAGATCTTTGTATATACGGAATAACTGCAGATGAATGGAAAGTGCGCGGCAGTATTTAAAAGATAGTACAGAAATACACTATAAGTAATTTAATAGAACGGCATTAGTATACATTTTATAAAATCCCGACAGCGAGGTATTTATGAATAGTTATATCAACCTTCTTTTTCATCTCATTGGTTTTGGAATTATATTCACTGCACTCCTGGGTGGATGGATTATCGAATGGAGGCTCAGGGCAGAGAATGAATGGGATCAAAAACTCTTCCTCGGAAAAATCAACCGCCGGTTCAATATTCTATTCTCTATCGCTTCCATCATCATGCTCCTTACGGGTATTGTAAATACTTTCAATTTATACAACGGTGATATTAATCTTTTATACACGGAAGGCTGGCTGATAGCAAAAGTCATCCTATTTGCATTTCTCCTCATCAACGGAGCGGTTTTTGGGCCCATTCTTGCCCGTCGGCGGACAAAATTGATGCAAGGGATATCGGAGAAAAACGCGCCTGAAGATGCTGAAGCGAATATCAAGATTATAAATAAAAGTGTGTCTACCTTTTACCTTGTTCAGTTCATCCTTCTGATAATTATTCTATATCTCTCGATAATAGGCGTGGAAAAACATGCCAGCATCATCTAATATTCTAGTATAGAAGAGAAATCCAATGAATCAGAAAACAAGAATTGATCATACTATGGTTACAACAAATATTCAGCTCGACGGGTATCGTGCTGTAAAAAATCTCGGCATTGTCCGCGGAATTATTGTACGATCGCGGTCGCTTTTTGGCAATATTGGAGCTGCCATCCAGATTCTTTTCGGAGGCAATATAAGTCTTTACTCTGAGTTATGCGAGCGAACCCGTAGGGACGCATATGACATTATGATACGTCATGCCGAAGAAATAGGCGCTAACGCTGTTCTTGCTTTCCGCTACGATGCAACTGAAATTGCCTCCGGTGTAACCGAAGTATTGGCTTATGGAACAGCAGCGATCGTCGAAAAGATATGAGATATCGAATATTGCTCTTTGAAGAAAACCGATCAAAGAGTATCGGAATAGAATCTTGATAAATAAACCGAAGAGAACATCCTTCGGTTTATTTTCTTATGCTATTCATATCGAAGAGCATCAATTGGGTCAAGATTTGCAGCTTTCCAGGCAGGATAGACGCCGAATACCACTCCAACAATTGTTGTAATTGCAAATCCAATCATCGCCCAATCGAGTGGAAAAACGGGAGGAAATGAAAAAATCAGCGCCGTTATATTTCCCCCTAGAATTCCAAGCAGAATACCGATTATACCACCGATCTCGCATAAAACAACTGCTTCCGTAATAAACTGAGCAAGTATATTCGAACGGCGTGCCCCGATCGCTTTTCGAATACCTATCTCGCGCGTACGTTCGGTAACCGAGACCAGCATGATATTCATTATTCCTATACCGGCAGCAAGAAGTGATACAAAGCTGATAAATCCGACTCCGAGTTTGACATAGAGTGTAAATTCATTGAATGTTTCAATAAGTGAATCGTTGGAAAATATTGTAAAGTCATCTTCCTCGCCCGGAGGTACATTTCGTATTGTCCGGAGAAGCATCCGTGCTTCCTCGACACATTCGTCATACACTTCTGCACTTTTCGCTTTAATCAAAACATTTATGCTGCGAAGTTTTCCGAACTGGTTCAGGAACGTACTCAACGGTATTACAACACGGTTATCGGAATTTCCACCCAGGGATGATCCTTTCGGATCAAAGGTTCCAATCACGTCAAATTTTTCTCCACCAATTCTTATTTCTTTACCGACAGCGCCTCCGTATGGAAATAATTTATTTTCAACATCGGTGCCTATAATTGCAACTCTGGTACTATGACGTAAATCATCATCCGTAAGACTGCGCCCATCTTTAATTGTCCAATTATTTGTCGGTATTCCATCGGGTTCTTCACCGGCAATAGAAACACTGGGATTCGTTTTCAGCGAGCCATATTGAATTGTCTGAGCTCCTTTCCAAGATTCCAGGGCAACATATCTGGCAAGCGACATTTTTCCCTTTACAAGGAGGCCTTGATTATATCGTATATTCTTTCTCTTCATGGCTTTGAGCCATTCTGAATGGTTTGCCATAACAGGCCGCTTCTGAATCTGGAATGTATGGGAGCCTAAACTACTCAATCCGCTTTCAATACTGTTCTGTAAAACCTGAACAGCCGTCATTACTCCGATAATGGAAAAAACTCCAACAATGATTCCAAGAAGAGTGAGTGCCGAACGAAGTTTATTGGAACGAACAGCATTCAGCGAAAGTTTTATGATCTCTGAAAATTGCATTCTATATCCTGATTATATTCTCTCTATTCATAGCGTAATGCATCAACCGGATTCAGACGGGATGCCCTGTAAGCAGGCAAAAATCCTGAAATAATGCCGACAAGCGCAGAAACAAAAAGCGCTATAAAGACGACACTCAGAGGCATAGCAGTCGGCAGGAACGTATCAATAATTAAACTTAATGGAAATGCAACCGCAATACCAATAAGTCCCCCTATGAGGCATAAAGCGGCAGACTCCAAAAGAAACTGCATCAGAATAGTTCTGCGCGGTGCTCCTATTGCTTTGCGGATTCCAATCTCTTTCGTTCGTTCTGTTACAGAAACAAACATAATATTCATAATTCCAATTCCACCGACAAAGAGAGCCATTCCGGTAATAAATAAACCGACTGCTGCAATGACTCCGCCGATTTGATTAAATGTCTGAACCAGTATTTCCTGCTGGTTGATGGCAAAATCATCTTCATCCCTCGGAGCAAGCCCTCGAGATTTACGCATAATGCCCCGTACTTCTTCTTTTGTGTCGTCTACTTCATCCACGGATTTTGCTTTTACCATAATTTGAATACCGCCGCGGTGCGATAAAAATTCCTTAAAAAATCGATAAATAGGAACATACACCCTATTATCGAGGCTTTCCAGGCCAAGAAAACTTCCCTGTTTTTCAAACACACCGAGGACCTGGTAAGCATACCCACCGATTTTGATTCTTTTTCCTACTGGATTCTCATTAGGAAACAGATTTGCAGCAACTTCAGAACCGATAGCACATACAGGCCGCCCTCCATCAGCCTCTAAACGCGTAAAAAACCGGCCGAAAGCTATAGTTGCTCCGCTTGTTTCAAGCAGGGCAGCACCTGTACCGACGACAGTAACATTTTCTACCAGCTTTTGTCCATATCTTACATTTCGTACAGTTCCGGTTGCCGGATTGACGGCTTGTGCATACTCAGAATACTTATCCAAATCTTTTGCCTGCTGTATATGAATTTCTCTCCTGTTTCTAAATTTCCACCAGTCGTCTCCACGATCTCCCCAAGGCCACTTCTGTATATAGAGAACATCCGTTCCGAGTGATGCAAGACTTTCATTAAAAGCACGGTTTAAACCCTCAATCGCTGTTCCCATAAGAGTAACGGAAACAATACCAATAATAATTCCCAGCGTAGTTAATACAGAGCGCATTTTATTTGCGCGGATCGCTGCGAAGGCAATTCTCATTCCTTCTTTAAATTCATCGAATATGAATTTCATATTACGCTCTGGTTTAAGCTTATCTAACTATGTTTTTCCTGTCTTTTGCTATTTCATCCTTTTCAATTTTTCCGTCACGTAAGCGAACTCTTCGGTGTGCATGCTGAGCAATGTCTTCTTCGTGAGTGACAAGAATAATCGTATTGCCTTCCTGATGCAGCATATCAAACAGCTGCATTATTTCTTCGCCTGTTTTTGTATCCAAATTTCCAGTCGGCTCATCGGCAAGCAAAATAGCCGGCTGTGTAACCAATGCGCGGGCGACAGCTACACGCTGCCGCTGGCCGCCGGAGAGTTCATTCGGTTTGTGGTGGATGCGATCCGTTAATCCGACACGTTCAATCGCGGCCCGGGCTATTTTTTTTCGCTCTGCTGATCCGACACCACCGTAGATAAGCGGCAATTCAACATTATGAAGAACATCAGACCTGGCAAGCAAGTTAAATGTCTGGAATACAAATCCGATTTCCTTATTTCGTACTTTTGCAAGTTCGTTATCATTCATATCGCTCACATTTGTACCATTCAACTCGTAAAGGCCGGACGTCGGCGTGTCAAGACAGCCGACAATATTCATCATTGTCGATTTACCTGAACCCGACGGTCCCATAATAGCTACGTATTCATTCTTCTGAATTTGTACTGAAACTCCGTCCAGTGCATGTACTTGTTCTTCGCCAACCTGATAGATTTTCGCGATATTCTTGAATTTAATTATTGTCGACATTGTTCATTCCTCACTAGTCACTTAATTTCTTCTAATTTCTTTTCTGCGGCTTTGCGATAATACTCAGGTGGATTATTTGCCAACACAGTCTGGTACATTTCCTTCGCTTCCTTTTTTTGACCTTTCATTTGATATACTTCGCCTAAATTTTGCATGGAAGAAATAAAATTCTTGTCTAATTCGAGTGCTTTACGAAACATCAAAATTGCCTGATCAGTATCGCCTTTCTTTAAGAATCCTTCACCAAGAGAGTCATATGAATCCGCTGTATCAGGGCAAAGTTTGACATATGTATTAAAATATACCAGCGCTTTATCCGGGCGGCCTGTCCTTATTTTAAAATATCCATAGTTCTTCCAGGTCCGCCAATCTTTCGGTTTTGAAATAGTAAGCATTTTATACTCTTTTTCTGCTTCATCATTCCTCTTTTTCTGTTCCAGTAAAGCTGCTTTGACTGAACGGCCCAGAACTTCATCAAGTCTTATAGCTTCATCTAATTGCTTCCATCCATCTTCTATATCACCCCCCACAATTGACGGGGCAATCAAATAAAACTGAGCCAATGCAATGCGTGCTTGAACATGTTTAGGATTCAATTCTACCGCCCGCATAAGTGCATTTTTTACTTTTGGCGCAAGAAATGCCTGTTTAATAACACCGGCTTTTTGTGTCTTTTCCCCAAGTGAAACACCGTATCGGAATTGATATTCGGCATTCTCCGGCTTAAGATCCACAGCTTTTTCCAGGTGATCAACCGCTTCATCGACATCACGCTGCGGATTCCATCTATTGAAATATACCATACCAAGCCGGTAATGTGCTTCGGCATTGTCATCATCTTTTTCTAAAATACTTACAAGCACCGACTTTGCTTCTGTAAATTTATTTTGTTTTAAAAGATTAATGCCGTCATCGATTGTCTGAGCTGTCAATACTCCCTGCAATTGCAAAATAAGCACCGCAATCAAAATTCCACATATCTGCAAAATGTTTTTCATTTACAATTCTCTTTCCCCTCAGTTCTACCTTCTGCCCTATTTCATACATCAAATTAATTTTAATATTTGTCCGCACTTGCTCCGGTTCTACGTTCAGGTTTATTTTCAATCTTCACTTTTGAATCCACTTCCAAATCACGATTAATCGCCTTAAACGGCCCGGATACTACTTCCTGCCCTTCAATTCCCTCCGCTTGTACTTCGACATAGGTATCGTCACTAATACCGCGTTTCACAGAGACAGTTTTTGCATTACCATCTTTAACAATAAATATCACTTCTTCTAACTTATCTCTATCTCTTTTCTTTTTACTACCAGTATCCAATCGCGCTTCACCTTCCTTGGGTTCGTCATCCTTCTCCTTTTTAGGTACACGGACTGTAACAGATTGGATAGGAACCGTCAATACATTTTCTCGCGTCTCCGTTTCAATATCTGCCGACATCGACATACCGGGTCTGAACTGTACGCCTTCCGGCGGTGAGATACGAATTCTTACTTCGAAGTTTGTTACCTGATCCTGCGTTCCAAGACCGGTTGATGTTGCCGTATTAGCTATTTGCGAAACTATTCCTTCGAATTTTCGATCAGGATAAGAATCAACTTCGATCTTTGCGATATCTCCTTTGCCTACCATCACAATATCGTTCTCACCGACATCCACCCGCGCCTCCATCGTTGAAAGATCAGCTACCGTCATTATTTCCGTTCCCTGCGTAAAAGTGCTGCCACTTACTCGTTCACCCAGTTCCGAGATCAATTGACTGATAACACCGGTCATAGGCGCTTTTATTGTAGTTTTTGAATAAGTATCACGCGCCTGTTTTAAAGAGGCATTTGCCTGGTCATAAGTTGCTTTTGCATTGAGATAATTTGCGTTTGCGATTTCCATATCGGATTCTGATATGAGTTTTTTTGCAAATAAATCAACAGCACGTTTATACTCTGCCTCGGATTTCCGCAGGCCTGCATTTGCCATCTCAATATTAGCCAGTGCACTTTCATACTGTGCCTGATATGCATCCGGTTTGATACGAACAAGCAGTTGCCCTTTCTTTACCTGCTGGCCTTCCCGCACCGGCAGTTCGATTATTTCTCCGCTCACTTCCGC
>Ga0315550_1001231_pt1 | contig 15965 bp, 14 predicted proteins | sample SalMarSW160190MG_2_FD_203100 | JGI IMG/M metagenome (GOLD analysis project Ga0315550, IMG submission 203100) | Salt marsh sediment microbial communities from the Plum Island Ecosystem LTER, Massachusetts, United States - Salt Marsh Sediment SW1601-90 ... | reverse complement strand
CGAATACTCTGTGAACGCGCAACGCCTCGACGCTCACGGCAGCCGCGCGCGCTGCAAGAATGCCGAAATCGCACTCGACACGGACATGCAGGGCCGGACCGACGCCTTCAACCCGGCGGAACTGCTACTCGCGGCGCTTGCCGCCTGCATGATCAAGGGCATCGAGCGCGTGACGCCGATGCTGCATTTTGAGTTGCGCGGCGTGGAGGTCGCGTTGCGCGGCCTGCGCCAGGATTCTCCGCCAAGGATGGCACGCATCGAGTACACGCTCACGGTGGACACGGATGAAAGCGACCAGCGCCTGACACTGCTGCACCAGAACGTAATGAAATTCGGCACCGTGTACAATACGCTCGCCGCCGGCACAGAACTCACCGGCGAGATCTGCCGCGCCGGCCAGCGAACCACGACCGCTGCGGAGAATTGATGCCGTTCTTGCTGAACCGATCCCTCCTGGCCCTGCTTCTGCTGCTTACGGCGGGCATGGTCCACGCCTTCGAAACCGTGCGCGTCGCCGACGGCGTGTACGCGCTGGTCGGCGAGCTCGGCCAGCGTTCGCCCGCGAACCTCGGGCACAACATGACCTCCGGCTTCGTCGTCACCCCGCAGGGCGTGATCGTGATCGACACCGGCGACTCGAAGCTCGGTGCGCAGGCAATCCACGCCGCGATCCGCCAAGTCACCAGCCAGCCGGTGATCTACGCCATCAACACCGGCGGTCAGGACCACCGCTGGCTCGGCAACGACTACTTCCGGCGCGAGGGCGCGAAGCTCGTCGCGTCCGCGGCCGGCCTGGCCGACATGCACGATCGCGGCGCCGAGCAGATGGCGATGGCCGAACGTTTCCTCAAGGACAAGTATGCCGGCACGGTACCGGCCTATCCGGACGTGACCTTCAGAGACCGGTACACTCTGCCGGTCAAGGGCGAGCGCATCGAGCTGATCTACACCGGTGGCGCGCACACCCCGGGCGACATCCTGGTGTGGCTGCCGCAGCGCTCGATCGTGTTCGCCGGCGACACGGTGTTCGTGCAACGCCTGCTCGGCGTCATGCCCGGTAGCTCGCGGCGCTGGATCAAGAGTCTCGAATATCTGCGTGACGAACTCAAACCGAAGATCGTCGTGCCGGGCCACGGCCATGTCACCGACCTGAACGAAGCCCTGCGCGACAGCTACGACTATCTGGTGTTCTTGCGCGGCGCGGTGGCCAAGCGCTTTGCCGACGGCGCGTTCGATCCGGTGGAGGCCAGCCAAGGCCTCGACCAGTCGCGCTTCAGGTATCTTGTGAACTACGACGATCTCGAATTCCGCAGTCGCAACGCGCTGGCAGTGGCCGAGGAACTTTTCCCAACTCAATCCCGATAACACCTTGCCTGGAGCAATAATTGGGTACGACCCTATTTTGGGTGTAGCATGGTTTTCCATTTAGCGTAAACGTCCGCGAGGAACCGCCCCATGCGCAAATGGGTATTTCTTATCGCTCTGTCCGTCCTGCCCCTCGCAGTCGCCGGGACTCCGGCGCACGCCAAAGGTCCGCGATTTCAGTTCAATCAGGACAACGTGTCCGGCTGGACGCTGATGTCCAGCGCCGAGCGCGCCGCGCATCACCAGAAACTGATGAGCTTCAAGACCGTGGAGGAGTGCCAGGCCTATATGGCCGAGCACCGGAAAAAAATGGAAGCGCGGGCCAAGGAACGGAACCGGACGCTGCCCACGCCGCGCTTCGATGTCTGCGAGCAAATGAAAGCGAAGGGTCTCCTCGGGCAGGCGGCAACCGGGAAGAATCGATAGACACCCGTGGTTACCGTTTCTTGAAATCGGCAAACTCCACGCCCAACCGTGCGACACGACAATCATGAAGATTTCAAAACACATCACCCGTTGTTTGCCGGTCATCGCCGCGATCCTGCTCGGCACGCCAGTCCATGCCGACGAGGTGGGGGAGGCGGCGTTCGCGGCGGCGGCGAAGTACACGGTGAAAATCGAAACCACCGTGCGCCAACCCACCGACCCGGGCGATGAGCCGGGCGTGTTCTCCGGCGCCGGCTTCGTGGTCGATGCGCAACGCGGCTGGATCGTCACCAACGCGCATGTCACGTCGCGCTCTCCTGCCACCATTCGCCTGCGGTTCCGCAACGGCGCCTGGATTCCGGCCAAGCGGGTCTACGTCGATCCCTACGTGGATATCGCGGTCATCGAAGCGGCGGATCGTGTCAGGATGAACGGCGTGCCCTCAGCCACGCTCGCCTGCGACGGCTTTCCGGCGATCGGGCATCCGGTGGGTGCCTTCGGTCACCCCTGGGGCCTCGACTTCACCGGCACACGCGGTATCGTCGCCGGTGTCTCAGACCGCTTCGAGGCCGGCGCGCTGCTGACGGACGCGCCGATCAACGACGGCAACTCCGGCGGCCCGCTGATCAGCCTCGCGACCGGTAAAGTGGTGGGCGTCAACACCTCGGCGATCGAGGCCAAGGGCGTGCAAAACCTGAACTTCGCGGTCGCCTCGCATTACGTCTGCAAGATACTCGATCTCCTGCGCGCGGGGCGCGATCCCTCGCCGCCGGACCGATCGCTGGTATTCTTTGCCGATTCCGAGCAGACAGGCGCCCTCAAGGTCGCGCGCAACTTCATGCCGCCGGGATCCATCGCGCTGCAGCCCGGGGACGTCATCAAGGCGGTGGTCGGCGCAGCCGCGCCGATCACGCGCGACAGCGAGTTCGTCGACGCGCTGCGCGGCCGACTCGACCACGTCAACCTGCGTATCGAGCGCGGCGGTGCGAAGCTCGTGGTCTCCGGCCGCCTGCCGGCGGTGGAGCAGATCCTCGGGCGCAAAACGGTCTACGCCTCCGGGGTGGTCTTCGGCCAGGCGCGCCGCTTCGACGCCAGTGAGATCAACTTCAGCCGGGTCGCCGCCTGCCAGGTCGAGGAAGGGTCGCTCGGGGAATCGGCGGGTTTCGAGAAATGCGACGCGGTCGAGGCCATCGACGGCGAACCGGTGCGCGACCTCGACCAAGTGTACCGCCAACTGGCGTCGGCGCAGGCCGCGGGCAAGCCCGTCAACATCGTGATCAAGCGGGTCGCTGGCCTGCAAGGCAAGAATTTCTTCGCCTACCACGAGATCAGCCTGCCCGTCGAGGAACTCGGCTGGGTGCGCGTCGAGGACTGATAGCCGACCGCGTCCATACGACAATGACGGAGCACCAGTCCTACCCTGATCCAGCGCGTGGCGCTCCGGGCGACTGCTTCATGCCCGGACGCGCCGGATCGCGCGCGATCGCCCGAAGGCCGCGAGCGCCAACGCGACCAGAAGCGTCAGGCACACGAGAAAACCGGTGAGGTTCTTGAGGAAGGCGGTGGCCGCCTCGAGGTCGCCACCGATCGCGTATCCGAGAGCCAAGAAGGCGGATGTCCATATCACGCGTCCGAGGATGATGTACGCGATGAAATCGCGCAGCCGGTATCGCCCCACGCCCGCCAGCAGATTCGCCACCGAGCTCAGCGGTTCGACGAGGGTGCGACTCAAGAGGACGGTCACCGCGCCCCAGCGTTCGAAAAGTTTCTGGACGCGCACGTGCCGCGCCGGCGTGTACCCGAGCCAGCGTCCCCAGCGCTCCAGAAATTCCCGGCCAAGCACGCGCCCGAGGCCGTAGCCGACGACATCGCCAAGTACCGAGGCCGTTACGGCCACGGCGCCGGCCCACGGCCAGCTCATCCGTCCCTGCTCGGCCAGCGAGCCGGCGAGTACCGTCGACAACCCGGTCGGCAGCGGCAGGCCGATCGCACCGAGTAGCAGCGTCAGCCCGAGAACGGGATATCCGTACGCGAGCATCGCGGCGAGGAAGTCATCCCGTACCGCCCCCAGCCAGGATGTCGTGGCACCGCCTTGTTGGGGAACGGTCATCGGCGCGACGTCAGCGACCGCTTGCTGGACGCGCTGAACGTATTGCAACGGCGGGACGCCTGCCCGTTCCGCGAGCGACCGCAGACTCGTGTCGGGCGGCGTGTCGGGGGGAAGTCCCAGACGCCGGATCAAGACGGCTTCCGGGGCCTGTCCGTACGTGCCGACCACATGAACCTGCCTCTGTCGCGATACACAGATCGCGTTCCCGACCGGCCCGCCTGTCATTGACGGCTAGGGGGGGCAGACTTTTTGTGACGCCGTTCGCCGAACGGTATCACGGGGTCCAAACCCACGTGGTCAGTTCCTGCGCAGTGCCACACGGCGCGACCGTGTTTCTTTGACAGGCAAGGCAACCGGCATTATGCTGCTGTATATATCTAGATATATACAGGTGTCCCATGGCCAAGGTCTCGCTGCGCAAGGTCGGTTCCAGCTACGTGACGACGATTCCGTCGGAGCTGGTGCAGGAACTCCACCTCAAGTCAGGCAACAAGTTCGAGGTCACGAAGGAAAACGGCCGGCTTGTGCTCACGCCGGTCACGCCCGAGCTGGAGGCGGTGATCAAGGCGCACGGCAAGGTGCTCCAGAAGTACCGCGCCGCTTTCCAGCGGCTGGCCGACGCCTGAGCGATGCCGAAGTTCCTGAGCCTCGAAGCGATCATCGCCATTCACTACGACCAAATCAGCACCTTCGGCGGCGCGCACGGCCTGCGGGATCAGAAGTTGCTCGAATCGGCGCTCGGGCAGGCGCAGCAAACCTACGCCTACACCAAGGATATCTACGAAACGGCGGCGCAATACTGTTTTTCGCTCGCCAAAAACCATCCCTTCGTGGACGGCAACAAGCGCACGGCGGCCGACGGCATGCTCACGTTCCTGGTATTGAACCGCATCGAGCCGACGCTCACGGTCGAACAGCTTTTTGAATGGACGCTGCGCATGGCCATCGGCAAGCTGGATCGGCCGGGCTTGGCGGCGCTGCTGCGGGGACACTCGCACCGCATCAAACGATGACGTAGTTGTGGAATCCCGGAGCGGGCGGGAATCGACCCTGGAAAACAAATCACTTCCTGTAGTAGGCGATTTCCAATTTCATGTCACTGCGGGTAGCTCGAACGATCCATGGCAGTGGGACCTCCACAGGTATGGCCAAGTAGATCAGCCGGCCCGCTGAACGCCGAATTCAGGGGGCTGGTATGGCCGTTTCCTTCGGCGCGACGGGATGGTGCCTTCTGAGCAGCAAGTACAGCAGCACCGGGACGATCAGCAAGGTCAGAAAGGTCCCGACGATCAGCCCGCCGATCGCCACCACCGCGAGCGGGGAAAGCCGTTCCAGGCCGACCGCCCATTCAAAGGCGACGGGAATCATGCCCACGGCCGCGGCAGCGGCGGTCATCAGGATCGGCCGGGTGCGCAGGTCGACGGCTCGGAGGATGGCTTCTTTCAGCGCGACACCTTGTGCCAGCGCCTCTTGCGCAAAGTCCACCAGCAGAATGCCGTTCTTGACCACGATGCCCATCAGCAGGATCAGTCCCATGAAGGACGGCATACAGCCATGCTTGCCAGCGATCAGCATCGCCCAGGCGGCACCGATCACCGCAAGCGGCAGCGTCACCAGGATGGCGATCGGCGTGACGAAGGAACGGAAGGCGATCACCAGCACCACGGCGAGCAGCACGATGCCCAACGCCAGCGACTGGGCCAGGCGCGTGAACGAGGCGTTCAGTTCCTTGGCTTCGCCCTCGTCGCTGATCGAGTAGCCGCGTGGCAACGGCAGGCCCTTCAGGGCTTCGGCCACGTGGGCATCCAGTGCCGTCACCGCGATGTTGCGCCGGTAGCCGATCACGTCCACCGTGCGCTCGAGGTTCTGGTGGGTGAACGCGGTGGGGGCATACACGGTCTTGACGGTGGCCACCTGTGCCAGCGGCACGAGCGCGCGACTTGGCGTGGCGAGGTTCAACGCCGCGACCGCATCGCGGCGGGATCGCTGATCGGAACGCAATCGCACCCACACGGGAATGCCGTTCTCGCCCGGCACGCGCAGGCTGCCGCCGGGAATGCCGTTGACCTGCGCCGCCACCTGCTGCGCGATCGAAGCCGGCGTCAGGCCGTAGGCCGCGGCCTTGGCGGCATTCACATCGAGCTGCAGGCGCTGGGAATCGCCCCGCCAGCTGCGCACGAACCCGGTGAGGCCGCCGACTTTTTGCAGACGCCGCTCGATCTCGTCGGCGAGCCGGTCGAGCACCTGCCAGTCGGGCCCGGTGACCATCAGGTCCACCGTGCCGCGGATCGACGACAGGGGCGTGGCGCCATAGACCACGGCATCGGCGTCGAGCACGCCGGGGACGGCGCGCACGCGCCGCTCAATCTCGCGATTGATCTGGAAAATCGTCTCATCGCGATGGAATCGGTCCACCAAGTTGACCGTGCTCAGACCCTGCTGGAAGGTGCGTGCCGCGCCGAAGGACTTGTCCTCCGGTTCCGCGCCGATCGCGGTGGAAGTGGAGATCAACCAAGCGGGTTTGACGGCCGCGCGGATCGCCACATCGACCTCGCTCGCGATGCGCTGCATGCCGGCAGTGTCGGTATCCGGCTGGGCCTCGAAACTCACCTGCGTGATACCCGAGTCCATCAGCGGCATCAGCTCGCGCCCGACCACGGGCAGCTGACGCAGCGACACCAGGGTCAGCAACAGCGCGACGAACAACACTCCTTTAGGGTGCTCCAGCGACCACGATACGAGCCAGGCATAAAAGCGCTTCAGCGGCTGAAGGGCATAGGTGTCGAAGTGCCTCAGCGGCGCGCGCAGCGGATCGCGTCCGCCGGGCTTGAGCACCCAGGGCGTCAGCAGCGGGATGATGGTAACCGCGACGATGAAAGAGGCCGTCAGCGCCACCATCAGCGACACGGAAAGGGGCCGCAGCACGGTCTGCACGAAACCGCCGATGAACACGATGGGCAGCAATACCACGGCATTGGCGATGGTGCCGCTGAGCACGGCCAGCATGACCTCCTGGGTACCGGCGGCGGCCATGGCGAGGCCGGACTCGCCCTGCTCGCGCATGCGCCGCTCGATGTTCTCGATCACGACGATGGCGTCATCCGCTAACAAGCCGACGGCGATGATCACGGCGGTGAGCGTGACCATATTGAACTCGTAGCCGATCAGCTTCATCACCAGGAAGGTGAGCAGGTAGGTGAACGGCAGCGACAGCGCGGTGATGAAGGCCGCGCGCGTGTCGGCCAGGAACAGCAGGATTACCAGGACAATCATGATGACGGCGTCGCGCAGGGCGCCCAGCATGTTGTCCACGGTGAGGTTGATCAGGCGCAGCTGGCCGTCGGCCTGGACGATGTGCAGCATCGGGAACTGCCGGCCGATCTCGGGCAGTTGCGCGTCGATGGCGCGTGCCGTGGTCGCGGCATAGCCGGTCTGGCCGCGCAGCAGCGACACCGCGATGGCGGCCTGCCCGTTGCCGCGGTACAACGAGGTCGGAACGGCATCGCCCCAGCCGACACGGCCGAGGTCGCCCACGCGCACGAAGTCGCCCGTGGCCAGCGGCACCTGCACCTGGGCGAGCTGCGGCGGGTTGTGCGCCAGGCTGTTGAGCGTCAGCAGAAAGCGGTAGCCGTCGCGGTGCACCAGGCCCTCGGGTGCCGTGATGTTGCTGGCCGCCAGCGCCGTCGCCACCGCGGCGACGGTGAGGTGATGGCTCGCCAGCGCGCTGCGGTCAAGATCCACCTGCGCCTGGCGTTGGTGGTCGCCGAACACCTCCACTTCCGCCACGCCGGGGATGCGCAGCAGGCGGTCGCGGAACTGGTTTTCGGCGATGCGCCGCACGTCGCCCAAGTCCAGTCCTGAGCCTTCGACCGGCGTCAGCGCCAACACCGTCACCGGCTGCGCGGCATTGGTGATCCGGAAAATCACGGGCGCGCGCACGCCCGCGGGCAGGCGGGATTCCAGGCGCTTGAGTTCCGTCAGCACCTTGGTGGCGGCGATGTCGACGTCGTTGCCGTACTCGAACTCGACCGTCACCGCCGAGACCTGGTCGCGTGACACGGACGTGACGCGGCGCACACCGTCGATGGCCGACAGTTGGGTTTCGAGTGGGTGAGTGACTTCCTGCTCGACGTCGCTGGCCTCCGCCCCGGGCCATTGCGTCACCACGGTGATCATCGGCCGATTGGTGTCCGGGAACAGGTTGATCGGCATGGTGTAGTAGGAGGCAAGGCCGGCCACCACCATCAGCACGGCCAGCGCGACGATCGCGTGGGGCCGGGCGAGAAGTCGTTGCATGAAACTCACGGCGTGATTTCTGTACGGCCCGTGGTCACGGCGGCATCACCGTCGCGCAATTGCCCCAGCACCGCGGTCTGTCCGACCACGACCACGTCACCCGGGGAGAGCGCGCCGCGCACCGCCGCGCGCGTGCTGCCCTGTTCCAGCACCTCGACTGGCACCCAGTGCAGCCGTCCCGGCTCGCTGGTCTGTTTGCCCGGGATGAATGCCACGACGTGTGCGCCCGCGCCGCTGCCCACGAGCGCCGCCATCGGCACCGTCAGGGACTCGCCGCTCGAAGCCGTGCGCACCGTGGCTTCCACGGTACTGCCGCTCGGCAGACCGAAAGGGACGGCGGGAGCATCGGCTTCCACCATACCCAGGCCCGCGGCGTTCACCGCCGGCGCTACCCGGGTAATGCGCAGGCCCACGGTAGCCGTACCTTGGCGCAATTGCAGTGTGTCGCCCACGCGTACCCGGGCCAGTTCGGCAGCGGGCAGGGTCACGCGCATCACCGAGCCGTGGCCGGCGGTCAGCCGATACACCGGCTTGCCGGGCCCCACGGTGTCGCCGACCTCGACCAGGCGCTCGGCCACCACCGCATTTTGCGGCGCGCGGATCTCGGCATAACCCAGATTCACCCGGAGTGCCGCGATCTGGTCGGTCAACGCCTGGGCCTTGGCGCGCGCGCCGGACGCCGCGGTACGCGCCTGGTCGGCCTGTGCCTGGCTGACGCCACCTTCGGCCAGCATGGCCTCGATACGCGCCTGCTGTTTGGCGGCGTAGTCGGCGTCGGCCTGCGCCGCCTGGTACTGCTGTTCGAGCGCGGAAAGGTTGCTCGCGATCGTGCGCGCGTCGATGCGCACCAGCAGCGCGCCGCGTTTGACGGCCACGCCGGCACGCGGTCCCACGGCCAGCACGGTACCCGGAACCTGCGGCGAGAGGACGATGCTCTGCGGCGCCTCGATCACGGCGACTGACTGGATACTGCCGCCAACACTACCGCGTTCGACGGTGGCCGTTTGCAGGGCCCAAGGCGTGCGCGCCGCCGGCGGGCTGGAGTCGGCCTGGTGCAGGCGGTAGAAATGCAGGCTCAAACCGCCCGCGATCAGCAAGAGCGAAATAGCCAGCAGATACCAGAGCTTGCGCTGGCGCGTGAGTTGGGAAGGCAGGGATGTGTTCATGGCTAAAAACCGTCCGGAAGTAGGGTTGTTGGCGGCGCGGAGCCGAGCGCCAGCGGCGGCTCGCCGTAGGCATAGCGCAGCGCATCGTCGGCCTGCCACCAGCCGGACAAGGCACTGGCCACCGAGGCACGGGCGCGCGCGAGCGCCGCTTCGGCGTCGATCAGTTCGGTGGCCGAGCCCAGACCGTTGCGAAAACGGTCTTGCTCGATGCGCGCGCTTTCTTCGGCCGAGTCCAGGCCGGACTGCGCCGCGCGATAGGCCTGTTCCTGGGCACTCCATTGCGCCACCGCGCCTTCGGTTGCCGCGCGCAGGTTATCTTGCGCGCTTTGCAGGCGCTCGCGGGCCTCGTTCTCGGCTGCCTGCGATGCCTCCATGGCACTGCGCTGGGCTCCACCCGACCAGAGGTTAAGGCGAACGCCCAGAATGACTTGCCAGGTGTCCACCGCCCGGTTGTCCCACTGGATGGCGTTGCGGTTCCAGCCGCTGTTGATGCCGAATTGGGGATATTGCGCCCGCCGTGCCGCGGCGACCTTGGCCTGGCTGGCCTGTACGGCGCTTTGCGCGGCCTGCACGGTCGGGGCGATGGTGCTCGGGTTCGCGGGAAATGCCGCGGGGCCTTCGGCCGGCGGATTGACCGGCGCGGAAAAATCCGGCACGCCCATCAGGGCGGTCAATTGGGCGCGCAGCTTTCGCTCTTGACCTTCAATGTTGGCGATCGACGCCTGCACTTCGGCCACGGCCGCCTCGACCCTCAGCAGGTTGACGCGCGCGACATTGCCCACTTTCAGTCCGACCTTGGCCACGTGCTCGCTGATTTGTAGTGCGTCCCGTTGCTTGTTGAGCGCCGTGTGCTGCCCGGCCAAAGCCTGCAGGTTGCGGTACAACGTTGCGCCTTGCAACAGCGCGCGCAGGCGCACATCCTCGGCGGTCCATCGGGCGGCGGTCGCCCGGCTGCGCGCCGCATCCACCTCGGCGGCGATCTCACGACTGAGGTCGATGGGCAGTTGATAGTCCAGCCCGTAGCCGAACTGGTCGCTCCCAAAGGGATACAGCGCCACGTTGGGCGGCTGGGTGATCGGTCGGGTGAGGCGCGGATCGTTGAAATGCTGGCTCAGCGCATAGGCATCGACCTTGCCGAACCAGGCGGCGCGGGCTTGTTCGGCTTGCGCCGATGCTTGACGTTGCGCCGCCTGCGCGGCCAGCACATCGGGCGAGCGGGCCGCGATCGTTTGCAGCACTTCGGGGAGATTGTCCACCGTTGCCGCCGGCGCGTCGGGCGTCGATGTGGCTGGTCCAGACTGCGCGTATGCCGCGGGCAGTGTCACACTGCCCGACCAGGCGAGGGCGACGAATAAGGCCCAAACGGAAACTGTCTTCATGACATCACGCGAGGAGAGTCAGTGCTGGACTAAACTGGTGTGCCGGCTGTGCCCGATACCGCCTTCGAGCGTCATGCCGAAAATGCCACAACTGATGCAAGCCGATCGCGCGTAGTACGCCGTGCCATAGTTTCAGGAATTTCGGGCTGCACATGTGTGGTACATGTCTGTGGTTATCGTGCTTAGAAGCTCACCAGTTTTTTCGCCGCACCCATATACGGCAGCGCCTCGGCAACGCCGACCATGGGCAGTTCATAAGCCAGATCGCCAGCCGGGATATCGTTGAGGTCCAACGAAGCCTTGCAGGCGACGAACCGCGCGCCGTTGTTCAGGGCCTGATCCATGAAGTGCTTGACCGACATACCACCCGCCTTCGGGTAAATCTTCTCGGCCACGCCTTTGCGCAGCAGCAGAGTGCCTTGGCCGGTGAAGTAAACGATCACGCCCATTTCCGCCGCCGCGGCGGTGGCGGCGAAAAAGAACGGTGCCGGCAGGCGCTTCGGTGTGTCCGGTCCGCTCGTCATGATAATGGCGAAATCGATGTCCTGTTCATTCATAGTGCAGACTCCTTTACATGCGTAAATTCCCCCCGTTAGGGTATACGCGCTGCTTCCGCGCAGGTGGAAACACCTCGCTTTACCGCCCCTGTTGCCAACTCAAGTTATGTCCATGGACGGGATTTCTCCCTGGCCAATTGGTACGGCGAATGGAACATCTGAATCGCTCTTCCGGATCCGCCGAGGAACCGCATTCACCTTTTATACTCTTGAGGAGGTTGTGACGTTTTGATATGTGTCAAAATCGATCTGTGCGCCAGTGTCATGGGCTTCAGCGGCGGTGCGCGCGGATTGTGTTGCGCTTCTTCGGTGCGCGGTACCACGATCGACGTTATCGTTGAGCGGTTTTCGCTGGGCGTTTCACTGTTATTGTGTGTTTCAGTCGCTCATGCCGGCGCAACCTTAAATTATGCTTACTACACGTTCCGGTGAGTTGCCAGAACTTGGAGAATCGTCGCGTTTCCGAAGCAGGGCGGCCAATATCACCATTACGGACGACATGCTGCTTAACCCAGGTTTGGGAAGAAATATTGAAGATAGGTGTGGATATAATATTTTAAAAGGGGCAACACCCTAGGCGAACACTCACGATGCCGCCAAAGTTACTGCCAATCCACCAGCAGGAGACCGAAGCCGACGGTCGTCTGGCTCCAGTTGTAGTCGATCAAGGTTTCGCCGTAACCGCTGAACAGCTTGACATAACCTTTGAGGCGTTTTTGGATCGGAAAGCTCCAGGTGCCCTGCATAGCACCGTAGCCACCATTACGCCGAGCAAGCAGGGAGAACTCCTGGTGGCCCCACTGGTAGATGGCCGTAACATCGCCATGTCCCATGTACCGTATGATGTCAGCGTTGTCATCGTCGACGGGATTCTCGTGCAGGCGGTACCAGGGGCGCACGAGCAGAGTCAGGTTCCCGCGCTCGAAACCGAACTGGGTATAGATGCGATTCCAGCTGCGCGACAGAGTATAGGCGACAATGGTCTTCGATGCGGCGGGCGTCAGCGGATCGCCGCGGCCGTTTGACTCGTGTAACAGGCCTAAGCGGACGAATCGGCCGGTGAGACCGAACAGCTTGTAGCGTACGGGAAACAGCAGGAACACCTCCGGCATGTAATCGGTTTCATACATCGGCTCGGAGATATCACCATTGTAGACTTGCCAGTAGCTCTGCTGGGTATAACCTAACCACAGATCCGCGTGGCTCGAAAACAGATTTTCGGCGGCCTTGATTTTTAAGCTCAGTTGAAACTCGGCCTCTTTGTTCTCGAGCGGAGCGGTGGCGTTCAGCGGGTGCGAGGGCGACTGGGGCGAGTCGTTAGACCGATCGGTGTGGCGCCACGGCAGCAAAAACAACGGCTCATACGGGCGTAGCACCCACGGCCCCTGCTTGGTCTCGGGGTCTAGTTCCCAGCGCACGGAGAGCGCCGTCGGCGGGGTCGCACCCGACGCTCGCGTCGGCGGAAGACCCGTACCGAGTTGGTGTAATGGCTCAGCGGCGGACTTGGCTTTACTGTGTCCCAGGAGTGCGTCGTAGCATTCGAGCCGCTCGCGGTCGCTCGGGATGGCCGCGCACGTGGTCATAGCCGCGGGCTCGGCGGCAATACCGTGAGGGCCGATCGCGAGCAAAAAGACGGCGAACACAAGTCGCGTAAAACATGGCCACGTCGAGTTTCGAGTACCCTTCATAATGGGAGTTATTATTCAATGTAAAATTTCGCGTGGCAAATGACGCTGGAGGCAAAGTCGAGGAATCGGTGGAATGTCAGCGCCTTCTTTGCGGTGCATAAGCCAACGGCTCGGTCCGTCAGCGCCACCCACTCGGTGGCTGAGTAGGCAAGGTTATTGCTGTCCTCGCTCCTCACAGTCCCGGGCGAACCCTTTTCGCGTACCCGGTTCTTCGTCGTACAGGTATGCTCCATCACGCGGCGTTGCTATTCGCTGTCCACGCTTCACGAAGGTCGTGGCCGCACCCCGTGCAAGATCCGCTGGCGGGCAGTGGTTAGCCTTTGCCGCAGGGGAGGCGGACCCCTTGGACTCCAAGAAAAGGTTTCGGTCACTACACATGACATCCTCCTTTTCTAGATATAACCTGGCGCGATGCCTGACGAATTCGTGATCACGCCGTCACCGGCGTCTGACACAACGTATGGACTCCGAAGCAGGTGTTTTCAGTGACAGTCGCGTGCCAGTCGCTGCTCTTGCGTGGTGCCCCGTGCAGAGTTTCAGGAATTATCGTTACCAGCTCACGCTGACCATAAAAGAACTCGGCGCCTTAATCTGCTCGAGGACGCTACGATGGTAACCCGTCCCGTAGCTGCCACTTAGTCCAGAGAGATAGGATCGACCGCGCGCGCCGAGGTGGCGCGAAGCAATGCTGCTTATTGAAATTTGCCGTAAATCAAAGTCGCGGGGTAAACACCGGTTTAGAATTATTAATATTACCGATTGGTTTCGACATCTCTCTCCCTGGCAGTCATTGATCGGTAGCGAGGTGAACTCCGTGTCCCCAACGGCGACAAAGGAAATACGGGGAACTGATGTGCATCGATGACTCGGCTGCCCGTTTGCTTATGTTGCGGCGATCAATGGCGATATAGCGGCTCGACCGTCGTGTTAGGGGCCGGCTGTGCGGATTTCGCTGGTATCGGCCAGACGCAAGCGCGGTAGCGCAAAGGAGAGCGACATGGAAAAGTTCGATGTGCTGGTGATCGGGGGCGGGCCGGGTGGCACGCCCGCCGCTTTGGCGTTGGCCGCAGGCCGGCGTCGCGTGCTGCTGGTCGAGCAGGGCGCAGGTCTCGGTGGCACTTGCCTATTTGAGGGTTGTATCCCCTCCAAGATACTGCATGAAAGCGCGCGGCGCCTGCAAGCGATTCAGCACGCAGGCGAATTCGGCCTGCGTATCCCTGTGGGCGACATCCGTGTCGATTGGCCGACCATCCTGGCGCGCAAGGCCGCGATCTTGCAGCACCGGTCACAAAGCGCGCTGGAACACGCGCGACAACTTCCCACGTTGCGCGTGCAGTTCGGCCGCGCTGCTCTGACCGGACCGCGAAGCGCGCGCATCACCCCTCGCAGCGGCGATCCCTTCGAGGTCGAATTCGCCAACGCCATTATCGCTACCGGCTCGCAGCCGAATCGGCTCGCGGTGCCCGGTGTCGACCTGCCGCGGGTGATCACGAGTGAGCAGGTGTTCGACCTCGAGCGCTTGCCGGAGAATCTGGTCGTCATCGGCGGCGGGCCCGTCGGTGTCGAGATGGCGCAGATCTTCGCCGCCTTCGGGACCCGGGTGACGCTGCTCGAAGCGGGCCGGCGCATTCTCGCTCCTGTCGATGAAGAAATTGCCTTGGCTCTCCAGGCGCGCATAGTGCAGCAGGGCGTTTCGGTCCACACCGATATCCGGGTGAACGAGATCTGCCACACCGGCGACGGCGCCTTCGTGAAATTCCATGATCATACCGGTGCGCCGCATGAGATTTATGGCGAATACATCCTGGAAGTGACCGGGCGTCACGCCATGGTCGATGGGCTCGGCCTGGAGCACACCTCCGTGCGCTTCGACCCTCATGGCATCCGGGCCAACGCCATGCTCGAGACCGACGAACCTGGTCTGTATGCCGTAGGCGATGTGATCGGTCAGCCGATGTTCGCCCATTGGGCCACCGCCCAGGCGCTGGCACTGGCGCGCCGCCTGCTGGGCCATCCCACCCGCTTTCCGACACCCGCGGTGAATACCGCGGTGATCTTCAGCATTCCCGAGGTCGGCATCGCCGGTCTGACCGAAGCCGAGGCCCGTGCGGCGGGGCATGACGTCGAGATCGCCCGCTATGACTTCCGTGCGGATGCGCGTGCCCAGGTGGCGGGCCACGCAGACGGACTGCTGAAACTCGTCTATGACCGGGCGACTCACCTCTTGCTGGGTGTGCACATGCTCGCGGACGGGGCCGCCTCTACCATGGGCGAGGCGGCACTCGCGCTGAGCGCGGGTGTGACCGTGGAGGCGCTGGCCTCGTCCATTCATCCACATCCTACCCTGAGCGAGTCATTCGGGCTGGCCGCGCGTTCCGTGCTGTCGCGGGCCTCCCACGGCGAGCCCGGGAATTCGGCTGCGCCTGGCAGCACCGCTGTATCCGCGCCGGAGACAACCGCATGAGTGAAAGCGCCCGTTACATCCGTCGTTTCAAGGAAACCGGCATCTACGATGTGGCGTGTTTATTGATGTATATCGAAACAGCTGGTTGGCGTTGTGCAACATTTCACCCGCTTCCCATGTCCGGGAGCAAACATTAAGGAAGCCGCTTTCTCGGGTGACCGCCAGCCAGCTGGCTAGGATCTACATATGCCGGCGACGATATCTTGTGTCTCAGCGCTCATAGCCGGAACACGGGATGCACACTAGCTTTTCCCCCACCGCCCGCAGGTAGGCGCGGGCGGTAAGTTCACCGCAGGCGGCGCAGGGCATGAAGCCCATGATCTCCGGCAGCCAGTCCCGGTCGAACTGAAATATTTCGCCAATGGCGAGCACGTCCGACTCGGGCGCTTCCCACACCAGGTTCACCAGCTCCATCTGTTCGGCTTCGGGGATGTCGTCCGGCTCGATGCCCTGACCACGTTTGACCATAAAGGCCGACGCGCCGATGCGCTTTTGCAAGGTGGGTTTATAGCTT
>Ga0315550_1001229_pt1 | contig 15970 bp, 12 predicted proteins | sample SalMarSW160190MG_2_FD_203100 | JGI IMG/M metagenome (GOLD analysis project Ga0315550, IMG submission 203100) | Salt marsh sediment microbial communities from the Plum Island Ecosystem LTER, Massachusetts, United States - Salt Marsh Sediment SW1601-90 ... | reverse complement strand
ATACGCACGGCTCCAGGTGTCCGGCTTCTGACATCCTCCAGGATACCGGCCCAATCCAAACTATAGCGAGAATCCAAAATGCTTTTTAACCGGGCCGGTCTCTCTGATAACAGCCCGATTTGTCTGTCTAAGGACTCCTGTTCTCTAAGGAGGATATATGTGTCCTGTGACAGCTCTGTCTGTTTTTTATGGGTAACGTTCTCATTCACTTTGTTAGTCATCAGGCTCAATCCACCCGCAGAAAATATCATAAGTATCAGGATGGCGGCGATAATATTGGCTGTTATGAGGAAGTGTTTTTTGACGGATTTAACCTCAGCCGATTCCGGGGGAAGCAGGTTTACTCTTAAGCCGCCGCCGTTTTTATCCAAAAGCCTTATGGCCAGGCCAATCGCAGCCACTGAAGGTTTTTCAAGACTGCTGTCTTGTGCAACGAGTGTGTCTTGACAGGCGGTTTCATCTGTTCTGACCTGCAGGCTCGCGCTTGTGATTTTAGCCTTCAGAGATTCCTCAATATCTTCAGGCAAAAGAATAGAATCTGCAACAACTGTGACTTCCCACTTTCCGGAACTGTCCGCCGCCTCGATATCATAAAATCGAATAATTGCATTTATTTCTTCAGCAAGCCACCGACAGAGCTCTTCCGGCTCTGCTTTCTCTCTCTTAATATTCCTCGTCCCAACAAAATCTAAGGTCTGTTTTCTGAATACGCACAGGGTTAAGACGTTGTCCCGCAATATAGCTATTAGCACGTCACAATCAAATCTTCCTTCTATCTTTTTGGCATAAAGTGCCCGGGCATAGGCGAGTAGTGCCGGTTCAATCACCTCAGCATTAAGGCCCCCTCGACTGCACGCTTCGGTAAGCTTAGCCACCTTTTGGCCGTCAGTAGCGACTGCCAAAAGACGGCTCCCTTGACCTTGTCCCGACTTAATTCGGCAGAAGTCGAAGGCGATTTCTTTGCCTGATAAGGCAACACAGCTCTTCAATTCATTTCGAACCAAACGCCCTATATTTGTCGGAACTCCTTTGGGTATGTCTAAAATCTGCAAAATTGCAGGTTTTGTTAGTAACGATACTCCAGCGCGACTTATTCCTCGTATTTTATTGCGAGTTCTCAATCCCTTAATTGCTTGAGAAAGTATTACAGGATCTTCAACGTTGCCATCCTTTATTGCCCCATTGGGCACGGGGCTGCTGGCAGCTTTGAGTAATTCGATACCATTGGCGTTTTGCTTAAGCAATGCCAGACTTATCCTACCATCCGAAATATCAATACCCAATGCAGTCTTAGAGCTAAACATTATTCATTTACCCTCAAATTATCAATTCTTAGTATGTACGGACTGCTACTTCCAACTGTTATATCAGCTCTAACTTTGGCAACAAAGCCCTGCGATGAAGTACCTGTCGATGTTATCGTGAGATTCGGCAAAGCACCCGTGACATTGACGGTATATGAGCCGCCATTGAAAGCCTTATCGGTAAAGCCGCTAATCCAGCTCGAATCAAAACGAAGTTCGCTGAATGCATCGTTGAGGCCAGCTTCAGCGGTAGTTAGGGCGTGCGCGGCGGAGATCTGATTATGCACGAGCTTGATCTCCTCAGTACTTAGCTGCAGCATTCCCATAACCACAGCCGCAAGCAGCGCTATTACAAAAATAACTATTAACAGTACCGAACCTTTATGTCTAAATTTCCCATCCATATCTGTCTTCACTTTCTATGGTAGGATCCCTCCAGCCAGCCCCAACACTCCTGCGTAGCCAGCGTCCAGAGAGCCGGAATGAGCACAGAGATAATGTGCGACATCTATCTGGCAAAGTGATGGGCTAAGGCACTTAACCGGGTCAAACTGGGAAGCCGGCTTCTGGCTAAGACTCCAGCTGCCGGTATCAACAGTAAGAACCACCGCTTGCCCCTTGTAATTTTGCCCGGTATAAGCGCAAAGAAAATTGGTATTGTCTATTTGACACAGTGCATGTTGACCGGCGGCCTGGGTTTCGAGGAACAGGGAGGAAGCCGGTTCTTTGCTAACAGCCCAGGTGCTTGTGTCAACGGTAAGGACAATCGCGTAGCCGGCAAAATTAAAGTCCCGGTAAACGCAAAGATAGTGTGTCTCATCAATCTTGGCCAAGGTGGGTTCCCTTACGAACTCAGTAAGAAAGTCACAAGGTGTCTCCGTGGTGACAGTCCAATCGGTGGTATTGACTGTCAGGACAACTGCCCGGCCGTAAAATCCGGCGCCAGGGCCCGTGTAAGTACAAAGATAGTGCGTTTCATCTATCCTGGCCAATCCAGGCTTGGCATAAGTATCACTGGCAAACTCAGTCACTATTCCCTCATTTATAGCCCAAATTGTTGTATCTACAATAAGGACAACCGACCGGACCAGCATACTCGATTCCTGGGCATAGGCACAAAGATAATGTTCGGCATCTATCTGAGACAACACCGGATAAACACAGTCTGCGGTGTCGAACTCCTCAGAGGGCCCAGCAGTAAGCTCCCCGGGAGTAGTTTCATACAGTACATGCGACCATCCATCGCCTTTGTCGCCTTGATAAGCGCAAAGGAAATGGGTGTCATCTATTCTGGCTAAGGCAGGTGTTATACCGCTTTTGGTATCGTATTCCAGAAAGCTGGCTGCGCTTACGCTCCAATCCACGGGATTGACCGTTAGGATACAGGCAAAACCGTCATCGTTGTCACCTCGGTAAGCGCAAAGATATTTTGTACCGCTCATGTGCACCAGGGCCGGCTCTAATCCGTTGAGCAAATCAAACTCCAGCCAGGGCTCCGACAATTTCAAAATGTCCCCGCCTGAAGCTGGCAACGCATTGGTGCGAATGTAAGCCTGCGTGGAAAAGGCCATGTCCTGGTCGAACTCGGCGGGATTTGTCATAGTCGTTTCGACCTTTACACTACGAATGGCATTGACGTCAGTTATAGCCGTGCTTAAGTCAACTGCACCATAGCAGCTAAACTGAAGCTTGCTGACCGGCCCGGCCAGGTCTGACAGGCTTCCGATTGGCCCGAATTCAACGTAGTTATTTACACCAATATCATATCGCAAGTTGTTCGCATCATTGTCTTGGAATTCGATGTAGCCATTGGTTTCAGATGAACTGCTTACCGCAGTTACCCGAACGGCCGTAGAGAGGTTACGGTTTAAGTGCTCTATCAGGACTCTGCCGTTCTGCAATGTCTCAGCAGCGCCGGCCTGGGAGTCCCAACTGTTCTGAATAATTCTAAATTGTGGCAATATGGCTGCAAAGATGATAGTCATTATAGCCATGGCTATAACCATCTCCACCAGGGTTAGACCCAGCACCAATTTCTGGCGCTGGGCCAGAATAATCCTAATCGTAGGAGAATCTTCCCATGCTCTCAAAATTGGTGCTGGGCGAGTTTTATTGTTTTGGTACTGAATCACAGCTAACCGCCGATAATCGATTACACTCCATCCTTCGGGGCTAATCTTCTTGTTTTTCTTTTAGCGCACAGCGCCTGCCGCTCCTGCTGTTATTTTCGGCATAAAACAAAGGACTGTTCGCTGAGTTTTGAATTATCGGCTGGTGGAAATGAGATTAAAAAAAATCACGATTAATCGGACGATTTGGCAATGCTGGCCTGTCTTTATCGGGAATAAGTACTTACCACAAAAAAAATTTATTAGGTCAGCCCAAAAGTCCTATAAGTTTGCCAGAAATCCTTGCCGGAAACAAGGCAAACCTGTGGTGTCTTGTTTCTAAATGGGTTTACCATCTCCTTGCAACGAGTGTGGCCAGAGTGACTTCGACTTCGTCGGCTTCGAGTTCGTTGTTATTGTTGAGGTCATAGCCAACTGATATCTCTATTGTTCTAAGGTTAGAGCTCACGGTGGTATCCACCACGCTACACAGGTATGGGCCGTCAAGGGATGTGGATGTTTCCACAAAATTGCTGGAGTAGTTATAGATTGAGAGCGCCCTTATTGCATCGAGCTTGGCCTGGGCAAGTGTGAGGCTGCGGGTTTTACGTTCTATAATTGTAGAGGTGACTTGGGCACCCGTCAGTGCTTTTAGGATTGGAACTATTGCGATAATTAGCAGAGCTGATGCGACAACAACCTCTGTGAGAGTGAAGCCCGCTTGTGCGTAGCTCGTGACTTGTGACTCGTCGCTCGTGTTACGCTTTATGCTTCTTGTGAACAGTATTGTTAGTTTTCGGAGCATTTTACCGTGCCTGTTGCTGGAATAATGGTAATAGTAATACTCTTCCCTCCGCCATCAACGTAGAGTTCATTGCCGCTTCCTTCTTTAAGATTTCCCAAGGGACCGAACTCAAAAATTGAATCACCTTTACAAGAGACTGCCGGATCAATATTGTACGAATCTTCCACCACCGAAGTATTGAGGTTTATGATTTCGTAGCCTGTATAATTAGGCCCTCCTATCATACTCAAGCTAAAACCCGTAGTATTGTTTGCGGCATCGGAGATAGCAAGTCTGCGGGTGCGGCGAAGGTCAGTGACAATCTTCCTGGCAACGGTCTGGGCTTTGTTCTTTGAGATGGCGGCGCGATTGAGTCTCGGCACGGCAATAGCGGCCAAGATACCAAGCCACATTACGACAATAATCAGTTCGAACAAGCCGAAGGCCCTGTCTTTTTCAGGTATCATTGGCACCAAGCAGCTAAAAAGGGAAAAGATGGCTGCCGACCGTCCACAGCCATCTTTGTTGTTTTATCTACACAAACTATGTCCAGTTTTTAACCTGCCCCCGCTTGCCATTAGGGATGGGTATGCTCAGTAACCCGATTGTTGGCGTTTAAAGTGTAGGGCGTCCCAAATGGGCATACAGGTGGCCCATCAGGGAAATAGTCTGTGTCAGTAGTCACATCTGTCAGCAATGTCGGCCAGGCATCCGTTCTTGAGTAGTACAATTCGACCTGTGTGTTTATCAGGTCGACATTAGTTTTGCAGGCATTGATCTTGGCATTTGTTGCGCCTCCCATAATCCTTGGAAGAGCAATTGCCGCCAATGCCCCGAGGATCAAAACGACGATCAACAGCTCAACTAGCGTAAAACCTTTTCTGAATTTCATTTTTTTGCCTTTCAAAAAGACACTATATCTAAACTTAGTTCTTGATGAAACCATCGACAAAATATATCTGATACTTTATCACTATCCTTGAAAAGGCGACTAAAGCAGCTTTAAGTTTAGTTCGCCAATCGAACATAGATACGTTTATAGCAGTGTTTATCGGAATCAATCACCTTTTCTTATTATTGGTGAGTATTCCACTTAACAAATATTAATGCAATAATAGCCTTGGTTAGATGTCCGGTACGACAGCACCCTAATCCTCTTTACTTCTCCTGCAGCACGCTGGGGTGTTCCAGACCTGCTCTTCAATCATTCCAAATATTGCATGTAATCGAACATTGGCAAATACACTGCCATGAGGATAAAACCCACGATGACTCCCATAATAATTGTCAACGCTGGTTCCAATTTCACAATTAAAGTGTTCATTGTCCTGTCAATATCTTTGTCGAGAAAATCAGCACCTTTATTCAACATTTGGGCTACCTCCCCCACTTCCTCACCCGAAATAGCCAATTGTGTGATCATTGGGGGAAAGATGTCGTAGTTCTTCAAGGATTCACCAATACTATTACCTCTCTCAATAGCCCCTTGCAATTCTTTAGCAATTCCCGTCAGTTTGTGATTATGAGCAACCGCAGATGCTACCTCCAGAGCCCTAATTGGTGAAACTCCCACAGAAGTCAACATTCCAAAGGTCCGTGTAAAATGGGAAATCACAACCATACGATTAAGTTTACCGAGAACAGGCATATTCAGCTTGAAAACGTCCCACTTTGCTCTGACATAGGGGCTTCTGGACAGCCGATGTAGTATTATCGCTGCTCCCACCACAATAAACGGGATTGCCCACCAACAGTTTCTCAGTAGAGAGCTTAAGGTTACAAGAGCCTGGGTAGGACCGGGCAGCTCGACATTCAATCGTCCGTACAATTTCGAAAAGACAGGCACGATAAAAGCCACAAGGCAACTAACAACCACAAAGCAGACAACAGTCACCATGACTGGATAAGCAAAGGCGGATCTGATTTTTCGCTTTATATCCAACCGCTTTTCGAGATATTCAGCACTCATCTCAAGAGCTTCTGATAATTTCCCTCCGGACTCACCAGCCTCAAGCATCCCGGAAAAAAAATCTGAGAATACATCACTGTACTTTCCAAACGCCTTTTCTAAACTTGAGCCATTTTCGATGCTTTGTCTAACATCAGCGACTATATACCCAAAGGCCGGATTTTTACTCTGTTCCTCTAATACCTCAAGGCACCTTGTGATTGACAGCCCCGCCGAATACATTTCCGCAAACTTGTAGATAAAAGTAACTACTTCGGACTGCTTGATTCTCCTGTGTCTTCTCGTTGGGTGCCTCCGCTTGCGGGCTTTTATTAGAACGTAACCCATCTTGGATAGTTCTTCGCGCAACACGCCAACATTATCAATGTCGTCATAAGTACCAGTGAGCGTATCCCCGGTTTCATCTTTTGCCGTATAGGCATAGACAGCCATCAGTTCGTCCTCATATCAACAACTCGCATCAACTCTTCAACAGTTGTGACGCCATTTAAAACTTCATTAACTGCGCTCTCTCGGAGAGTTTTCATACCTTCCTCGATCGCCTTTTGTTTAATTTCCACATCGTCGCTTCTGCCGATGATCATTCTCCTTATTTCTGGAGAAATGCACAGTATCTCATAAATGCTTTTGCGTTCATGATATCCGGTATGATAGCAGCTTTTACATCCTGTTCCTCGGTAATGTCTTATCTTCTTTTCTTGATAGGACTTACCGAATAGACACTTTAGTTCGTGCTCTGTTGGCTCATATTCTTGCCTGCACTTTGGACAAGAGACCCTGATAAGCCTTTGGGCTACCGTTCCCAGAAGCGCTGAAGCGACAAGAAATGGTTGTATGCCGAGGTTAATCAAACGCGAAATTGCACCTGCAGCATCATTTGTATGTAATGTGCTTAAGACCAGGTGACCGGTCAGAGCCGCGCTGACAGCTATTTCGGCGGTTTCAACATCACGAATTTCACCGATTAGTATGATATCCGGGTCTTGTCGGACGATGCTTCGCAGGGCCGATGCGAAAGTCCTTCCCGCGACCGGTTTAACCTGGACCTGGGTGATACCATCAAGACGATATTCAACGGGGTCTTCAACAGTAACTATATTCCTTTCGGGCGTATTGAGCAATTGAAGCATCGTATAGAGCGTAGTAGTCTTACCACATCCAGTGGGGCCCGTCAGCAAAAGCATACCGTAAGGATTCTTGACTATTGATCTGAATTTCTGATTATCGTCTGGGTAAGTTACGATTTCGTCAATTGACCACTTATCTACATCCTTATCGAGAAGTCTGATTACTATCTTCTCTCCTCCTATTGCCGGCAGGGACGAGACTCTAAGATCATAATCTTTGCCATCTCGCCGCGCAATCATATGACCATCTTGAGGAACCCTCCGCTCAGAAATGTCCATGTCCGCCATAATTTTAATGTGTGATATTACCTCTTGCTGAGTTGACGAGGGTATGTTGAGTGCAGGGCGTAATGTCCCGTCAATACGGTACCTTACCCTCACGTCAGATTCCTGTGGCTCAATGTGTACATCGCTTGCCCGAGAATCGATGGCGCCATTTATTATGGAAGAAACCAGCTTCGCAATAGGAGAACCGGAAACTCTTACTGATTCCTGATCAGCCTCATCGTATTGGGCACTCTTGGCAGGTTCTTCCTTCAACCGCATCGAGACTATATCCTGCTTTGTCACATTTGTGACGTTGAAATGATAATGTACAGCCTGTCTTATGGCATTGGACGTGGCAGCAACCGGAATGACCTTGTATCCGGTCTTCATCTCAATTTGATCCCGGATAGACAGATTCAAAGGAGAACTCATCGCCACCCGCAGTTGATTATCCTCCTTCTTTATCGGAATCACATTGTGCCGACTAGCTATCTCATAAGACACCAAGTGGGCCACCATCGGATCAACCATTTCAGGGGCAAGATTGACAAACTCGATTTTGTTGGCACTGGCAATAACCTGGGTCAACTGGTCTTCATCGAGAAGATTTTCCTTTTTCAGTATACTCACCAGACTTTGTCCGGTATTTCGGTGCTGGTCGATTGCAGCCTGAAGTGTTTTCTCATCGAGAATCCTCTCTTCAATAAGAAACGAAATTAATGGGTCCTTCTTTTCCATAATATTCTAATATGTCTAAAGACTGCTGAATTAGCCTACAAACAGTATCGACAGCACATTATGACCACTTAATAACAAACAAACTATAAAGCGATACCACTAACCTGCATCTTGTACAAAGACCTATAATAACTTTTTTTGTAAACACGCTTCTATTGTATAAACAGCCACAATATGGTTTCTATGCCTTGTGTCTATGAGTCTAATCATAAGTTTAAATTTTTCAGTGAAATAATATTTTTTCAATATAGCTAAATATAAAGGGTGCATGATCTCCACTAAAATCAAAAATGATATAACATTACGCCTTGTAAATAAACGCAGGCAGGGATACCATACTTGAAATCGCAGCTTTGACACCCAGCAAAATGCCATTTCTTCAGTTCACGACATACGGTAGCTGATCACAAGGTATCGCGGATTCTTTTGGTAACAGCCGAGACATGGCTCGGCCAGTTTGGTGGTACAACGCCACCTCAAGTGATTACGGTTTTTCTTTAATTACATACTTCCTGCTATTTTCAATTACCCTGTCGGTCTCTTCGGAAACATCTTGTGTCACATTCCTTGGCTGCGATAAAGTTCTATCGCAAGAGAATCCAGCAGGATACAACGCTAATGAACAAAAACACAATCCGGAGTCGGTAGTCGCGAAAGACCGGCACTTTCTCGATAGGTGCAAAACCCGGCCACTCGAAACAGACTCCCTCTATCCCCAAAAGAATTATATGATCGATACACTTCTTTTCATCCCGCTGCTTAATCCGATTTCACACTGAAAATTGTCAAAAAATATTTGTATTTTCGCAAAATATTGACATTTATTCGGAATCGATATAGGCAAAATTAACATCTGTGGTGTCATTTTGGAGACATAATGTCACCTAAAAATCAGAGTGTTTTTAAGCTCCTGAAAGAGGTGACTTTTCACTGTTCTACAGCTTCTGTTTGCGGCAGATTGCTTTCACAAAAAAGATATGATAGAATAACATGCTGGCACGGCCTGTACCAGAACCGTGCAGGCAAATCATTCAACAAAGATTTGACGGCTGCCAATGGAGAGCGAATATGATCAGGGCTTTACATATCAGTTTGCTTATTCAAATGGTGCTGGCCTGCTCGGGGCGCGGTCCCGGGGAGTATGTCCGCATCGAACGGCTTTCCAAGCGTGTGCTGCTTGCATACTGGTTGGGGACCGGCCGGTGCAACTTGACTGCGATCCAGTCAGAGAAAGGCCTGGCCATCGTCGATACAGAAATGTCCCCGCGGATAATGGCACCGATCAAGGAGAGGATTGAGAAGGAGTTCGGGCGAAAAGACTGGGCGTACGTCATCAATACACACGCGCACATGCACCACGCCGGCGGCAACAGTCTCTTCAAGGGTGCCGTGGTTGTCGGGCACGACAATCTGCCCAGGGACATGGAGTGGTTGGTGCATAAGCAGGCGGATCCTGCCTGGAAACGCAAGGACCTCGATAGTGCAGGCAAGACCCTTCGAAACCTGTCGGCCGTCCTGCCTCAAGTTTCACGAAATCGTCGACAGGTAAGACAGATCCGGGGCGAGATTGAGTTCTGGAAGCTCTATGTGCAGGACATGGAGGAGGGTTACGAAGTGGTCCCGCCGTCGCTAACGTTTGCCGACCGGCACACGTTGGATATGGGTGACCTTCAGTTGGAATTGGTGTTCTTCGGTAAGGGGCATAGTCTGTCCGATATTCTGGTTTACGTTCCGGAGGAGCGGCTACTGGTAACCGGAGCGATTGTGTACCAGCGCCGTCACCTTCCCGAGATTGGCGAAGAGTCGGAACTCCAAGACGTGCATCGCTTCCTGGAGGTTCTAAACAAGTTTCTCGCCGAAGGAGTGAAGATCGATCATGTGGTCCCGTCCCACAGCCCACCGCTTCGGCAGAATGATCTTCGGCCGGCTCTGGACTATTACCAGAGAATGCTCAAGGAGGTGCGCGCGGCCCAGCAGGAAGGACTTACCCTGGAGCAAGCCACTGAGCGACTCGCCGTGAGGAGGAAGTTCCCCGCCTTCCGTATACCACCTCCTGGCGATTGGGCCCACGGCATGCACGAACGCAACATTAGGAATCTTTGGCGCATCCTGCGAGAAGAAGAACAGCAGCAGGAAACAAAAGACGCCGTGTTCCCTCCGTAGGAAATAGCCGCACACAGAAGGCGCTGTTCCACTAAAATAGCATATAACAGGGTGCAAAAGCAATGTTTTTGACGGTAAATGGTTTGACTTTCTTTGCATTATTTAGCATAATAATGGACGTCTGACGACCAATAGGATTCGATGTGGATCATCAAATTTAAACCTAAGAAGCCCCAGCGGTCTGAGGAAGAAGAGGAGGAACCGAATGAGCAAACCAACAGGATTGATGCTTGCAGCCTTCGTGGTTTTGTTCTTTTCTGTCGGTCCTGCACTTGGCTGGGAGACCGCCAGCCCCCGGCAGGCCGGTATGGATGAATCCAAGTTGTGGCAGGCACGGGACTATGCGCTGACTGGTGGAGGCTCTGGTTGTATTATCCGTGGCGGGAAGCTCGTCATGTCCTGGGGCAACCAGGCAACCCGTTACGACCTAAAATCCACCAACAAATCCGTCGGGGTTACGGTGCTGGGTCTGGCCCTCAAAGATGGCTTGATGAATCTGGACGACACAGCTCAGCAATATTTCCCCGATATTGGTATCCCGCCCAATACCGGAGACGGCCGGCTGGCCGACATCAAAATCTGGCACCTTGCAACCCATACTGCTGGCTTCGAAAAGCCGGGGGGCTTCGAGCCGCTTCTTTTTGAACCAGGAACTACCTGGGTGTATAGTGACGGCGGCGCAAACTGGCTGGCGGATTGTCTGACCCTCACCTATCGACAGGACCTAAAGGACTTGATGTTCGATCGAGTCTTTTCCAAAATGGGCATTACCAATGCTGATCTTACCTGGCGAAACAATGCCTACCGCCCAGAAACAATCGAAGGAGTAAAACGCAGAGAGTTTGGTTCGGGAGTCTCAGCTAATGTCGATGCCATGGCCAAAATCGGTTACCTGTATCTTCGCCGCGGCAGGTGGGCAGGCGAACAGATTCTCCTGGAAAGTTTCATTGACATCGTCCGTAAACCCTTCCCTGAAATAGTAGGGCTGCCTGTACATAACCGCTCACAATATCTCAATGCATCGGATCATTACGGTTTGCTCTGGTGGAATAACGGCGATGAAACTCTCAGCAACGTACCGCCGGATGCGTACTGGTCGTGGGGACTATACGACAGCCTGATTGTGGTTATACCCAGTCTCGACATTGTAGTGGCCAGAGCCGGCTCTGGATGGCGAACCGGGTGGGACGGCAACTACAATGTCCTCAAGCCCTTCCTCGAGCCCATCTGTCAATCCGTCGCCAACGATGCACCTTACCGGCAGAGCGAGGTAATTACGTCCCTGATCTGGGCCGATGCCTCAACCATCGTCCATCAGGCCGCCGGCAGTGACAACTGGCCTATCACCTGGGCAGACGACGGTGAACAATACACCGCCTACGGCGACGGCTGGGGTTTCGACCCGCGTGTACCCGGCAAACTGAGCCTCGGCTTCGCCAAGGTGATCGGCGATCCGCCAGGTACCGGAATTAATATCCGGTCTTCGAGTGGAGAGCAGACCGGTGACGGCCGGAGCGGCAAGAAGGCCAGCGGGATCCTCATGGTCAACGGCACCCTTTACATGTTGGTTCGCAATGCAGACAATAACGGACGGCAGAGCCAGCTCGCCTGGTCATCGGATCATGGAGCACAGTGGACCTGGAGCCCGTGGAAATTTGCCGAATTAGGCTATCCATGCTTTCTAAACTTCGGACAGGATTATACCGGGGCAAGGGACGGCTACGTTTATGTGTACTCACCCGATACTCCCAGCGCCTATAATGAGACCGACACAGTGGTCCTGGCGCGTGTACCCATCGAAAGCATCACTGACAGAGACGCTTACGAGTTTTACGCCGGCGTAGATGCCCGCAGTAATCCTGTATGGTCCGGTGACATAAATCAGCGCATGGCCGTTTTCATTTTTCCCGGTGGCTGCAACCGTATCGATGTCACGTACAACGCACCGCTCCAACGTTATCTTCTCGTGATGCGCAGCCGAGCCCAGGCTGGCGGCAGGAACCAATTCGGTATCTACGACGCGCACGAGCCATGGGGGCCCTGGACGACGGTATTTTACACCGAGAATTGGGACGTTGACCCCGGCGAGAGTGCGCACGTCCCCGCCAAGTGGATCAGTGCCGACGGGAAGACCTGTCACCTTGTCTTCGCCGGTTCGGACAGTTTCGCAGTTCGCCGGTTCACACTGACAGCGGTTCCGGCACAGAAATCTCCCGACTTCACCGGCGACGCGCTTGTGGACTTCAGGGATTTCTATTTGATGGCAAAGGATTGGTTGCAGAACGAAACCGGGACGGACATCGCGCCCGCCCCTTCGGGTGACAGCGTTGTCGATTGGAAAGACTTCGCCGTATTCGCGCAATACTGGCTGAAAGAGATGGGCCTTATTGCCCACTGGCGGTTGGACGAGACAGAGGGCCTCGTCGCGCATGACAGTGCCGGTGGCCACGACGGCAGTCTCATCGGCAATCCTGTCTGGCGGCCTGCGGGCGGCCGGATGGCTGGAGCGATCGAGCTCGACGGAATGACCGATTATGTCTCGACAACTTTTGTCCTGGATCCGGCGGCCGGAAGGTTCAGTGCCTTCGCCTGGGTCAGAGGCGGGGCGCCGGGCCAGGTAGTCCTCTCGCAGACAGCCGGCGCGAGCTGGCTTATGGCCGATCCCTTTGAAGGAAAACTCATGACGGCATTGTCTCGCCGATCCATAGGCCGAATCAAAGAGCCGCCGCTGGCATCGGAATTCGTAATTACTAATGGCGCCTGGCACCGCATCGGTGTGGTATGGAATGCTTCCGAACGTATTCTCTACGCTGACGACGTGGAGGTGGCAAGAGATGTGCAGCCTTCTATGGCAGGCGCAACAGGCGGTTTGTACATTGGTGCGGGTATGAATCTCGAACCGGGCAGTTTTTTTTCAGGCATGGTTGATGATGTTCGCATCTATAATTTGACAGCGACGCCGTAGAAGTTCAATCGATAGGTTAAAAGTGGTGGACCAAGTACCACCAAACCGTTTTTTTGGAAGGAGATAATTATGTCCAAAGAACTAATAAAATGTCTCATCGTTTTTGGGCTCACGATTGGTATTTCCCCAGTTCAGGCCCGGCTTGTTCACCACTGGAAACTCGATGAAGATACGGTAACCGGGGCCGCAGCGGCTGCGGACTCCGTCGGAGGACTGAATGGGGACATACAGGGCGCTCAGTCGGTGCCGGGAAAATCCGGTAATGCCCTGAGCTTTAACGGCGCAGATGACGTAGTTACCATTGACAACTTCGTCCCTCCGCAGCAGGGTACTATTGTCTTCTGGATCAACCCGGCCCTGGCCAAGAGTAAGGAGCGAATCCTCGGTGCCGGGGGCGATTATGAGGTATGGCTTCGCGGCAACGGAGAATTAAAAAACGAATTGTTTGATAACGGCAGCTCAACTACGGGAACCGGACCGGGTGCTCTCAACGCAAATGAGTGGAATCACATAGCAACTACGTATGACAGTACAACCACAATGGTGGAGATATATCTGGATGGTGAGCTGCGGGTTGCAGGAACGGCTGAGGTTCCCAGCATGCCAACTCAAACGACGCTCCTGTTGGGCCATAGGGCAGGTGCTGCCGCCGGTGAGCATTATGGAGGTCTTCTGGATGACCTGCGAATCTACGATCATGTTTTGTCGCATACAGAGATAAAGGCTTTGGCCAATCCGCCGCGCGTGAGCGCCCGTGATCCCATCCCGCCTGATGATGCCATCCATGAAGATACGTGGGTGAATCTGAGCTGGACGGCGGGAGATTTCGCGGTCTCGCATGATGTGTATATCGGCGATAACTTTGATGATGTTAACAACGGGGCCGAAGGCACATTCGCAGGCAACCACACAGAAACATTTATCGTTGTCGGTTTTCCAGGATTTGCCTTTCCCGATGGCCTTGTTCCGGGCACAACCTACTACTGGCGAATCGATGAGCTTAATGATAACGAGCCGAACAGTCCATGGAAAGGCGATGTCTGGAGCTTTTCGATTCCGCCAAAGATCGCCTACGCACCCAATCCGGCGGATGGTTCCGAGAACATCGACTTGGATGTGAGACTTAGCTGGACGGGTGGTTTCGGTTCTAAATTGCACACCGTGTATTTCGGTGACAATTTTGAAGAAGTGAACAACACCGACGGTGGACTCCCCCAGGGTTCTGCAACATATACTCCCGGCACGCTCGAAGGTGAAAAGGTTTACTATTGGCGGGTTGATGAGTCTGACGGCATCGCCACATATAAAGGCGACATCTGGGGCTTTACGACACCCGGCGCCGCCGGAGCCCCGCAGCCGGTAAATGGAGCCGTGGATGTGGAGCATACCCGGATTCTGACTTGGACACCGGCGGATAATGCAAACTCCCATCATGTGTACTTCGGCACGGATAAAGACGCCGTTAAGAATGCTACAACAAATTCGCCGGAGTACAAGGGCATTAAAGCACGCGGCAGCGAAATCTACGATCCCGGCAAACTCGCCTGGCATACGAACTATTACTGGCGGGTAGACGCGGTCTATAATGCGGACCCGGATAATCTTGTGAAGGGCCTTGTCTGGAGCTTTACAACTGCCGACTTCCTTGTGGTTGATGACTTCGAGAGTTACACGGATAATGACACCGCCGGTGAAGCCATCTGGCAGACCTGGGTCGATGGTTTGGATGTTGCCGACAACGGCGCGCAGGTTGGCAATCTGCTGCCCCCGTATTGCGAGGACACGATTGTCCATAGTGGCTTGCAGTCCATGCCGCTGCTCTACGACAATACAACCGGCGTAACGAACTCGGAGGTGGCCCTGCCGCTGACGGTGAACCGTGACTGGACGGCCGAAGGCGTCGGAGAATTGTCGCTGTGGTTCAGGGGCGGTTCGGATAACGCAGCGGAACCGCTGTACGTAGCGGTCTCCAACAGTGCCGGCTCCCCTGCAGTCGTGGGGCAAGGTGATCCGAGCGCGGCCACGGTCCGCTCGTGGATGCAGTGGGTTATCCCACTCCAGGCTTTTGCCGATCAGGGGATCAATCTGACTAACGTGGATAAGTTTGCGATTGGCCTGGGTACGAAAGCCGGTATAGGAGCGTCAGGCGGTTCGGGAACGATGTATATTGACGACATCCGCCTATATCGGCCATGAGCTAACGGTGCATGAACACAATGAAAGCTGGAATGACACACACATCCATGTAACGAAGCATGATGTGAAGATTTCTATTGATGGAAATCTGCTCGATCCAGTAAAGTGGAATAGTTGGATGCTAAGGATTATTAGTTTTTCAACAACCAACGTTACAATAGCTCGTGACGGATTTTTCTTTTTCATTCGACATGCCATACTGGACTTTGGTGAAAGGAGGTAGTGATAAATCGCAAAGTATTATCTCGGGCAGAAATACACAAATGTCATGGATGTAAAATCATTGTTAACCATTTTACTTTAAGGAGGATTGTCATGTGCAGAAGAATGATCTATTTAATCTCTCTGT
>Ga0315550_1001227_pt1 | contig 15978 bp, 18 predicted proteins | sample SalMarSW160190MG_2_FD_203100 | JGI IMG/M metagenome (GOLD analysis project Ga0315550, IMG submission 203100) | Salt marsh sediment microbial communities from the Plum Island Ecosystem LTER, Massachusetts, United States - Salt Marsh Sediment SW1601-90 ... | reverse complement strand
ACTTTATGCAATAAATCATGATGGAACAATAGTTAATGGTTTTCCAAAATATACTGGAAGAACAAGCATCAGTGCTACTTATTTTGTAAATTACCCTATAGAAGATTTAGATAATGATGGAGATAATGAATTAATTGTAGTAAAGCCATATGATTTTATAATTTATGTTTATGATACTCCTGGCCAAGCAGATTCAAATAATTTTTCTTGGAATCAGTATCATTATGATATTAGAAACACTGGAACTTACACTCAATTAAAAAGAACATATTTTTCAGATGCAGACAAAGATAGTTATGGAAATTATTCTGTTTCTATAAAAGCTCTTGAAACTGAAAACGATGTTATAACCATTCCCGGAACTTCAGATGATTATGTAACTAATAACTTAGATTGCAATGATAATGATGCAAGTATTTGGCAAATTTTGCAAATATACATAGATTCTGATGAAGATGGTTATGGTGCAGGAAGTGCAACACAAACTTGTTATGCTTATGAAATTCCTGAAGGTTATGCAAATAATAGTGATGATTGCAATGACTCTAATAAAAATGTTTGGAAAATTATACAAGTTTATTTTGATGAAGATGGAGATGGTTATGGTGTAGGAGAACCAGTAGAAGTTTGTTATGATTATGACCTGCCTAATTCATATGTAATTAATAATGAAGATTGTGATGATACTAATATAAATATTAATCCAGGAAAACAAGAAATTTGTGACGATAATACTGATAATAATTGTAACTTTCTAATAGATGAAGGATGTGGAGGAAGTGGTCCAGGAGGACCTGGAGGACCAGGAGGCCCTGGCCCAAACCCAGATGATTATATTCAAAACTTTTCAAATGACACTTTGCAAAATGATTCAGAAATTCCAACACCTCCAAACGCTTCAACAAACCAAAGCACTCCTCCCAGCACTCCAAAACCTGGGATAAAAATCATAGATTTAATAAAAAAATATAAAATATTTATAATGGCTGCTGTTTTAAGTTTATCAATTTTAATTCTTTTAATAATAATTATTTCTTTTGCCAGGCCCAAAAACAAAACTGAAAAATCTTATTATAATTATGAACTCCCAAGTTTAAAAAATATAAAAAGCAAATAAAATGGGACTGAAAAAGACCCAAGAATCTAAACTAAAAAAACAAGCTAGAAAATTAAGCATAAAAGAAGGAGCATTTGCAACTTTGAGGCTTTCTATAGGAAACTCTTATATTTCTCCTTTTGCAATTGCATTAAATGCAAGCAACTCCTTAGTAGCATTGCTTACTTCAATCCCAAACCTGCTAGGCCCAATAAGCCAGTGGAGAAGCTCTAGGCTGATTGAAAAACATTCAAGGAAAAAAATAGCAATAACCGGAGTGTTTCTTGAAGCATTATTTTTTATTCCTTTAATTCTTATTGCTGTTTTATTTTACAAAGGAATAATAACCTTCTTGCTTCCAATCTTATTGATTATAGTATTTTCTCTCCGTACAATTGCTGCAGGAATAGTAAGCCCTGCCTGGTTTTCCTGGGTAGGAGATATTGTTGATGAAAAATATAGAGGGAAGTGGTTTGCAAAAAGAAATTATATTATAGGAATTGTTACAATAGTTTCATCGATTTTAGCTGCGATTTTATTAGATTATTTTAAGAAAAACAATCAATTAATGTTTGGATTCATGTCCTTATTTGCAATAGTAGTGGTTTCAAGATTAACTTGTGTCTATTATTTTAAAAAATCTTATGAACCAAAATTAAAATTAAAAAAAGGATATTATTTTAGTTTTACAGATTTTATTAAAAAAGCTTCTTCAAATAATTTTGGTAAATTTACAATTTTTCGTTCTTTATTAAGTTTAGCAGCTTCAATAGCAAGCCCTTTTTTCGCAGTTTATATGCTAAGAAACCTCGGGTTTTCTTATGTTATATTCATGACAATAACATTATCACAGACCTTATTTTCAATTCTCGCACTTAAAATTTGGGGGAAATTTTCAGACAAATTTGGGAATTATGAAGTATTAAAAATAACTGCAGTTCTCATTCCATTATACCCCATTTTATGGTTAATTTCACATCATCCACTTTATTTGATTTTTGTGCCAGCACTAATAGGAGGGGTTGCTTGGGCAGGATTTAATTTAGCTGCAGGAAACTTTATTTTTGATTCTGTTAAAAAAGAAAAAAGAAGCCTTGCAGTATCTTATCATAATTTATCGCATGGAATCGGGATGTTTTTGGGAGCAACAACAGGGGCTGTTTTAGCAAGAACACTTATAATAACTTTTATGGATAAATTATTATTCATATTTCTAATTTCAGCATTTGCAAGAATGCTGGTCAGCTTGTTTATGATACCCCTAATAAGAGAAGTAAGGAAAAGACAAAAATTTGACAGCTCTCAAGCACTAAAACATATTGTCTTCAAAGCAACACATGCTCCAATCTTCCAAGGAGCACATGAAATATTTGTTCATAAAAAGCACAGGTTTTATAAATAATTTTATAAATGAATTCATCCTGCTCTTTATGTAAAAGTTGGTGCAAAAACCGATTTGAAAAGATTATAAAAATAAGTTCAAAATAAATAACAGGTATAAAAAATGAGTATAAGATTAGATTCTGAAATAGATTTTGAAAACTTAAAGGAACTTTGTAGTAAGAAAAATATCAGAAAATTTAATGATATGAAAGACTCTTATAAAAATCCAGAAAAAATAAAAACAAATCCATTGATTTATACTGTTTATAGAAAAGATTTTGGAGATTTTGAAACAGGATTAAATGTAATGGAGCCTGGAACAATAAACAAAGAATTTTTTATGACAAAAGGACATAATCATGAAAAAGCAAAAGATGAAATTTATATTTTAATTTCAGGCAAGGGCAAATTATTAATACAAGAGAAGAAAACAAAAATATTTAATTTGAAAAAAAACAAGGTTTATGTTATACCAGGAAAATCAGGCCACAGACTAATAAACACTGGAAATAAAAAATTAGTGGTTTTAACAATTTATAATAAAGATGCTGGAAGAAGTTATAGTCTCAGGTTTAAAAAAAGATTTTTTAAAGAATAAAAATAAAAAAGTAAAATGAACTTATTTAAAAAAAGCATTAAAATATTAGAAAAATCTCAATTAAAAAACGGGGGCATCATAGCATCTCCTAAAAAAAGTGCCTACCCATATGTTTATCCAAGAGATGCAGTTATTATAACAAAAGCATTTAATAGAGTTGGTCTAACAAAAAACTCTGAAAGATTTTATTATTTTATGAACAAGTTTACAAAAATAGATAAATATAAAGAAGTGTTTCACAGGTATAATATGAATGGATGGCCATGTGTTAGCAGAAAAGATCAAAACGACAATGAAGGCCTTGTTTTGCATGGGATTTATGACACCTATTTGCATAACAAAAAACATGTTTTTTTAGAAGAAATGTGGACTCTTGTAAAACAAATTGTCAAGTTAATAGAATCTTATTCTATCTGGACTTGTAAAAACAAAAAGAAGTGTACACGAATTTTATGTGTTAGAGCAAGGCCATGACATTTGGGTTAATTGCGCTTGTTGCAGAGGAATCTATGATGCTGCAAAAATAGCAAAAATTCTAAATCATGAAAAAGAATCTAAAAACTGGGAACAGTTTGCAAAAAAATTAAAACAAAATATTTATAAAAAATTTTATGACAAAAAACTAGGCGTCTTTATGAAAAACCCAAGACATAGAGGAATCCCTGATATTTCACAAATTGCCCCTTTTTACTTTAAATTAATTAATTCCAAAGAAAAGCTTAAAAAAACAGTTGATTACCTGACTAAAAATTTATGGCATAAAGGGATAGGAGGCTTTAGAAGGTTTAGGCAGTTTGAAGTTGTAGAAGACTGGCACTGGTATACTGGAGGCTCTGGCTCTTGGATTGTTTTTACTGCAATTATGGCAAGATTTTATAAGAAATTAGGAAATAAAAAATCTTATAGTGGATGTTTAGATTGGATAGAAAAAGTTGCAGAAAGAACTCACGGACTGCTTCCAGAACACATTTCAACAAGAGACGAATATGAAGCTTGGAAAGAAAATGAAATTGAATTTAATGAAAGATTAATAAATGGTGCAGAAGAAGCAGAAGCTTTGGCAAAAAAATTCAAAAAAGAAGACAGAAATAAATTAATTTATTGGGCAACACCTCTTGGCTGGGGCCATGCTGAATATGTTTTATTAAAATTAATATAGTTAAAATCAAACTGATTATCCAATCAAATAAAAACCAGACAACTAGCCATAAATTCCGCTTAAATATTCTAAATCAGAATCACTTATTTCTGCTTCACATCTTGTTGCATAAGGATTCATAACATTATTCCAATCATCTTCTTCTGAATGGCCTAATCCAAACACATGCATTATTTCATGTATTTCAATAGTTGGCCTTCTATTAATACAATGCTGGGAATAATAAATAAAAACACTGCTAGGAGCATATAAATTAGTATCAACATAATAATTTAATTTAGCTTCTCCTGCAATAAACCCTCTGTCCATCTGTTCACTACTGCATTCAAACAAAATATCATAATTAGAATCAGATTCCTCAAAACTTAAAAACCCGGTCTTATCTTTAATATAATCCATTGCCTGATTTAATCTTATTAACTGAACATCTGAACAATTATCAAAACTATATAATAAAGGCATATGAGGCCAGTGAAATTCTTCTGATTCTGGAAATTCATCAACTAATTCAGCATCAGAAGAAACCGGCCCTGCTGTCCCTAATTCACCTTCTAAATTTTCACTATCTAAATTTGCTTTCAAGCTTCCTAATTCCCCTTCATCCTTTTCCAGATTGTCATTTGACATTTCAGACCAAATAAAAAAGAATAAAACCGCAAATATAATGGTAATCATAATAACTAACCAAATTCCTACACTATTTTCCATTAAATATAAAAAGAAACCAGAAATTTAAACCTTCCTATAACAACTCTTTTTTAACCTCTCTTCCGTATTTAGAAGCTAAATGCATCGGTTCAGGAAGTTTATGTGGAAGATTAATAAATTTTTTACATAATTCATAACCTGAACTAATTGAAATTTTGTTTCCAGGACTAATATATATTGGCCTGCTGTTTGGTTTACTAATTAAAACTTTTCCGACTTTCTTGCCTCCTTTTAAAATATCATCTCCCTTAATTTCACAACCAATAACAGAATTAGAAACCCCTATTGAAGCCACACCTAAAGCAAGAGAAAAATGGCTTGCTAATCCCAACCTAGGATGAAGAATTCCTTGAGCAGGAACAAACACAACATCAGGCTTCTCATTTAACTTATTAAAAGCTTCTGTCATTGCAGGAAGTTCCCTATATGCCCTAAAACCAGCAAGATAAGGAAACCTGACTTTTTCAAAACTATACGCCCTATCAAGAATCTCATAATTTTTATCACAAACAATAATACTGCATAAGATTTTATTTTTAATAAACATGATATCAACAGCCCCAAACATCTCTGCTAGAGAAAAATCCATTTCATCCTTAATCTCAAGCTGTTTAGCTAATTTTAATTGTTCACTTTCTAATTTCGGCAAATCAATATCATATTTCTCAATAAGTTCTTTTTTATCCATTTTCAAGCCTCTTTTATTCTTAATTATAAAGGAATCTTATTTTAAAAATTTTCCCTATAAATCATAAATCAAAACCTATTTAAACCCGCCTTAACAAAAAATACTATGTTTAGAAAAAAATGTTCTAACTGTAATGAAAAAGTAGGTAAAAAATTCGACTTCTGTCCTAATTGTGGAGCAAGATTAAAATCAAATAAAAACAAACCAGAATATATTCAAAAAGACTACGGAATTTTAGGAAAAGATGATATAATAGATGAATCACCAATTATAGACAATACTTCAATTAGTAAACTGCTTGGAAAAGCATTAAGAGAGCTTCCAAGAATGGTAAGACAAATGGAAAAAGAAATGAATTCCCAATTTAATGAACCTTCTCACCTAAATAAAAGCAATACAGAATTTCCATTTGGAATGAGAATAAGATTTGCAATAAATGGAAAAGAAATTGATTTAAATGAATTAGAAAATGGGAGTCAAGAAAAATATACTGAAAAAACAAAACCGGTTATGTCAAGAGTATCAACAATCTCAAAAGAAAAAGCTGAAAAATTTGCTAAGCTTCCTAAAAAAGAACCAAAATCTCAAATGAGAAGGCTTTCTAATAAAATAATTTATGAACTAGAAGTTCCAGGAGTAAATAACATTAATGATATTTTAATAAATAAATTAGAAAACTCAATAGAAATAAAAGCTCTTGCAAAAAACAAGGTCTATTCAAAAACTATTAATATTAATTTACCAATTTTAAAATATAAGTTAGCAAAAGAAAATCTAATTCTTGAATTGCAGGCAAAATAAAGTAAAATAATCCTCGAACAAAAACCTTATAAATCAAAGTAGATAAGTTTCTATTATGAGGCTGTAGCTCAGTCAGGTTAGAGCACTGCTCTGATAAGGCAGGGGTCCCAGGTTCAAATCCTGGCAGCCTCATTTTAATAGGGGTTTGATAAAAATAAAAACCTCAGAATTTCTGATTTCTGAGATAATCAAAAGAACTGGATAACTAAAATATAAAAATGGCAAACATAACAGTTAGTTTTTTAGAGCAAGAGTATTTTGCAGAAGATAGAACAGGAACCCTATAAAAGGATATGAACCAGCAATTATAGCTACAGAAGGCAAAATCAGATTAGGAAAAATAATTGATCTTGATCGAATGGATACAGCCCAATCTACAAAAACTCTTTTATTTCAAACATCTTTTCCGTTAATTGATTCTGAAATTGACTTAACCCCTATATTAATTAATGATGAAAATGGTTTAAAATGGCTATCAAACCATCAAAAATATCATGCAGATACATATGGAAAAAAAGTTCCAATGACTTTTTCAATAACTTCTGCGCAACTGCCTCAAAGAACAGAATATATTTTATTTCCAGAAGATTATTTTAAAAGAAAAAGGCTTTATAGACCTCCAAGAGCAATTCTTAATCATCTTCCAAAAGGAACTTTTTATTATGAAATTCTTCCCCCAATGAAATTTGAAGATGGAGAATGGATTTGTAATTTATATTATAAAAGACAAGCACAATCGCATAATAAGATTTTTAATAGTTATTCTATACATGATCTAAATGATAAACCCTTTCTTAATGCAAGAGGGGTTTTGCTAGGCACCTTAAATGAAGAAGATTTAGAACAAAAAACAGGAGATTTTGAAAATGAATTTCCTATAGAACATTTTTTAGACGTTGCTTATCCTGTATCATTAAGGCAAGTGCATGAATATAACCCTCTATCAATAATAGTCTGTCTTAGCAAAAAGGATAAGGAATAAATTTAAAAAGCATTTTTTTCTATGTAAAACATGGCAACAGGATTATATCAACAAATAAGAAACATTTGGAAAAAACCAGACCCTAAAAGAATCAGGCAATTAATGATTGAATGGAGAAAACAGCCAACAGTCACAAAAATTGATAAGCCAACAAGAATAGACAGAGCAAGATCTTTAGGATATAAAGCTAAAAAAGGATTTGTTATCGCAAGAGTTCGCGTTATAAGAGGAGGAAGAAAAAGATACCGGACTAATAAAGGGAGAAAATCAAAAAGACACACTATTAAAAAAGTTGTAAAAATGAATTATAAATGGGTTGCAGAACAAAGAGTTCAAAAAAAATTCCAAAATCTTGAGGTTTTAAATTCTTATCCTCTTGCAAAAGATGGAAAATATGGTTTTTATGAAGTAATTCTTATAGATTATTCAAGACCTGAAATTATAAAAAATAAAAAAATAAATTGGATAACAAAACCTACAAACCAAAACAGAGTTTATAGGGGATTAACAAGTTCAGGAAAAAAATCCAGAGGTTTAAGGAATAAATCTCCAATGAATAAAAACCGGCCTTCTGTTACAGCAGGAAAAAAAAGAGGGAAATAAAAACTTAATCTCTTACTCCTCCTTCAAAACATCTTCAACTATTTTTATTGGATCTCCTGAAATCAAATGATATTTATCCCATACATGATCTAAAAAATAATTTACCTTATTCTTTCCAACAGAAGGAAGAATAAGTTGTATATTTGGAGTCCCGTCTTTTATCCAACCCTGTCCTGTAGCTTTCTCCAGGATATTAGAAGCATGTTGAGCATTTCCCATAATTAAAAAATAATCTTCACAAAACAAAGTTAAATTAAGCCTTCGAACATCTTCGGAAATATTATCTAAAAATTTTAAAAAATTAATACTTTCACATTTAGGATTTTTTTGAATTACAATTCCCTCTGTACAATCAATTGTTGGCATGTCTTCAACTAAGGCTCTATCATATTTTCTAAAAATATCAATATCCTCTTCCATTAATCTTCCTGCATCTATTAATCTTAAAATAATCTCTCTAGCTTCTTTCTCATAGACGGTTCCATGAACAAGCCCGTGTGGTAAATAAAGCATTGCTCCTTTTTCAAGGCTATTGCCTTCTTTGAATGGCCCAGGAATAGGCAACTCATACGGAATATTACAATCAAATTCAATTTCATAAAGATCTTTAGCAATCTTTCCAAGCAAAGGCATTAAAGCCATTGAATCCTCTTGCTCAACTAATGATCTAAATTTAACAATATAATGACAAAGAAAAGTTCCAGGAATTGGTCTTTGATCTAGATACATATCTTGCCCATTATTCAAATCGACATAAAAACTTGACTCATCAAGACCACTATTATCCAGCCCCCTAAGAAAATCTGCCATAAAAACAAAAGCATCTGTTTCTGATAATGTTCCTTGAATTCTAAAAAGAAAATCATATCCCCCTACTTCATTTTTACTTAAATCCAAACCTAAATATCCTCCTCCTCTTATTTCAGCCCTAATTTTGTCTTTCTTTTCAAATTCAGCATTAATTAATTCGCTTAATTTTTTCATTAAATAAAAAAGCAAAGGTTATATTTAAAAATTTATTCATTCAAAAACACAAGTTAAAACGACTCTTTTTCTATATAAATTCTTAAAAACCAAAATTAATAGTTAATTTAATGTATCACCAGAAAACACTGAAAAGTAAGGTTGAGTTAGAAGGAAAAGAACCGTTTGGTGGGCAGCTTGTATATATAGGAATGGCGCCTGCTCCAGAAAATACTGGAATTGTTTTCAGGTCAGAAAACAGGGAAGTAAAAGCATGTTTACAAAATGCTAGGGCAACTATGTGCACAACAGCAATTAGAAATAAAGAGTTATGTGTCCTTAATGCTGAGCATCTTTTAGCAACAATAAATTGGGGTTATGGAATTTCTAATGCTTACATAAATATAAGCACTACATATTCTAAAAGCAGGAAACTTTTCAAAAATCTTGGACTTGCTAGAAACACAGAAGTTATCCCCTACTTTTATCCAGGTTTACAGAAAGTGATTTGCAAAGCAATTGAATCTGTTGGAATCAAAGTTCAAGAAGCTGAAGAAAAAACAAATAAATTAGAAAAAAGAATTGAAACAAAAAATCTTTTATTTGAACCTATAAAAGGAAATAATCTAGAATTTCATGTAATCACAAACTACCCGGGGATAGGAGAGCAGACAAGAGATATGATAGTAAACACTGAGAATTATAAACAAATAGCAGATGCGAGAAGCTATGCTAAGCATGTAAGCCCTGAAAAAGTTAAAATAAGAGGTTTAGGAAAAAACATTCCAAGATTTTTAGCAAAATTTCTTGACCTTGACACTACAGGAAGCACTTTAGCTAAATATCTTTGCTATCCTTGGTTAGGTTTCAGTCATGGTTTTTCAAGAGATGCAAACTTTTTTCCTCCAGCAACAAAAGGAAAATGGGAATATATGGAAAGAATGCCTGCAGAAATAGGAGCTCATTCAATAATAGATGGTTTAGGAAAACTAGCACTAACAGAAAAAAGATTAATTGGAGCAAGGATTACATGCAGGTTTGCTGGCCATAAAGATTACATGAGATTATTAAAAAAATATTTTAGATAATTAAGTTTTTATACCTTCTTTTATTAATTTTATTACAAAAAGGGTAAAATGATACAATATATTGGTTGGGTTGGGTTATGTGTAGTAATAATCTCTTTTATATTATTAGCAACAAAAAAATATGCTAAATATTTTATAATAGTAAACTTAATAGGAACACTTTCCTTGCTTATTCATTCAATTATTATAAAAGACCTTCCTTTTATTTTAGCACAAACTTTTATTGCATTTGCTTTAATAACTAAACAATTAAAAGGAGGAATTAGATGAAATATTCAGACTTATGTGAAGTTTATGAAGAGCTTCAAAAAAACCCGAGCAGATTAAAAAAGACAGAGATTTTAGCAGAATTTTTAAAAAAATTAAAGCATTCCAATCATTTGCAAGTTATTTATCTCCTTCAAGGAAAAGCTTTTCCAGACTATTCTGAAAAAGAATTTGGAATCTCAGAGCAATTATGCATTAAATCTTTAGTAAAATCATCAGGAGTTTCAAAAGAAAAAATAGTAAGTGCATGGAAAAAAACAGGAGATTTAGGAGATGTTGCTGAATCAGTTATTAAATCAAAAAAACAAAACACTTTATTTTCAAAAAATCTAACAACAGAAAAAGTTCTTGTCAATTTGCAAAAACTCCCAGAATTAGAAGGAAGAGGGACAATTGATAAAAAAATTTCCCTGATTTCTGAATTACTAACATCTGCAACAGGGATTGAAGCAAAATATGTTATCAGAACTTTATTAAACAGCTTAAGAATTGGTGTTGCTTCTGGAACAATAAGAGATGCGATTGTAGAAGCGTGTTTTAAGCCAGAAGATATGAAAACTAAAAAAGAAATAACAGAAATAGTCCAGGACTCTTATGACAAAGCAACTGATTTTTCGCTTGTTTTTGAAAAAGCATGCAAAGGAATAAAATCACTAAAAGAAACCAAACTAGTTCCTGGAAAGCCATTAAAAGCCATGCTTGCACTAAAAGCAGATTCTATTGAAGATGGATTTAAAAGAGTTGGAAAGCCTGCTGCATTTGAATACAAATATGATGGTTTCAGAATGGTGATCAACAAAACTGAATTTGGGGAAATAAAAATTTTCACAAGAAGATTAGATGATGTAACAAAACAATTTCCAGAAGTTGTTGAATATGTTAAAGAGCACATAAAATTAAAATCATTTATAATTGACAGTGAAGCAATTGGTTATGACCCTAAAACAAAAAAATATACTCCTTTTGAAGCTATTTCCCAGAGAATAAAAAGAAAGCACAATATTCAAGAACTAATTAAAAAACTTCCAATAGAAATTAATGTCTTTGATATTCTTTATTATAATGGAAAATCATTAATTGATGAGCCTTTTGAAAAAAGGACAAAGTTATTAAGAAAAATAATCAAACCAAGAAAATACAAGATAAGAGATGCAAGGCAATTAATAACAAGTGATGCAAAAGAAGCTGAACAATTTTACAAAGAAGCTTTAAAAGATAATCAAGAAGGATTAATGATCAAAAATCTTGGTTCAAGATACCAGCCAGGTGCCAGGGTCGGCCATATGCTAAAACTTAAGCCTGCTGAAAATGAGCTTGACCTTGTTATTACAGGAGCAGAATATGGCAAAGGAAAGCGTGCAGGAGCATTTTCAACATTTATATTGTCTTGCTTAGATGCAGATGAAAAAGAATTTTTAGAAATAGGAAAATCATCTGGATTAAAAGAAAAATCAGAAGAAGGATTAAGTTTCATAGAACTAACAAAAATGCTCAAGCCATTAATCATAAAAGAACAAGGAAGAAAAGCTATAATAAACCCTAAGATTGTTGTCACAATTTTATATCAAAATATCCAGCGCTCACCTACTTACAAGTCAGGCTTTGCATTAAGATTCCCAAGAATCACAAAAATCCGCCCTGATCTCTCCCCGAGAGAAGTAGACAATCTTAAAGAAATTTCTGATGATTACAAAAGACATGAGTTGAAGATTCATTATTAGTTATTTCTCATCTACAACCCTTGCTTCTTTCCAATATTCATAATAAGGGCCGATTATTAGCCCAGCTAGAAAAAACCAAACAAGATCTTCTAAAGGAACCCCAAAGATTAAAATTCCTGAAATCATTTCAAAATTCCAAGTATTTAAAATCCACCCCGGGGTTACTAATTCTGGGATCCAATAAAATAAAAATGAAACAATAGCTAATAATAATCCTGAAAAAACAGAATTAATAATAAGGTCTCTTCTCTTAAAATAAATAATACCCAAGGGGATTAAAAAAGCTGGAAAAGAAGCCCAAAAAGAATTCCACTTTAAAATAAAGTAAAATCCAAAAAATAAACCAAGTAAAAGAAAACCTATCAAAAAAAGATTAAAATTTCTCCTAACCTCAACACTCTTATTTGCTTTCTTTATTTTTAATTTCTTCCTTAAAACATCCAAATAAATAATTGATGCTATTCCTGCAACTGAGAAACCAAATAAAAAACTTTCAATTCCTGGCAAAGTATTGGTTATTGTCATAGGGAACCACCAATCACTGCTATAAATCGGATCTACAATCAAGCCCCCAATCCCAAATAAAAATGAAATAATCAGCATCTCTTTTTTAGTATCCTTTCTAATAAAAAATAAAAGACCCCATATAATAAATAATGTTAAACATCCAATCAAATAACTATAATGATACACCATTTTTATCTACAAACAAGACAACTATAAAAATCTTCCCTCGATAAAAAAACCCCAACCAAAAGCTTTATAAATAGTTTCTATTTATAAACCTTATAAACTCTATAATTATTCTCAAGTGATAAAAACAAAATGCCGGAAACAAAAACTTCACTGAAAATACAAAACATTGTCGCTACAACTTCTCTTGGAAAAGATGTCCCGCTTACTAAATTAGCTAAAACAATTCAGAACACAGAATATAATCCTGAACAATTTCCAGGGCTGGTTTTAAGAATAAAAGAGCCAAAATCTGCTGTCCTTGTTTTTTCATCAGGAAATCTAGTTTGCACAGGAACAAAATCAATTGCACAAGTTAAACTTGTAATTGAGCAGGTTATTAAGATATTAAAAAAAATAAGTGTTAAAGTAACTGAAAAACCAAAAATAACTGTCCAAAACATTGTTGCTTCTGGAAACATTGACATGAATCTCAATCTTAATTTTCTAGCACTAGAGCTTGAAAACACAGAATATGAGCCTGAGCAGTTTCCAGGGCTAGTTTACAAGCTTATTGAGCCAAATGCAACTTTTTTATTATTCAGCAATGGAAAGCTTGTTTGCACAGGAACAAAAAACAACCAGCAACTAAAAGATTCTATGAGCCAGTTAATAAAAACATTAAAACAAGCAAAAGAAAACCAGTGATTGAAAATAAGCAGTTCTAATTCAGGCTTTTATAATATAATAATTCTTAAAAAGAGATTTTAATAAACGAGGATATGGAGACTACTAAAAATATGGAATGTTATAGATACCATAGGAATAGCTCAATACAAGTAAAATCTCAAATTCCTAAGGATAAATTATATATTCCAAATAAAGGAGTTTTAAATTATGATAAAAATAATCCAAAAAAAAGGGTCTACTTTTGAAAGTGATGCAGATGCAATTAGAGTTGCAAAAGAAGTTCTGCAGGGAAGGAATACAGACATTTATACCTATGATAGGATAGCAGAACTTCCAGAAGATGAAATAAACAAACTTATTAAAAGTGCTAAAAAACTAGATAAATCAAATAGAGACTTTCAAAAAAAAGCAGGCTCATTAGTCATTTTAATAAATTAACCCCCCATTGTTTCATTTGTTTGAGATACATATTTTCTAATCATAGTATAAGAACAAATAATTATTTATAAATCAAGTTCCTTTATCTTTCATATGGTAGAAAAAAAGAGTAATGAAGACCTAATTATTGAAGCAAAAACTTTTTTTGAAACCTATAAAAAAGAAGTAGGAGATAGTATAAGAAAAGGTAAAAGAGTAGTTTTTGTTAATTTTGAAGACCTCGCATCCAGTTCTCCAACCCTTGCTGAGGCTTTAATTAGTCAGCCAGAAGAAGTTCTTCAATTGCTTGAAACAGCATTAGAAGAAACAAGACTTATTCAAAATCCAAGAATAAGATTCAATAACCTGCCTGGAACACAAAAAGTAAAAATTCGTGATATAAGAAGTCACCATCTTACTCAACTAATATTTTTTGAAGGGCTTGTAAGGCAGACTTCAGAAGTAAGACCTCAGGTTGTTAATGCAAAATTCGAGTGCCCATCTTGTGGGACAGTTATTTCTGTACTTCAAATTGAAAAAAAATTCAGAGAACCAAGCAGATGTTCTTGCGGAAGAAAAGGGCAATTTCGGCTCTTATCAAAAACAATGGTTGACGCCCAAAGACTTGTTATCGAAGAAGCACATGAATCATTAGTAGGTGGAGAACAACCAAGAAGACTGCCTGTATTTTTAAAAGAAGACCTTGTAGAGCCTTATATGGAAGAAAAAACAACTCCAGGAAGCAAAGTGAGAATACTGGGGATCTTAAAAGAAGTTCCAGTCCCATTACAATCCGGTTCAATTTCAACAAGATTTGATATTGCAATAGAAGCAAATAATATTATTCCATTAGAATCAACTTACGAAGAACTTGATATTAGTGAAGAAGATGAAAAACAAATCCAAGAATTGTCTGCAGATCCGGAATTATTTGCAAAACTAAGGGGAAGCATTGCACCTGCAATATGGGGTTATGAAGAAATCAAAGAAGCTCTTGTTCTTCAAATGTTTTCAGGAGTAAGAAAGGTAACCCTAGATGGAACTGTTTCAAGAGGAGATATTCACTTATTTTTAATGGGCGATCCTGGAGTTGCTAAATCTGTTACCTTAAAATTCATATCAGATATTGCTCCAAAAGGGCGTTATATAGTAGGTAAAGCAACTACAGGAGCAGGAATAACTGCAACAGTTGTTAGAGATGAATTTTTAAAAGGATGGTCTTTAGAAGCAGGAGCAATAGTCTTAGCAAACAAAGGGATTCTTTGTATTGATGAAATAGAAAAAATGGATGCAATAGACAGAAGCGCAATGCACGAAGCTCTTGAACAGCAAACTGTTACAATTTCAAAAGCTAACGTACAAGCAACGCTTTCAGCACAAACTTCTGTCTTAGCTGCAGGAAACCCAAAATATGGAAGATTTGAACCAACTCAGGCAATTACAGAGCAAATTGACTTGCCCCCTACATTAATTAATAGATTTGATTTAATATTTATCTTAAGAGATTTGCCAAATCTAAAACAAGATGATGCAATTGCAACTCACGTTCTAAACTTGCATAAAGGAAATGAGCAAAAATCTGCAATAGATAGAGATTTATTTAAAAAATATGTTGCGTATGCAAAACAAAAATATAGCCCAAAACTAACAGATGAAACAGTAAATGAAATAAAAGATTTTTATGTTAAACTAAGAAATATTTCTATTACAGGAGAATCCCGCTCTATCTCAATATCTGCAAGGCAATTACAAGGACTTATAAGACTTGCTGAAGCACACGCAAAATCTCGTTTATCCCTAACAGTAGATAAAGAAGACGCACAAGTTGCAATAAGACTAACTAAGTATTATATGATGCAAGTTGGATATGATGCAGAAACAAAAAGTTTTGACATTGATAGGTTCACAGTAGGAACCTCCTCAAGTAAGAGAAACAAAATAATCCTTTTAAAAGAAACTATTAAAAAACTTGAAGACAAATATGGAAAACAAGTTCCGCTAGATATCTTAAGAAGCGAGTTAAAAGATTTATCAGATAGAGATTTTGATGAATCTATGGAAAAACTAAAAAAATCAGGAGATCTCTTCCAGCCCAAATCCGGATTTGTTCAGTTGATTTGAAAAAATTTCCCATTTGCAATT
>Ga0315550_1001226_pt1 | contig 15983 bp, 12 predicted proteins | sample SalMarSW160190MG_2_FD_203100 | JGI IMG/M metagenome (GOLD analysis project Ga0315550, IMG submission 203100) | Salt marsh sediment microbial communities from the Plum Island Ecosystem LTER, Massachusetts, United States - Salt Marsh Sediment SW1601-90 ... | reverse complement strand
GACATCTTCGCAGGGGTTGAACGGGAATGTGCGGAGGTGCTGGAACAGTGGCAGGCCACGGTGCCCTCCGCCGCGCAGGTCGAAAGCATCCCCCGTGTTTCACACGACGAGGCCAAAGAAACGATCAGCACTCTTGGGGGGAAGAAGGTCTTTGAGATCAATCCGGAGGGCGAGCGAGTACTCTGCGACTGGGCTTTGAAGGAGCACGGAGTAGAGGCGGTGTTCATCTTCGGCTGGCCCAGGAAAAAGCGCCCCTTCTACACGTATCCCCTCGATAACCGCAGCACCATGTCTTTCGACCTGCTGTTCCGGGGGCTCGAGGTGACAACGGGGGGAAGGCGGATCAACGAGTATCCCATGCTGCTGGAAAACATCGGGCTGTTCGGTCTGGATCCCTCCTCTTTGGGCGACTACATCCAGATCTTCAAGTACGGCTGTCCGCCCCACGGCGGCTTTGCCATCGGTCTGGAGCGGCTGACCCAGAAGATCCTGCGCCTGGGCAACGTCAAAGAAGCCTCCCTGTTTCCCCGGGACCGGCGGCGAATCCGGCCGTAACACGAGGGGTCTACAGATTGACTCTAACACTGATCAGCCGGTAATATGCCCTGACATGAGTACTCTACCCTTTGCCCGGATCGAAAAGAAGTGGCAGACCTATTGGGAGGAGAACAAGACCTTCCGGGTCGAAGAGGATACGAACATTCCGCCCGAGAAGCGGGTCTACGTCCTCGATATGTTTCCCTATCCCTCCTCGGACGGACTGCACGTCGGGCATCTCGAAGGCTACACGGCAACCGATATCTACTGCCGTTACCTGCGCATGAAGGGCTGCCACGTCCTGCACCCCATGGGCTTCGACAGCTTCGGGCTGCCGGCGGAAAATTACGCCATCAAACATGGAATCCACCCCAAGGTCTCCACGGATGCCAATATCGAGCATTTCCGCACGCAGATCAAAGCCCTGGGCTTTTCCTACGACTGGGATCGGGAGATTTCCACCCACGAACCGGAGTACTACAGGTGGACCCAGTGGATCTTCCTGAAGATCTGGGAGCAGGGCCTGGCCTACGAGGCGGAGGCCCCGATCAACTGGTGTACCTCCTGCCTGACCGGATTGGCCAATGAGGAGGTCAAGGACGGCCGCTGCGAGCGCTGCGGATCCCAGGTCGAGCGCCGGGATCTCAGGCAGTGGCTGCTGAAAATCACGGTTTATGCCGAACGGCTGCTCCAGGATCTGGACAAGATAGATTGGCCGGAAAGCCTCAAGCTGATGCAGCGCAACTGGATCGGCAAGAGCGTCGGCGCCAATGTACATTTCCCCCTGGTCGACGGGGAGGGTACGATCGAGGTGTTCACCACCCGACCGGATACCCTGTTCGGCGCCACCTATATGGTCCTGGCACCGGAGCATCCGCTGGTCGATGCGCTGACTACAGCCGATCAGCGACAGGCGGTGGACGAGTACATCCGGCAGGCCCGCCTGAAGAGCGATCTGGAGCGTACCGATCTGGCCAAGGAGAAAACCGGCGTGTTCGCCGGCGGATACGCGATCAATCCGGTGAACGATGAAAAGATACCCGTGTGGATATCCGATTACATCCTCATTTCCTACGGCACCGGGGCGATCATGGCGGTGCCCGCCCACGATCAAAGGGATTTCGAGTTTGCCGTGAAGTTCGACCTGCCCATCGTCCAGGTCGTGTCCCGGGATGGAAGCGAATACGAGCTGAAAGAAGCCGACGTTTCGGACGGGATCGCCATCAACTCCGGGCAGTTCGACGGACTGAACACGGCGGAGTTCAAGGAACAAATCGTCAGGTGGCTCGAGGAACGAAAACTCGGCACCAAGGCTGTCAACTACAAGCTTCGGGACTGGGTGTTTTCCCGCCAACGCTACTGGGGCGAGCCGATTCCCCTGATCCACTGCGGGCAGTGCGGGATCGTGCCGGTGCCTTACGAGCAGCTGCCGCTGCGTCTACCCGAGGTCAAGAGCTACACCCCCACAGGCACCGGAGAATCCCCGCTGGTTGCCATCGATGAGTGGGTGAACACAGAGTGTCCCCGCTGCGGCGGACCGGCCAAGAGGGAGACCAATACCATGCCCCAGTGGGCGGGATCCTGCTGGTACTACATGCGTTATCTGGATCCCCGCAATGACTCCGCATTCGCCTCCAAAGAAAAGCTGGAATACTGGATGCCCGTGGATCTATACGTGGGAGGGGCCGAGCACGCGGTGCTGCATCTGCTGTACGCGAGATTCTGGCATAAGGTCCTCTACGACATCGGGGCGGTCAATACGGATGAACCGTTCATGCGTCTGGTGAACCAGGGCATGATTCTCGGCGAGGGTGGGGTCAAGATGTCCAAAAGCCTGGGGAACGTGATCAATCCGGATGATGTCATTCACGGCTACGGTGCGGATGCCATGCGCATGTACGAGATGTTCATGGGACCGCTGGAGGTATCCAAGCCCTGGTCCACAAAGGGAATCGCCGGGATCAAACGATTCCTCGATCGTATCTGGCGTCTCTCCCAGCGGGAAATCAGCGATCAGGAACCGCCTCGAGATCTGCTCAAGGTGCTGCACCAGACGATCCGCAAAGTTTCCCGGGACACGGAGACGCTCCAGTTCAACACGGCGATCGCCCAGATGATGATCTTCCTCTCCGAGGCGGGCAAGCACAGCGAGCTGTACCGCACCGTATGGAAACCGTTCGTTCTGCTGATCGCTCCCTATGCTCCGCATCTGGCGGAAGAGCTCTGGGAAAAGCTGGACGAAGAGCCTTCGATCACCTACGAACAGTATCCGGATTGGGACGAGGAGCTGGCCAAAGAGAATACGGTTACCGTGGTATTCCAGATCAACGGCAGGATCCGGGCTCGGGAGGATTTGCCCGTCGGACTGTCCAAGGCTCAACTGGAGCGCAATGCCCTCGAGCACCCCCGGATCCGGGAGTTGTTGGCCGGCAAGAAACCCGACAAGGTAATTGCCGTTGTCGACAAGCTCGTCAATCTGGTCGTACGATCGGCCTGAAGCCGTCTGTCCGGGAGTTTTCCTCAAGCATTATGATCGATCCTCAAGCCTACCGCCGGCGCCGGCAGCGGCTCTTCGACTACTTGTCGGAAAGCCGGATCGAGCTGGGAGTCATCGTCGATCTGGAGGGCTTGCGCAACCGGTCGCTGCGCTACCTGTGCGGTCAGCCCGGCGATGCCCTGCTGTTTCTCTTTGCCGGCGGCGAGAGCCTGCTCGTGCCCTGGGATGTGCCCCTGGCCCGGTCGTTGGCCAGCGTTGATACCTCGATTCCCTACGAACGCTACGGTCGCTCACTGTTCACCTGCATCAAATCGATCGTGCAGGAACGACGGGTCAGACGGGCGGAACTGTCGGCAGCGCTACCCTATCCCCTGGTCCGGGCATTGGTCGAGTCGCTTCCCGGAGTCGCGGTTGAATGCCGGCAGGGCGGGATTGACGAGACCATTAACGTACTGCGAATGATAAAAGATATCGAAGAGCTGAAATTGCTTCGCCGGGCCTGCAGAATCACGGATGAGTTGATCAGCGGCGTACCCGGTTTGTTCGCCCACCGGCGGGAGGTCACCGAGCTCGAGCTGGCGCTGTTCCTCGAGGCCGAGGCGCGAAGGCGGGGAGCCGAGGGCATGGGTTTCGATACCGTGGCCGCCTCGGCCCGGCGGAGCTTTGCGATCCACTGCTTTCCGAACTTCACCTCCGAGCAGATTGCAGCCGAAGGATTGTCCATCCTGGATTTCGGAGTGCGCTACGCCGGCTACACCAGTGATGTTACCCTTACCCTGGTTCGAGCTCCTCTCAACTCGAAACAGCAAGCCATGGTCGAGGCCGTGCAGGAGGCCTACGATCTGGCCCTGACCCTCTGCAGGCCCGGCACCGACCCCGTTTTTGTAGGTGAGCAGGTTCAAAAGCATTTCGAGAGTCGGGGATTCCACATGCCCCATTCTCTGGGGCACGGGATCGGGCTGGATGCCCACGAGGCGCCCCTGTTTCGACGCACAGGCTCGGTGGGAGGTGAAGAGAAGCGACAGCCGCTGCAGCCCGGCATGGTCTTCACTATTGAACCGGGACTCTACGATCCTGATCAGGGGGGTGTGCGGCTGGAAAACGACCTGCTCTGCACCGAACAGGGCGCCGAGCTGCTTACCTCGGCGCGTATTCTAGAGGTATAAACAGCAACAGGCATACTATCGCCGGGTCATGAGGGTAGTGTCTTCCTCGACGTAGAGGAAGAAACAGGCACCCGCGGGGTTTTCGAAGAGGACGTGCGCTCCAAGAGACACGGCCTCGAGGAACAGAGAACCGTCGGTTTCCGCCGGCACCTGATTGCGGAAGGGGGATTCGAGAAACCACCTGCCCGCACCCGGCTCCAGCCGCAGATCCCGGCAGGGAGCCAGCCGGATATCTGTCAGGCGTAACTCCTCAGCTGCCAGGTGGGCACAGATCCGGTCCAGATCGAGTGCCCAAGGATCCCCCTGACAGCGCGCAGTCATTTCCCGGATCAGGCGCGGGACATTCACGGTCGAACAATCCACCCCCTGGTTCCAGAGCCGGTAGAGCACCTCCGCGGTCGCTCCCATCTGCCAACTCAGTGCGATGGAGTTGTCGGTGATATCGTAATCCAGGGGGTAAACCCCACCGGCGGGCGGGAGCCGGATGGATTCGCCGGAAAGGATTGGATAGGCCAGAACCGGAAGGTAGAGAACTTTGGGGAGTTCGACGACTACTCGGGTCGGGCTGTCGACGTATCGTTCTCCGAAACCGCCGCTCCACGGTGTGGGGTAGACGATGCGGAACTCGAGCCCGGGGAGGGCCGCCCGCCAGTGCTCCGGGGCTGGAGGCAGGAGGACCGCCAGGGACACGGTGGGGGAATAGAAACTGCATGCGCTGAGCAGCTGTGTGAGATAGACCAGCACCGCCGTCCGGAAGACCGATGAGAGGGAGACGGCTGCAAGCCGGCGGTGTGTCGAGGGATTCGGGCGAAGATCGTTCATTTCATAGGAATACGACGGCGGAGACTGCAGATTTGCTTCTGTCAGTCGTTCATAACACTTCGGAGTGAGGCATTTTTGCCTTGATAACTCAAAAAAGCTGCTCTATATTAGTGGCTACATGGAACCATTGAAACAGCTGGAGGCCACGGTCACGCCTCTACCGCGGGGCGGATACCTGGTGAACTCTCCCGAAGGATATATCCAATTCGGTTCTCCCCCGGAAACGATCAAGGATACTATGGCCCTGCCCAACTCGGTCCCCAGGATTTTCGTCCTGCCCCGGGCACTGTTCGACTGGCGAAAGGGGATCAACCTCGCCGATCTCGAGTTTCCCATCTACTACAACTTCTTTCTTCAACAGAAGAAGACCCGGGTGGTTTGTACCCGAGGTCAGGCCGCAAGATTCATGAAAGCCCTGCAGGAGGCTCTGTTCGGACCGAAGGAGCTGTACCTGGAAGGGGATGTCGTGGGCGTCAATGGGGAAAGCTACGTACCCGCTGTCCGCAGTGAGATGAACTATTTCCGCGGATCGATTCGTTTTCGGGACGTTCTCGAGCTCTCGCTGTTCGAAAAGGGCGATTTTTCCGTCGGAAAGGTTAGAATCTCGATCGACAGAAACGGCGATTACGAAGTTTTTTTCGGAAACAAAAAAACCGCTCACATACCCGGGGTCATCCCCTGCAAGCCGATGTACCAGATCGGACAGCGGCTGCCCGAACCCTACAAACCGCCTCTGTTCGGAGTGACCTGTCTGGGACCAAGCCACGGTTTCGATCCCACCGCCAACACCTCCGGGTACATCATCTGGCTGAATCATGCGGGAATCATGATCGACCCGCCCATCAACTCGACTGAGTGGCTGGAGTCCTCCAACGTGAATCCAAAGCTCATCGACAGCATCATCCTGACGCACTGTCATGCGGATCATGATGCCGGGACTCTCCAGAAGATACTGGAGGAGGGCAAGATCACCGTATACTCCACCAAAACGGTGATGCGCAGTTTTCTCAAAAAGTACTCCTCTCTGACTGGAGAGCCGGTTTCCTACCTGGTTCGGTTGTTCGAGTTCCGACCCGTATACATCGGAAAACCCGTGTTCATCCACGGCGGGCAGTTCAACTTCCACTACATGCTGCACTCCATCCCCACGATCGGTTTTACCTTGGAGTTTCAGGATCAGACCTTCGTCTATTCTTCGGACCATCAGGGCGATCCGGTTGTGCAGAAGCGGCTGCTCGACCAGGGAGTAATCGACGGAGAGCGCTACCGGCAGCTGCAGAACTTCCCCTGGTACAGCGACGTGATATATCACGAATCGGGGATCGCGCCCCTGCACACACCGATCGGCTACCTGAACTCTCTTCCGAAAAAAATACAGAAGAAGACAGTCGTCTACCATATCGCCAAGAAGGATTTCCCCAAGAACACGAGCCTTACTCTGGCTACTTTCGGAATCGAGAACACCCTCTACTTCAAGACCAAAGCTCCTACGTACGAAAAGACCTATATGATCTTGAACGCCCTGAAGCATCTCGATTTTTTCGAGAGTCTGAACGTGGAAAAAACCCAGGAATTTGTGACAATCGTCGAGGCCCGGAAGTTCAACAAGGGAGAACACGTCATACGCAAAGGTGAAGTCGGTAAGTATTTCTACATCATTCGCACAGGAAACGTCTCGATTCAGCAGGAAGGACTGATCGGTCGTAAGCTTCTCGGCACGTATGAGTATTTCGGTGAAGTAGCTCTTCTCAGCGAAGTTCCCCGCACCGCGGATGTGGTGGCCGAAACGGATGTTCTGCTTTATGCCATCGAGAAGGACAAGTTCTTGAGTTTTATCTATAGCACGGATTTCGAGAAGACGCTTCGTCGCCTGATCGCCAATCGGAGTATCGAAACCTGGAACATCATGGAGGGCAGTCCCTACCTGCAGCGTCTGACCACCTACCAAAAAACCTGGCTGGAATCGATCCTTGTACCCCGGGAGTTCGAAAAGCCTGGGGACCTGATCAAAGAGGGGAAATCCCTGGAGCAGTTTTTTATAATTCGGGAAGGGGAGGTGGAGGTCAGCAAGGATGGACGAATCGTGGCCGCTTTGGGCAGGGGTGACTGCATTGGTGCGCTTCACAGGATTCACGGAGATGAAATGGCGGAGTTCAGTGTCCGCCACAAAGGTCCGCTGACTGTGTTCGCCGTGGAGAGGAACGACCTGCTCGATTTCCTGGAAGGCAATCCCGGCATCGGCATGAAGCTGGCCTACGACTACCACCTGCAGGGTTAAATCTTCTAAGATCTCTCCAACTCGATCCGATGAGCCTCCCCGAGCAGCGAGGCATGAACGGGTTGGCAGGTGAAAACCACCAGCTGTAGCTTGCCCGCGAACTCCGCCAGGATTGCGGCCGCCAGCTGCTGCCGCTCCGGATCCAGATCCACCAGAGGATCGTCGAGGAGAAGGAATCCATCGCTACGCCCTAAGAAAAACTCCGCCATGGCCAAACGCAGAGCAAGGGCGAACAGATCCTTCGTGCCCGCCGAAAGCAGACTGTAGGGAAGAGCCTGTCCGTCCCCGCGAATCACCCCTGCGGGAAGAGCCTCATCGGTGGGGAGGTTTCCATACCTGTCGCTACTCAATGTGGCCAGATAGCGGGACACCAGCGTGATGAACGGTTCGTAGATCCCTTGATCCAGCTGTTCGAGAAGCTCTGAGGTGGCCTCTTGGATCCGAACCAGGACCTCGGCTTTCCTCAATTGGCTGTTGAATTGTTCGCGGACGTCCTCCATCCGCCCGACCGCCTCTTCACTCGATTCGTCTGGAAGTGAAGCTTCGGCGTTACGGCAGTCGCTCTCCAAGCGGATCCGTGTCTGTGTAAGGGACTGAACCTCTTCGGCCAGCTGGTTGTAGTCATCGAGCAGGGATTGAGTTTCCGTATAGCCTTCCGGAAGGGGGGCAAGGCCGTTTGTTTTTTCGGAAATTTCCCGTTGAATGCTCCCGAGTTCAGCGATTCGGGCGAACAGAGTTCCCTTATCTCCGTACTGTGCGTGAAGGCTTTCGAGGGATAGTCGAACCTCCTCCGCTTCGGACCGGAGCCTCTGAAGCTGGTTGCGCTTGCCTACGAGTTCTTCCAATACCTGACTCTGCTCCCGGGGAGGAGGCATGTCCGGCGCTTCGCCCCAGTTTGCCTCCAGAGCTTCGAAGCTGTCGTTGCCCAATTCCTGCTCATATACCGCTTTTGCCGTTCGAGCCTCGGTGCACCGGTCCTCGTAGCGCCTGCTCGCTTCCGCCGCTTCCTCTACGGAAGAGACTTTCAGCTGCTCTAGCAGTGCTGTGTGATGGGTTTGGGCCTGTTCATATTGCTCTGCGATTTTATTGAACTCTCCCTGCCCGGAGTAGACTTCGAGAGTCCAGTTCGGATGACGCAGCTCGATTTTTCCGGCGGCCTCCACGGTCAGGCTCTTGCCCGCCGCAAGGTGTTGCTCTACAGCCTGTTGTACGTCTCTCTGGATCGACACATCCACCGCTTCCCGGGCGTGGAAGATCAGCGAAAGGTTTCCCGCCTGCAGAGCTGCTTGCAGCCGCTCGATCTCTGCCGCGCTCTCCCGAAGCCTGTCCAGCTGCTGGCGGGGCAGGGGCGGGAGGGAACTCAGCTCGGCTTCAGCTTGCTCCAGGCGTTTCCGCCTGGCTTGGATTCGCCGGAACCGTTCCATGAGATCCTTTCTCTCCAGATAAGTCCGGACCCGGTTTTTTTCCAGCTCCAGAGCCTGCACCGATTGCTCGAGCTCCGGGAGCTCCCGTTCCAGGGCGTCCCGGCGAAGCAGGTTTTTCGTCCAACTCTCGTAATGGGACTGCGCTTCCTTGAGGGAGAGCTCCGTTTCCTTGAGCCGGGCCTCCAGGACGCTCCGTTTCTCCGCGTCCTTCGCTCCGGGCTCTATGCTTTTGACCCGTTCCTGTTTCACGGCCAGCTCCCGAGCACAGATTTCCAACTGGTCGGTGATCGCTCCGTAGGAGGCTTCCTTGTCCTTGATCTCCTGAAAGCGCGATTCCGCATCTTCCAGGGCGTAATAAGCCTCTAAAACTGTTCCCCGTTCCCGGGTCCAGCGGGCCTCTCCGCCTCGTTTTCTCTCCGGCCGTTGCCGCTGCAGGTCCCAATGCTTCAGGTATTCCTGGTAACGGCGCTCCAGCGTCTCCTGGAATCGACCCACAGACACCCCGTCGGTCTCCAGCACACTGTGATGCAGCAGATCGGAGAGTCCGTACATGGTTTCCTTTTCCGTACGGAGCTCCTCAAGGGTGGTCGCCAGACCGGATTGCCGGGTCAGCAGGACCGTGCGCATCGTTCCCGGATGAACCGGCAGGAGTGTCAAAAGGCGGGCTTCGACAGCCGCCGTGTCGGTGAGCCGGGAACCGTCGGGTAGCAGAAGCTCCGCCCCGCTTTTGGCCCCCCAACTTTTTTCGAGCCGGTACGACTCATTGCCCACCCGAAACTCCAAGGCGCAGGAAACCGTGTCACCACCGCCCACCGGAAGGAAAGGCTGGATGAGCTCTTGGAAGCTGCGTTTGTTGAGGTTTACCGGAGTCAGCAGGAGGTGCTGCAGCGCCCGGAAAAGGGTGGATTTTCCCGCCTCATTGGGCCCGAGAATGACATTCAGTCCCGGTTTCAGCTCGATACCCATTGCGGTGAGCGCGCCGAAAGAGGTGACCTGTAGAGTCGACAGAATCACCGCTTCTGCTCCTTAAGCAGGGTGTAGGCTGTCTGGAGAGCCTCGAAATCTTTCTTTACAATCAGCTGTTTGAGTAGATTATAGGGAAAGGATCCTTCAGTGAACTCCGCCTCGACGTTTTGTTCGCTGATTCGCTCCAGAACCTCGTTGTCGTCGATTTGGGCGTAGAAGAAAGCTTTCTCCGCTTCTGCAAGCCGCCGGCGCAGTTCGAACAGCTGCTCCGCCTCCAGACGCCCGCAGAGCTTCAGCCGCAGCAGGATCTTGTCTCGTTCCCCGCTGTGGAGCTGTTTCACAAGGCGCTGAAGATCCGGGGCGCTTTCCAGGGTGTGCTCTTCCCGAACGAAACGGTAGGTTCCGCTGGACAAGGGCTCGAGGCGTATCTGTTTGTTTTCATCAGTTTCGATCATCCAGGCTGTTCCGCCGTGGCGGCAGTCGAAACCGTCGGGTTCGGGAGTTCCTGGTATCAAAACAGCCGGGGGTGCAGCCGGGGTGACCTTGATTTCCTCGATTTTGGAAGGATCCTGGCGGTGGGTGTGCCCGACGATCCAGAGATCTACGGGGGCCTCCTCGAGCTGCTTACGGGTCATCGGAAAGTAGACCCCTTGAGCGTCCGGGGAAATTCCCTCGATGCTCCCGTGGGCCACGCCGATGCAAAGCGGCCTTCCCTGAGCCTTCGTGCATTCGCCTTGAATGTCGGTGTCCCCTAGCCAGGATATGGCACTGTTCTTGCTGTGTTTGCTGTCGCAGGGACCTGCCAGCAGAAGGATACTGAGGTCGTAGTGGTTGAGATCGTAGATTCGACGGTCCTGCAGCAGCAAGATGCGATCTCCGGCTGCTTCGCTGAAACGGGACCAGAGGGAGCTGGAGTTACCGCTGTAGAAGTCGTGATTTCCAGGCAGTACAGCCACCAGCCGGCCCTGAAAGCCGTTGAGCAGGTCGGCGGCGCGTTCTACGTCCTTGGCGGAGACACTCACCCTGTCGAATAGATCGCCGGCGATCAGAAACAGGTCGCAGCCCGACTGGTTTGCCCCGTCCACGAGGCGTTTCAGCGAGAGAAAGCGGGCTTCCGCCAGGTCTTCCTGGACGTTCGGGTATCCGGCGAACTTCATGCCCAGATGATAATCCGCGCTGGCCAAAATCTTCAGCATAGGGTCACCGTGCTTCTAACAGTACTAACGCTGGAATCTGATTTTCTGATTCTATCAACTGGCCCCGGGGGGGTACAAGGTTCATTGGGATTTGATCTTCGGAGATTTTTCAAAAACCGGGCAGTGTCGGCCGGTTGCCTGAAAGACCGCATGGCTGGGCAGTTTCCTGCTCTTAATTTTGAATACGGAGCAGGCCCGGGGAAAGCGTGGATCCCAGGACACGTGAAAATGACGGCACTGCAGGCAGTTGGGTGCCCGCGGGGGTGTTTCCATGGTTTCCCTTGATTCTGATAATCAGTGTACCACGTTTTAAGGATGGCGAGCCATGCGTCGGGAGTAGAGGATTTATTTATGTTCACTAAATCAATAATATTCATTATCTTTGGCTCACGGAAAACGGAGTGACAAGGTGAACACAGAGAGAAGCAGCAGCCCGGGAAATAGCAGCCCGGAAAGCAGCGGCGACACGGAGATAGCCACCCTCGGGGGTGGCTGTTTTTGGTGTATCGAGGCGGTCTATAATCGTATCGACGGGGTCCGGGCGGTGGTGTCCGGTTATGCCGGTGGAGGTAAAGCGGATCCGACCTATGAGGAGGTCTGCTCCGGAGATACGGGGCATGCTGAGGTCGTACAGATCCACTTCGATCCCAACGTGATCACTTACGAGGAAATTCTCGATCTGTTCTGGAAGGCCCATGACCCGACCACCCTCAACCGGCAGGGGGCGGACGTGGGGACCCAGTACCGCTCGATCATCCTCTATAACAGCGAAGCTCAAGCACGGGCGGCCGAGCGCTCCAAAGCCAAAGCAGCGGCAGCCTTCGATGAGCCGGTCGTGACCGAAATCGTGCCTCTATCCCGTTTCTACCCGGCGGAAAAGTATCATCAGGATTACTACCGGAACAACCCGCGTGCGGGCTATTGTTCCTTCGTGATCAGACCGAAGCTGCAGAAACTCGGTCTTGAGGGGTGAAGCTCCGTTCGTGAACCTGAAAGAAGGTCCAGGGGCCAACTCCCGGAGGGAACAGGCAAGACTCCCTGGGGTGCCGAGCCGAACATGCCCGCTCGAGAAATCCCGGGGAGTCTTTTTCTATGTGCAACGACCCGGCGATACCTGTTGGGATCGTCTGTTGCTCGGTAGAGAGCGAAAATCGGCAGTGTCTACCAGTTCTCTGCCAGCAGCTCGTAGTAGGCCTGAGGATGAGCGCAGGCGGGACAAGACTTGGGGGCTTCTTCCCCTTCGTAGAGGTATCCGCAGTTGATGCAGCGCCATACCACTTTCTTGTCCTTCTTGAAGACCTTTCCGCCTTCGACATTGGCGCGCAGGTCGTTGTAGCGCTTCTCGTGCTGCTTCTCGGCCACGGAAATGGCCTCGAAGACCGTGGCCACAGCGTCGAAGCCTTCTTCCCTAGCCACCTTGGCGAAGCCGGGATACATCGTACCCCACTCGTAGTTCTCTCCTTCAGCAGCCGCCTTGAGATTCTCTGCCGTGCTGGCGATCGTCCCGGCGGGAAAGGCTGCGCTTACTTCGGCTTCTCCGCCGTCGAGGAACTTGAAGAAACGTTTGGCGTGCTCTTTTTCCTGATTCGCCGTTTCCTCGAAGATCATCGAAATCTGAACGAGTCCTTCCTTGCGGGCCTGACCGGCGAAGTAAGTGTACCTGTTCCGGGCCTGGGACTCGCCGGCGAAGGCTGTAATCAGATTCTTCTCTGTTTGAGTGCCTTTGATTGATTTCATTCTGGCTCTCCTTGAAAAAGTTATTACTAGGGCGTGACACGCCCGTTGGATTTCGTTTCCCCACCTCTGTCGACGCAATCCGGGCAAAGGCCGAAGTACTCCGATCGTGCACCTTGAATCTTTCGTTCCTGAACCCATGGATGGCTCGGATCCAGGTGGGGCAGCTGGACTGCAAATGGGATATCCTCGATCTTTCCGCAAGCGTTGCAGCGAAAGTGGCAGTGCTGTTCCGCGATGGGATCGAAGCGCTTCTGCCCAGAGTTCGTATTGAGGCGACGAATCATTCCCTGAGATGCCATGAGTTCCAGGTTGCGATACACGGTTCCGAGACTGATGTGAGGAAGCCGCTCCTTTACCCGCAGGTATACCTCATCGGCGCCGGGATGATTCCTGCAAAGGCGGAGTTCCTCCAGAATCACGGTCCGCTGTTCTGTTTTTCTCAAAAAAGTTTGCCTGTCGTGATTATAGTAACGATTACTATTCTTAATTTCATCGCCTGGTTTGTCAAGCCCACTGCAGTCTTTTCGTGGAAAATGCTTGTCCTGATGCCGTGTTTTCAATATTTTTTCTTCAGAGTTATTGATGAGAAAAACGCTAATGTTTATTCTCGCCGGCTCGATCGTATTGGCCGCCTCAGCCTATGCCACCACCGTTACCGCTGAGGAGTTCCGCCAGATGGGCCTTCAGCCTCCCAAACAGAGAGTCGAGAGCATCGATTTCGAGCTTCAGGATCTGTCCGGCACAACCCGGCGGTTGAGTGACTTCAGGGGTAAGGTGGTATTCCTCAACTTCTGGGCTACCTGGTGCGGTCCCTGCCGCTTCGAAATGCCCTCCATGGAAAAGCTGTATCAACGCTTCAAAACCAGGGGCCTGGAGATCGCGGCCGTCAATCTTCAGGAAGACCGGGATTCGGTAAAGCATTTTGTGGAGGAGTACGAGTTGAGTTTTCCTGTCCTCCTGGACACCACGGGCCGCATCGGCGCCACCTATGGAGCCCGAAGTATCCCCACAACCTACATCGTGGATCGCGACGGTTTCGTCCTTGCAGGTACTATCGGAACCAGAGAGTGGGATACGGAGGACTACATTCGCCTTTTCGAAAAGCTTTTAGCCGAGTGAGCCTGCGGCGGGCCCTCCTGGGGAGGCCCCCCTGGGCGGGCCCCTGCCGACTGGGCGTCCCTGAGCGCCCCCCCCCTGGCCGGGCGCCCCGTTCTACAACTCGAGAATCTTCACACAGACTGGGGTCGGGGCGTGGGTGACCTGCCCGTCGAACGTCAGTCGGCCGCTCTGGCGATCGATCCTGAAGCAAACGATACAGTCGCTGTCCTGATTCGCCGCCAGGAGAAACGTTCCACTCGGATCGATCGTGAAATTTCGCGGCGTTTTCCCTCGGGTCGGCTCATGGCCGATCAGCGCCAGCTCACCGGTCGAGTCGTCTATTCGAAACATAGCGATGCTGTCGTGGCCACGGTTGGATGCGTAGAGAAAACGACCCGTCGGATCGACAAGGATATCCGCACAGGTGCTTTTTCCCCGAAAAGGTTGCGGAAGCGCGGACAGGGTCTGGATTTCCTCCACAGTTCCCTTTTGTTCGTCGTAACCCAAAGTCACGATTGTCGAATCCAGCTCATCGATCAAGTAGGCAAAGCTGTTGCCGGGGTGGAACACGAAGTGCCGCGGTCCTGCTCCGGGTTTGGTTTCGAAGCAGCACTGCCCGTGGGTTTTAAGTGTTCCCCCCTCGGAATCGAAGCGATAGATCATGAGCCTGTCCAGGCCCAGGTCAGGGACGTAGGCGAAGCGATTTGAGGCATCCAGGGTGACCGAATGGGCGTGGGGTCCGCTCTGGCGTATAGGATCGAGGCTCGAACCCCGATGCTGGATGACGTCGGAGGCTTCCTCCAACCCGCCGTCCCTGCGAATCGGCAGAACCGCAATGCTCCCGCTGGCGAAGTTGGCCACCAGGGCGAATTTGCCGGTTTTGTCCACGGTAACATGGCAGGGATCGGTGCCGTGGGTCGCCACCATGTTTACGAACTCCGGCCGGCCGTCCTGCGGATTCAAGGTGAAGGCGCTCAAGGTACCCGTTGCCTCTCCGTTGTAGCTCTTGAGCTCGTTCACGGCGTAGAGAAAGCGGCAACTGGGGTGAAAGGCCAGATAGGACGGATTCTTGATCTCCCCGGCCGTGTGGTGGGGGGTGAGTGATCCGGTTGCAGGATCCATCTTGTAGATGTGGATCCCCTCACCCTGCCCTTCGAAGATCTGCCCGGTACCGAAAAGGATCTTCTCCGTATAGGTTCCCACGTAGACCAGATGTTCCTTTTTTCCCATGCTTATGACTCCTCTTCAAGGTGTGTTGACGATCCCTTCCCGGGTAATACGGTTGAAGATCGGTGTCAGAATTCGATGCCCTTGCGGGCCTGCACCCCGGCGTTGTAGTAGTGCTTGATCTCCCGCATCTCGGTAACAAGATCGGCCTGTTCGTAGAGCGCTTCCGGGATCTTCCGCCCGGTCAACACCAGCTCCACGCTGTCCGGCTTGCTGCGCAGCAGCTCCTCCACCTCCTCCAGGGAGATCAGCCGGTAGTGCATGGCGATGCCGATCTCGTCGAGGATCAGCAAGTCGCATTCTGCCCTTTTCAGAACATCCTGGATCTCTTGCCACCCTTCCCGGGCCAGGCGGACATCCTCCTCTGTGGGCTCGTCGCGGATGAAGCATTTGCGTCCGTATTGATGAAGGGTGATCTGGGGTGCGAAGCGCTTGAGGGCTTCCAGCTCGCCATAGAACATCCCTTTGACAAACTGGGCGATGAACACCTTGAGGCCCCGGCCTGCTGCCCTCAAGGACAAACCCAGGGCGGCTGTGGTTTTGCCCTTGCCGTCTCCGGTGTAGATCTGCACGAGTCCCTGTTCCATGACCCTTGCGATTGTAGTCTGCTGGCGTTGATGCGTCTATTCCCCGAGGTGCGGCTCAGCTGAGGGGTCTGCGCTGATGAAGCGAAGCGGGCCTCAGAGCTCCTCCGCTGCGAAGGTATCGCCCTGGCGGATGTCGCCGGTCTCCAGCCCCTTTCTGAACCAGCGGGCTCGCTGTTCGGACGTGCCATGGGTGAACGCATCGGGGACGACATACCCTTGAGTCTGGCGCATGATCCGGTCGTCCCCGACAGCGGCGGCGGCATTCATCCCCTCCTCGATGTCCTGCGAATCGAGGAAGTCCGTGTCCTGCCAGGCGTAGTGAGCCCAGACACCGGCCAGGAAATCAGCCTGAAGCTCCAGCCGGACGAGCACCTGGTTGAGCTCCCGCTCGCTCAGCCGGCCGCGCAGATCATTGATCTGGTCCGTGATGCCGAGCAGGTTTTGGACG